>Ga0315902_10007119_pt1 | contig 15351 bp, 10 predicted proteins | sample LakEriMetagenome_9_FD_203523 | JGI IMG/M metagenome (GOLD analysis project Ga0315902, IMG submission 203523) | Freshwater fungal communities from buoy surface, Lake Erie, Ohio, United States - Buoy 12 MA117 | ecosystem: Environmental > Aquatic > Freshwater > Lake > Lake biofilm | place: USA... | reverse complement strand
TCTGGCGAAATAACCTCTGTTTTCTCCCCAAAATATTGAACGAACCGTTGCATTTCGTTAGCCAGCGCTGCATTTTGCGAGGCTTTAAAATAAGTTTCTGAAAGCGCCCTTAGCGTTTGGAACATAAATCGATCCATTTCACTGACCATCATATCTTTTGTCCACAGGTCTATTTTGAGCGTTTCCTGGTGAACGCCATCGAACAGCGACAATAAAATAGCTTTACACGTTTGATGTTCAGCGGTTCCATCATTTTTATCAGCCGTCCATAAAATATCAATAGGCACCTTATTTTCATCGAGCCCTACTTTAATACTTATTTCATTAGTGTGGGCAACTTTAGGGTTTTGCATAGACAAACTATTTTATTTTTTTACAATGAGCGTGTAATTCTTTACGTAGAGACCGCCCCAGACACCGAGCGCTCCAGACACATTGGTCTTTACCCGGGTATAGGTTGAAAAGGGACCTTGGTTATTGATGCTAAATTCGAGGGTATTCCAAAAATCGAATAAAGATTGATCCATGGTTACCCACCGAATGGTTGTTTGCTTTCCTACCGGATAAAGGCCAAAAGTACTAAAATTAAATGATTCACCATCGGCTCCAGGTCGGGGAAGATTTAGTTTAAAATTTTGTCCATTGAATAATCTATCATCAAAAAGGGATCCGCCCCCCGGCGTAATAAATGGTCCATCTTCCATCCTTACCTGGTATCTATAAAAATTTTGTTGCGTTTTAGGATCAGCTAATTTAGAGGTTAGCAACAAAAATGAATCTTGATTAGCCCCTGGATTAGGGACAAACTGAAGAGAATCGAGCGGAACGGGAAGAGGGATTGTGGTTGAAGCGGTAATCTTCTTTCCTTCAGCAAGTATCTCAATTTGATATTTTTTACCCGCCTGTCCCGGCATGGCCTGAGCCAGATCGGCATAAAAGCAAACATTGGGAATAAAACTATTATTTTCAACGTTAAATCCTAAAATTTTTGCCGCCTGCGCTTTTAAATTTGCTGGTAAATCTTTAAAGCAAACCTCTGTTAGCGAAATCTTCCGATCGCCTTCAGAAAGCGTTACCTTTGCCCCGGAAACATAATTATTATTCAGCGTTTCTGTGGAAATACTTGATAAAAAAGGGAGTGTTTTGGTAATCACCAGGAAGGCAGGATTAGCATTATCACCCGCCTCAATAAAGCCTTCAACCACCATTTGTGGTTCCTGCTGTAAATTTTCTGGAATAAAAGGTTCTTCGCAAGAAGATAATAAAAGAGAAAAAGGAAGTAAAAACTTCACTATTGGGTACCTCATAATGATTGGTTAAATTTATAAGGCAACAATAAAAGGAAGGTAGAGGTTTAAAAAAGTTTCCTGTAATTAAGAAACAGTGCATTTCCTATCACGATAAGGTCAGAAAAAGCCATGAAAAGTGCTCCCCAGGTGGGGTTGAGGAAACCTCCCATTGCTAATGGGATAGCAATAATATTGTAGGAAAATGCCCAGAATATACTGTTTTTTAGCGTATTAACCGTCAATTTTGAAATATCTATGGCCTCCAGTAATTTACTAAGGTTACCATTCATTAAAATCACCTGAGCCGATTGCACAGCCATCTGAGAGGCATTACTAATAGATATTCCTACCGAGGCACGAGTAAGAGAAGGGGCATCATTTACCCCGTCGCCTATCATTGCGGTAATATTTTCGTTGGAATATCGGGAGATTATGTCTAATTTTTCAGAGGGCAATTTACTCGCGAAATAATGATCGATTCCCAAATCATTTGCGACTTTTTTAGTTTTACTTTCATTGTCTCCGGAGAGAATCAAAGTTGAAATATTTCGTTCTTTGAGACCACTAATTACCGATGCAGCTTCCGTTCTTACCTTGTCTGAAATGATAAATGAGGCCCTGACTTCATTATTTATGAGTAAAAAAAGATCGGCATTGGGTTTATTTAGTTTACCCACCGGCCAATTTCCGAGGAAATATACATTCCCCTTATCATCGATACCACTGACTCCGACGCCTTTATCTTCCCAAACCTTGGTAAAAACAGGTAATACCTCGGGGTTATTGAAAGATTCAAAGGAAGTGAGAATGGATTTGGCAATAGGATGAGCAGAAATTTTTTCTAAATGATAGCAAAGCGCTTTCACATAAGCGGCATCATCGGGACGAGAAGTAAGTGGTTCAGAAATAGTAAATTCCCCGGTTGTCAAGGTACCTGTTTTATCAAAAACCATGGTTTTCAGGTTACCCAAAGCCTCCAGGGTTGCCCCCCCTTTTATAATTACGCCACTTTTTGCCAATCGACCTACCCCAACCATTACGGCCGTAGGTGTAGCGAGACCCAGGGCACATGGGCAGGAAATAACAAGTACAGCAATAGACCTGAGCAGAGCATCCTGGTAAGAAATATCAAATAAAAAAGCAGCTACTAAAAAGGTAGCTAAGGATAGAAGTAAGACAACGGGCACAAAAATGGCGCTCATTTTATCGGCAAAGCGTTGTAAAGCAGGTTTATCATTTCTGGCCATTTTTACCAGCGCAATCATATTACCCACTACCGCATCTCTTCCTTTTGCTTTAACCTTACCCTCCAAAATTCCGTCAAATAATCTGGTTCCACCAATGGCTAACTCCCCTGTTTTTTTAAGCACAGGCATAGATTCACCCGTAATTAGCGATTCATCTAAAAGGACCTCTACGGAGGTAATAATCATGTCGGCAGGAACTATTTCGCCGGCAGAAACCAGTAATACATCGTTTAATTTAATCTGAGCGGCTTCCACATCTTCAATACGACCATCAGGTAACTGTCTTCTTGCCGACCCTTTTTGCAAATTCGCTAAAGACTTTATAGCTGACGTAGTTTGATTAACTGCTTTTTTCTCCAGCCAATTTCCCAATAAAACCAGCGTAAAAATACCTGCAGCTGTTTCAAAAAAGTTTAGGTTTCCATCCATTTTGATAAGACCGATCACACTATATACAAAGGCTGCGGTACCACCCGTAAAAATCAACACATCCATATTTGGAATACCCATTTTTAGTGACTGGTAGGCAGAATTTCCAAAGTGAACCATACCGATGAACATAGCTGGAGCGGCAAGTATAAAGGAAATCCAAATATTATGCATAAATGGATAGTGAATGCCCAAGGCCATAAGCACATGGAAAAGCAACAAAGGGGAGGTAAAAACTAAACTAATCCACAATTTAAGAGATGCACCTTTTAAAGAATTATCTGATTCCTTACTTACAGTATATCCAAGTTTGGTAATACCTTTTTTAACCTCTTCAACCGTCATGGAGTCATTAGATATAACAAACTGAGCATCACCCGTTTGAAAATCTACACTCACCTCTTCGAGGCCTTTTTTTTCAAGAAAACGAGTGATTCCCACTGCACATTGAGCACAATCCATCCCTTCAATTTTCAGTTCAATGCATTTTGACTCCACCGTTCTTTATTTTTCGATAAAACAAATCAATCTATTTAAAGGTTGACCCTATTATTACCTTAAAAATAGTAAAAGTGGCGGTCAAATCAATTATATTTGAGCACATAAGTAGTCATCATGGAAAAAATATTAGTTGCCAACCGGGGAGAAATTGCTCTACGAATTATTAAAACTATTAAAAAATTAGGTAAAAAGGCGGTGGCCGTTTACTCAGAAGCAGATATAGATAGTTTACATGTTAAATATGCAGATGAAGCCTATTGTATTGGCCCGGCTTCTTCCTCTTCATCCTATTTAAGGGGAGATATTATCATAGAAACAGCCCTAAAGGCAGGCGTAGATGGCATACATCCTGGTTATGGATTTTTGAGTGAAAATGCAGATTTTGCTTCTCAGGTCGAGAAAGCAGGCATTATATTTATTGGACCAACGGCAGAAAGTATTGATTTAATGGGTAACAAAATTGCTGCCAGAGAGACGGTTAGAAAGCAGGGGGTACCGCTGGTTCCCGGAAATAAGAATACCTTAACATCCATTGACCAGGCCAGAATCATTGCTGCTGACATTGGTTTTCCCATTTTAATAAAAGCGGCTGCTGGCGGTGGAGGCAAAGGAATGCGGAAGGTTATGAATATGGAAGAGCTTGAAAGCCAGATGGAAAGAGCTCAAAGTGAGGCATTAGCCTCTTTTGGTGACGATGCCGTTTTTGTTGAAAAATACGTAAGTTCTCCCCGTCACATTGAATTTCAGATAATGGCTGATCATCATGGAAATGTTGTTCACCTTTTTGAAAGAGATTGCAGCATTCAAAGAAGGCATCAAAAACTGATTGAGGAAGCACCGAGTGTAGTTTTATCAGATAAATTAAGGGAAGAGATGGGAAATGCGGCGGTGCAGGTAGCAAAAAGCTGCCAATACAGAGGCGCAGGGACCGTAGAATTTATTGTAGATGAAAATCTACAGTTTTATTTTTTAGAAATGAATACCCGCTTACAAGTGGAACACCCGGTGACTGAATTCATTACTGGTTTGGATTTGGTGGCTTTACAAATCTCTGTGGCAGAGGGAGAAAAACTGCCATTTACCCAAGAGGATTTATCTATAAAAGGTCATGCCGTTGAATTGCGTATTTGCGCAGAAGATCCATTTAATCAATTTTTACCTTGTACGGGTGTTCTGAAGACTTATGTCCCACCTGTGATGGAAAACGTGCGGCTTGATGATGCGTTTATAGCTGGTATGGAGGTTTCTATCTTTTATGATCCTTTAATTGGCAAATTAATAGCCTTTGGTGATAACCGGAATGCTGCCATAAGAAATCTTTTGGAAGCCATTAAACGATTTGATATAACAGGTATCGAGACTACCCTTCCCTTTGGAAAGTTTGTTTGCGAACACCCAAACTTTATTTCAGGTGAATTTGATACCCACTTTATCGAAAAATATTTTACCCCAGAACAAATCAATGAAACCTACGAGGAGGACGCATTACTTGCGAGCAAAATAGCGTTGAGCTTATTTTTACAAGATAAAGACAAGGTAAAATTTATGGGTGCTTAATATCACTAACCATCACAGGTGTGCCCCAATTTACCAGGGAAAAAATATTATCGTCCACGGCAAATGAGACCACCACTTCTATGTTACCTTGAGAAATCCAGGCATCGTCAAGGTTCAATGGTAGCCATTGATTTCCATTTTTATCGGTCATTCCCCAAAAACCACCTTCGAAATCGTAGTAACTGAGCTGAACCGATATGTTATTATATACCTTTTTTGCCATATCCTTTTACACTAAAGCATTTGAGGAATTAAAAAGCAATTGTCTGATATCCTTTATTTCCGACAATAAAGCATTTAACGTCATATTTTCGTTTTCGATATTCCTGGTAACTTTTAGCCTCACCTCCCAAAATTCAAGTATATCAGATAGCTTTACGGAAGTAACCTTTTCCTCTTTATTGCCCAGGTAAAGGTTTACGACACCTTTAGACAGAGAATTTAGATCAATTTTATGAATCAGGATATTGTTTTTAGTAACAACCACATAAAATTTATCATTTGAAATAGATTTAACGCCCGACGCTGGATCTAATTTTTCAGCAATGAGGACATCACCTGGTAAAAAAGCGGGATAGCCACTATCCGTTTGCACTTCAAAAGCGCGGAGGTTTAGCCCCTTCAAATGAGCACCTGGTAGTTTCAAACTCTCCAATGAAGCTAAGAACTGACTATTTCTTCTTTCCTCGGCATATTTTTTTCCTAACATTTGAGGAACAAAATAGATAACATCGGAAACGCCCAGAGCATCGGCATAACTTTTAGCTGGCAGCCATTCTTCTGGTTGAGAAAAATGACTACCTTTTCCTGTTAGTAAAAAGACCGGATTCATTTCGTATTTTTCTACCCCTTTTCTTAACAGTTCGAGGGTAACATCTCTTCTACCCTTTAGTATTTCGCTGAGAGACTGAGGAAGGTAGTCCAAAGACAGGGCAAATTGCCGGCTTGAACGTACCTTTCTTAGTCGTTTAAGTTCATCATGACAAAAGATGAACCTATCTGTGACCATTGTATTCATGTAGTTTTCTCGTTTTCCTACACAAATATAACTTATTTGTAAACTATTTAGTGTTATTATTCAACATAATTTACATTAAAATTTATTTACATGTAAATTAATTCAACAATTAGCTGCTGCTGAAATAATTTGAAGAAAATCATTGGCTTGCAAGCTTGCCCCTCCAACCAAACCACCATCTACATCAGGCATGGAAAACAAAGTAGCAGCATTAGAAGCATTTACACTGCCTCCGTAAAGAATGATTAATTTTTCAGCGACGGCAGCGCCATATTTTTGTTCGAAGAAATGGCGAATAACTTCATGCATTTCCTGAGCTTGTTCAGCACTTGCGGTACGACCCGTTCCAATAGCCCAGATAGGTTCATAAGCAAATACCACCTTCGCTACTTCCTCCGCACTTAGATGAAAAATACTTTCTTCTAACTGATTGGTAACAAATGCGTTTTGTTTATTTTCCTCTCTGACTGACAGTGGCTCACCGCAACAAAATATTGGCGTTAAACCTTGACGCAGTACCTTAGAAACTTTTTCACTTAAAAATTTATTAGATTCATTAAAGTACTCTCTGCGTTCAGAATGACCGAGAACCACCTGATTGATATCCATACTTTTTAGCATAGCGGCAGAAATTTCACCAGTAAAAGCACCTTTATCTTCAGAATGGCAATTTTGAGCAGCCAGCTGAATCAAACCATTTTTATTCACAATAGGTTTGAGTACATCCAAATAGACGGCAGGTACACATAAAGTAACAGACGTACCATTCAATTCGGGCAAATTGGATACCAAATTATTGGTCAATTCGAGCGCGGAGGAATAATCCAGATTCATTTTCCAGTTTCCTGCTACCCATTTATTTCTTTTTACCATGTAAAAACTATTTTTCTGCGAAGGTAATAGGGAAAGCATTTAAATCCAAAACAAAACTAATTTTGCAAAAACAAAATCGCTGCAATGGAATTTGGAAAAGTAGAGAATCTGTCTGATATTTTATGGAATTTACCTCCAAAACCACATATAGAGGTCATTAAAAATTCAAAACCTATTCATTTTCATATTGGAACCACTGGATGGGCTGAAAAGGAATGGGTGGGAAGTATTTATCCTAAGGGAACAAAACCAGCTGATTATCTTGGCCAATATGCAACGATTTTTGACTCCATAGAATTAAATACTACGCATTATCAGATACCTGACCATTTAAAAATAGAACGATGGTATGATAAAAGTGCGCCTGATTTCAAATTTTGCCCAAAGTTACCCAGAGCCATTAGTCACCATAAAGGATTGGGTAACGGTACTGACAATATATTATTATTTTGTGAATCCATTTCAGGCTTAAAAGAAAAACTTGGTCCCTGTTTTCTTCAACTTCCCCCTTATTTTAGTCCTGATAACCTGGACATTTTAGAGACATTTTTTCAAACCTGGCCAAAAGAAATCGCTTTACACGTTGAATTTCGACATGAAGACTGGTATTTACCCCCAGCATTGGATAAACTAAGCGAACTGTTAATACATTATCAAAAAGGGATAGTCATGACCGACGTTGCAGGAAGAAGAGATGTGTTGAAAATTGGTGCTACTACAGACATTGTATTTGTCCGATTTGTTGGAAATTCAGGACACCCAAGCGATGGGGAAAGATTAAAACAGTGGGTAAATACCTTGTGTGAATGGGTCGATGCAGGCATTCAGGAAATATATTTTTTCCTTCATCAACCGCAAGCGAAAGCTATTCTGCCTATGTACCAATATATTAAGAGTCTTCAAACAGCCACAGTCAATTTTCAAAATATGAGAGAGCTAAAATCAGATTCTGAAGTCACTGAAAAGGGGCAATTAAAATTATTTTAATGATAAAATAACCTAAAAGCACCATAGTTTAAGTGGCATACGTTTATATTAGCAAAAAATACAGTGGTGAATAAACATCAATTCAAACCAATTCAGGAATTACTGGAAACAGAATCGGGAATACCCTTTATACATAGAGACCTAAGTTGGTTGAGTTTTAATTATCGGGTTTTACAAGAGGCCATGGATTTATCAGTGCCTTTGTTTGAGCGTATCAAATTTTTAGCCATCTACAGTTCAAATCTGGACGAATTTTTTAAAGTCCGAATGGCCTATCACAGGTATTTGGTTCGTGCTGGAAAAAAGGCAAAAAGAGAATTAGAACACGATCCCAAAATGACCATTAAAGAAATCCGCCGCATAGTAAATCTGCAACAGGAGGAATTCAGCAGTGTTTTTTTAGACCGAATCGTTCCAGAGTTGAAAAAACACAATATTTATCTGAGACGACGGTTGGATTTAAATAACAAGCAGAGAGAATTTGTAGAACATTATTTTCACGACCACATGCTTCCCTTTGTTCAACCGGTGCTGTTAGTGGGTGAAAAAGTCAGACCTTTTTTGAATAATGCTGCCTTATATTTAACGTTACAAATGAAGCCCATTCACGATTTACATGCCGACGATGAATATGCTTTAGTTAAAATACCATCGGATCATTTACCCCGATTTATCGAGTTACCCTCCTCCTCGGGAAAGCACGAAATGATTATGCTGGACGATATAGTTAGGCATTCCGTTTCCTGGATGTTCCCAGGGTACGCCATAATAGACACCTTTTCAGTAAAATTGACCCGTGATGCGGAATTATATATAGATGATGAATTCTCAGGCGATTTAATTCAAAAAATAAAAGAGAGCTTATCCAAAAGGCAGGTTGGACCTGCGGCTCGGTTTGTTTACGATAGAGAGATGCCTCCACAAATGTTTGATTTTTTGTGTAAGGTATTTGCCCTGGAGAAAAATGATACCTTAAGAGAAGGGAGGTATCATAATAATTTTGATTTTTTCAAATTCCCTGATTTCGGATTAGTTCATCTGAAAAATAACGCATTACCCCCCCTGGCCTATCCACTGATAGAAAAAAGCGTCAATATATTTGAAACTATAAGAATGAGAGATCATTTGTTACATTATCCTTATCAGTCTTATGAATCAGTTATTCATTTTTTTGAAGCTGCGGCAGTTGACCCGGCGGTAACACATATAAAAATCACCCATTATCGGGTTGCCAAAAATTCGCGAATAATGCAAGCCTTAACGGCTGCGGTATCGGCGGGTAAGCAAGTGTCTGTTTTTATTGAAGTAAAGGCAAGATTTGACGAAGAGGCTAATTTGAACTGGGGAGAAAAGCTGGAAAAGGAAGGGGTTACGGTACATTATAGCTTTCCGGGACTTAAAGTACATGCTAAAATTGCCTTAGTCAGAAGACAGGAAGGAGAAACGGCTAAATTGTATGCATACACAGCCACGGGAAATTTCCATGAAGAAACTGCCCGCACCTACAGCGATTTTGGATTATTTACTGCCGATGAAAGATTAACTAAAGAATTAGCCAGAATATTCTCTTATTTAGAAACGGCTAAACTACCGCAACAGGACTTCAATCACATTTTAGTTGGCAAATTTAATCTCAGAGAAAAGTTAGAGCAATTTATCGATGCGGAGATTGACGCTGCGATGAGAGGAGAAGAGGCACAAATAATACTCAAAGTAAACAGCATACAAGACCTTGCTATGATCACCAAATTATATCAGGCTTCGCAGTGCGGTGTAAAGATAAAGTTAATCGTCCGGGGTATTTGTTGTTTAGTACCTGGTGTTCCTGGCTTGAGTCAAAATATAGAAGCGATAAGTATAGTAGATAGATTTCTGGAACATGCGCGGGTATTTGTTTTTCATCAGGGAGGTAAAGAAGCTGTATATTTATCGTCGGCTGACTGGATGCTTCGCAATTTAAGCCATAGAATTGAAACGGCCATACCTGTATATAATGAGACCTTGAAGAAGGAAATAGTTAATTACTTAAGGATACAACTAAATGATAATGTGAAAGCTAGGATCATAGACATTAACTTTTTGAATGAATATAGGAAAACGGAGAGTGATTTGAGTATCCGGTCACAATTGGAGGCCTATTATTATGCAAGGAGAAACACAGAAAATTTGCAATAATTTTTGGTGAAAAATTATAATTGATCAAAAATTGCATTATATTTGCACTTCCTTAGAGTAAAAGCATTCTAAATAAGTCGCGGATGTAGCTCAGTTGGTAGAGCGCAACCTTGCCAAGGTTGAGGTCGCAGGTTCGAATCTTGTCATCCGCTCGAATTTTTTCTTCTGCCCAGATGGTGGAATAGGTAGACACGCAGGACTTAAAATCCTGTGGCCATAACGGCCGTGCGGGTTCGATTCCCGCTCTGGGTACATTTTTAAAAGGCTATCTTCGGGTAGCCTTTTTTTGTTACGAAGAGGTCGGGGCTATGCCCCTGTGGGATTCCAAAGGATAATTAATGGATGATTTTCTAAGAAGGTGCCAGATGGTTATTAGATTTTTCTACATAATTATTGTAGAGACGCGATGCTTCGCGACTTCTCCCCGATAGGTTTTGATTTAATATTTACTACCGATCACCTGGATTTGAATCAGGATTTACAGGAAATACTGTGCACAAAAAGCAAGCACCTCCCCAGGCGTCGGTGGAAATTACACGCGCAGCAGCCAATTTTGAATCAGGATTTACAGGATTTTCAGGATTAACTGCAACGTCTCCGGTTTGGGTAGGAAGATTATTATTACATGCTGCTTTAAGTCCCTTCTTTTCGCCGATGCGTTACGCATCGGCGAAAAGCGGTATTTAAAGTAATCCTCGACAAATGACCATTACACCTAAATCGAAGACGTCCTCTGTAATCCTGAAAATCCTGTAAATCCTGATTCAAAACCAAGTGTTAAGGGATAAATTTCATATAGAAACCTGATGAGACGAATTGACAAGACGGTGGAGTGTTATAAAATATATACATTTATTTCAGAACTATCCCTATAGTTTACATATATATCAGGATTATCTTAAAAGAATTGTTAAATCTATAAACCTTTTTTAAGATGGGTCTTCTGCTAATCCCATATTTATTTATTTTTGAACTTTTGAAACTAAAAAAGACCCATTGGGGGGAATTCCCCCCGACCCCCCCCTTTCTGCCGCCCGCATTTGCCAGCCCACAAATAGTCAAATAGACAAATAATCAATCCCTGAGGCAACGAACGGAGGCACCAACTGACTTATAGTCGCTGTACCTGTACACAACGCCACTGTTGTAGTTCAGTTCGCGGTTCCAGGCGTCGGTGACGTTCTCAGTAGCACTCCAGAAGTAAGCGAAGTTTCTAACATTGGAGAAACTACCAGCGACCCTGCGATAACCACCGGGGAGAGCGGAAAAACCACTTGTATTAGTTCCGGGGCTACCAGGATTCCATCCTAAACCAGAACCCGCAGTAGTGTTTGTTACTTGCGATTTCAATGCAGTCCCCGCGGTAGTACTCTGAACCCCATTAAAAGTTAAAACATTCCCACTATTAACAACTTGAAAAGGATCTAAGTCTTGAATCATAATGGTCCATTCTGCATCTGTGGGAACACGCCATCCATCTGGGCACAATTTCCGTGAGTCAGTAACAGCATACCAATTGTACAAATAACCAAAAGTTCCAACGTAGTCACTCAATGACACTACACTGACATTATACCCTGTGCGTGCTCCTGACGTTGGCGCCCAGGGATTACTTGTTGAGGTCGTTAAGTCAGGAATTAAAGTACCATCATTATATTTGGTAACTTTTAAATTTGTCGTTGTCCAGCATTGGGCGCCAATCGATACTGTACTGTAGGAATTAAGATCTATATCCGTAATTGTGGTGGTACCGCAAGTAAAAGATGGAGCGGGTGGTGTAACCACACACGGAATTCCAAGACAATTTTCCAGCGCCGCCTTTTTCCAGCGAACTTTAATCTCATCTATATTAAATGAAGCATTCCGTTGAATACCTTCACCTTTTTCTAAATCCTGACTATTAGTAGACTGACCATTCAGGCTAACGGATAGATAGATAGATAGATAGATAGATAGATAGATAGATTTTTTAATAAATATTTTTTATTATTATAAATTTTATCAAATACAACTTTATTAAGCTGTAAGCTTTAATATTTATCCATTTTTATAAAATTATTTCGTTAAATCAGAAGATACACGATAAAGTTGATTTTCAATTCAATTGGTAATCATTTACTTAGGTCCTAATGTAATAATATAGACTTGAAAAATAGCAACACCAACTCGCCGATGCGTAACGCAGCGGCGAAAAGCGGTATTTAAAGTAATCCTCGACGAATAACCATTACACCCATGCCGAAGAAGTTATCTGGAATCCTCGTAATCCTGTAAATCCTCAAAAGCCTGATTCAAAACAGGGCGTTAGAGGGTGAGTTTCAGATATAGACCTGTCGGGGAAAAGACGCTAGGCATCGCGTCTCTACATGGTATACAGAGACATGATTGGATGAGTGACCTAACGGTGGAGTGCCAATATGTGGTGTACAACGAAAAAAGAAAGTACCCAATCTACGAATCACCCTTACACCCAAATCGAAGACGTCTGCTGTAATCCTCAAAATCCTGATTCAAAACCAGATGTTAGGGGTGAATTTCAGATATAGACCTGACGCGAAAAAGACGCTAGTCATCGCATCTCTACATGGTATACAGAGACATGAGTGGATGGGTGACCTGACGGAGAATGTTATTCACCCCTACATGGCATATATAATGATTTCCTTGTTATTAACTATATGTACTTTCCGACGGATACGATCTTCCCAGGATAATTCCAACGCGCTTTTCTTCTCGAGAAATACCATGTATCCTGTTTTTTGCCCTAATCTATCCAGGTAACGGGCTAATTGTTGAATGCCATGTGGTTCGGAACGAGCGTCGTGATGCATTTTTATCTCAATGGTTATGACCTGTGTTTTCCAAAAAACAACCAAATCTGTTCGTCCATTCCCCGTGGCCATTTCTCGTTCGATGCGTCCTCCCCCATTGATAATCCGTTGCAAAAAAGCCATTAGAAATAATTGATGTCCAGCTTCTTTATATTTATATCTGTCAATCCATGATTCTGAATTCCATCGATAAAAATCTGTGAATGCGTCCAGTAATTTGTCCATATTCAGCGAACCATCGTTATTCAAGTACCAACTTGTTTGGGCGATATCCTGATTAATACTAACTGAAAAGCCGATGGTCAAGATGCGGGTTATAATTTCTCTGTATATCGGATTCGCAAACTGGATGGGATTACCCGTGCTAATAATACCTAAATCGCGGCAATAACGGATAGCATCATCCGCTCCATCAAAGGCAGGAGAATCACCCGTGATGATACTCATAATAATAGGTCGAACCCGGGGATCATCAATCTTGTCAGCTAAGCTATCCAGATGGGTTTGACGCTGTTCGATGAGCCGCTCCTTCGCCAGTTCAATCAAGTCCAGGGTAATTTCTTGGGAATAATCATTCTTTAAAATTTTCCTTACCACCTCATTTGCCAGCGCGTTAGTCAACCAGGGTTGTCCACCCGAATAGGCGTATAACTTTTCTAAGACCTCTTCTGAAAAAACCTGACCAGTATCCTGAGTATGTTGGTTCAATAATCCACGTACCTCTTCTTTTGAAAAAACAGGTAGAAAAAAGGATTCTGCTTTTATGTTAAAAGGCGACCCTGAACCTATCGATGGATTATCCGCTCTAGCGCGCGTGCGAAAATCACGTATATCTCTTAGTCCTACCAAGGCAATAGATTGAGGGAAAAGATTAGGGCGGGTTTGAAAGCCATCCCGTAATTGACGTAAGGTAGAAATGAGGACGTCGTCATAGAGTGCATCTACCTCATCAAGCAATAAAACCAATGGTTTGTCAAGAAAACGACTCCAGTCAGTCAGATAATTTCTAAGTAAAATATTACTAGAGGAATAACTATTCGGATTGGGGGGCATTAAATCTGGGGGTAAAAAAACTTCTGCAGTCAAATACAAAGATTGTATAAACACCTCATTTGCTGTTTCCACGGTGATACTGTTATAACCCGCTGATTCCAAAGAACATACCACAGATACATAATTTCCTTCCTTATTCAGGCGGTGAGCCAAAGCGTGCAAAAAAGTAGTTTTACCAGTTTGCCGGGGCGCATGAATGAGAAAATATTGCATATCATTAATCAAAAAATGTATGTCGTCATACATATTCCTAAAGGGATCTACCATGTAGTGCCTTTCAGCAATACACAATCCCGTGGTATTAAAGAATCTTTTCATTTTCCAAAGATACGCCTTTATATTGTGGGATGTACGAGCAAGTAACCTCCTACAAATAACCATTACTTCCAAACCAAAGATTGTTTGCACGTTCTTCGCAGGAAATTACTGGCGCTGCAGCCAATTTTTGAATCAGGATTTTCAGGATTAACTATAACGTCGTTGGTTTGGGTGGGAAGGTTACTATTACATGCTACTTTCATTGCCAAGCCTTTTGCCGATGTGTAACGCATCGGCGAAAAGAAGAGTATAAAGTAATCCTCTACAAATAAACATTACGCTAAAACGAAGACGTACGCTCCTATCATCCGTGAAATCCAGAAATCCCTAAAATCCGTGATTCAAAACCAGGCGTTAGGGTGAAATTTATATTGAAATCTGATGAGATGAATGATCTAACGGCAATAAATGCCAATGTTTCCATAAATAGGGAAATACACCTGTATCATGGGAGGGCGAATGCAATTCGCCCCTACTATTATCCGTGAAATCCAGTAATCCTTAAAATCCGTGATTCAGAACCTATCGTAGAGAAAAAGCAAAGCATCACATCAATGAGAAATTGATTAGTTTTTAATTTCCCTAATAAAATCTTTAGGTAACTTCCCAGTTACGAGTTTAAAACTTTGAATAAATGCGGAATAGGATTTGAAACCGCATTCTTTGCCTAATGATTCAATGGTTTTATTATATCCTTTTTGATTATTTATTAGTCCAATACCGTATTCAATTCTCAATCTATTCCGCCAATCTATGTATTTTTCATTATTGATCTGATTGAAAAAATAAGTAATATGATGTACGGGTAAATCAATATCCTTTGCCAAACTAAAGGTACTTGCTTCTGTATTTAAAAATTTATTGTTCTTCTTCCAATCATCAAGTAAAAGTCTTATTTTATCGATATAATCATCTTGTAAGGAGAAACCGTCGATTTCGTTTTCTGGTAATACCTTATCTTCATTTTCCACCAAACCTGGTTTTTCCATAGGAATGCCATAAAGAATTTGGGGAAATAAGACTAGTCCAAGGGTTAAGACCAAAAATCCAATAAAAATGAGGGAGAATAAAAT
>Ga0315902_10007118_pt1 | contig 15352 bp, 13 predicted proteins | sample LakEriMetagenome_9_FD_203523 | JGI IMG/M metagenome (GOLD analysis project Ga0315902, IMG submission 203523) | Freshwater fungal communities from buoy surface, Lake Erie, Ohio, United States - Buoy 12 MA117 | ecosystem: Environmental > Aquatic > Freshwater > Lake > Lake biofilm | place: USA... | reverse complement strand
AGCGGGTCCTCAGGCCATCGCTTCCTTTTCGCCGCGGACCTTGCCGGTCGCCGGATCGCGCAGGACATAGCCGCGACCCCAGACGGTCTCGATGTAATTCTCGCCCTGGCAGGCCGTGGACAGTTTCTTGCGCAGCTTGCAGACGAAAACGTCGATGATCTTGAGCTCTGGTTCGTCGATCCCGCCGTAGAGATGGTTGAGGAACATCTCCTTCGTCAGGGTCGTGCCCTTGCGCAGCGAGAGCAATTCCAGGATCCCGTATTCCTTGCCGGTGAGGTGGATCGGAGCGCCGTTGGACTCGACGGTGCGCGTGTCGAGATTGATCGTGAGGCGGCCGGTCCGGATGATCGACTGCGAGTGGCCCTTGGCGCGGCGCACGATCGCGTTGATACGCGCCACCAGCTCGCGCTTGTCGAATGGCTTTGTGATGTAGTCGTCGGCCCCGAAGCCAAGGCCCTTGAGCTTGTTGTCGAGTTCCGACAGGCCCGAGAGGATGAGGATGGGGGTCTTGACGCGGGCTGCGCGCAGACGCCGCAGAACCTCGTAGCCGTCGATATCGGGCAGCATCAGATCGAGAATGATGATGTCGTAATCGTAGATCTTGCCGATCTCCAGCCCATCCTCGCCGAGATCGGTCGTGTCGCACACGAACCCCTCGGAGCGCAGCATCAACTCGATGCTCTTCGAGATGGCGGAATCGTCTTCAACGAGCAGGACTCTCATTCTCGGACTCCCCAGTCTTCCCACGCAAGAACGTATTAACCTAACCGTATCCTTGCAATCGTTAACGAAAGACGAATCCCCGTCAATCCTTGCGAAAGCTTGTTTGCGCCGAGGGCGAGCCGGGTTGAGGGTTCGTTTACCATGTGCGTGCACGCTTGGACCCAGCGGAGCCACCTAGGCGCCGCGCCTCCACGGGAAGGTCCACTCGCATGACCATGCTCGCGCCCAGCCTGACGATCCGCCGCCTCGCGCCGCACCGCTATTTCGGCCGTGTCAGTGCCGTGATGGGGCTGATGATCGAGATCGGGGGCATCGCACAGGTGCTCTCGGTAGGCAGCCGATGCGTGGTGACTGCACGGTCGGGGAGCCAATTGCTGTGCGAGGTGGTCGGCTTTCGCGGCAGTCGTGCGGTCGCGTTGCCCTTCGGGGCGCTCGACGGCATCGGAATCGGATGCCGGGTCGAGATGATCGATGCCGATCCCGTCGTCTATCCGTCGCCCGGCTGGCTGGGCCGCGTCGTCAACGCCCTGGGCGAACCCCTCGACGGCAAGGGGCCGTTGCGGCACGGCGCAGAGGCGCGCCCGATCAAGGGCGCGCCCCCCGCCGCGCATGCGCGGCAGCGGGTGCGCGGCAAGGTCGACCTCGGTGTGCGCGCGATCAACACATTCACGACATGCTGCCGCGGGCAGCGTATGGGGATCTTCGCCGGTTCGGGGGTCGGCAAGTCGACGCTGCTGTCGATGATGGCCCGCTACACCAGTTCGGACGTCTGCGTGATCGGACTCGTCGGCGAGCGCGGTCGCGAGGTGCAGGAATTCCTCGAGGACGATCTCGGGCCGGACGGCCTGGCGCGCTCGGTCGTGGTCGTCGCGACATCGGACGAGCCGCCGCTGATGCGCCGTCAGGCGGCCTATCTGACGATGGCCATCGCCGAGTATTTCCGCGACCGGGACAGCGACGTGCTGTGCCTCATGGATTCCGTGACACGCTTCGCGATGGCGCAGCGCGAGATCGGGCTGTCTGCCGGCGAACCGCCGGCGAGCAAGGGCTACACGCCCTCGGTTTTCGCGGAACTGCCGAAGGTCCTCGAGCGTGCCGGGCCAGGAACCGGCGCGGGGTCGATCACGGGTCTGTTCACCGTTCTCGTGGATGGCGACGATCACAACGAGCCGATCGCCGATGCGGTGCGAGGCATCCTCGATGGTCATGTCGTGCTCGATCGCGCGATCGCCGAGCGCGGCCGTTATCCGGCGATCAACATCCTGAAGTCGATCTCGCGCACGATGCCGGGCTGCAACTCGGCCGCCGAGAACGCGGTGGTCGCGCGGGCGCGGCGCCTGATCGCGCAATACGAGGACATGGCCGAACTGATCCGTCTGGGCGCCTATCGCCAGGGCAGCGACGCGCGTATCGACGAGGCGATCCATTTCCAGCCTGCGCTCGACGAGTTCCTTGGCCAGATCAAGACCGAACCGGCCGCGCTGAACGAATGCTACATGCAGTTGGCCGACATCCTCGGCATGGAACCACCGGCGGCATGACGTCATGAAGGGGCTGGATACGCTCATCCGTGCGCAGCGCTGGCGCGTCGACGCCATGCGGCGCGAGATCGTCGAGTTCGAGGGGCTGGTTGCCCTGCGCCAGGACGAGGCTGCGCGCTTCGAGGCGGAAGTCATCGCCGAGCAGCGGCGCGCGGCCGGCGACGAGGTGGGCCTCTACGCCTATGCCGGCGGCTACGCGGCCAGCATCATCATGCGGCGCGCCGACATCGCGCGCGCGATCACCGAGGCCGAGGCCGAACTGGTGGAGCGGCGCGCGCAACTTTCCGACCTCTTCGCGGAACTCAAGCGCTACGAAATCGTCCTGGAGCGCTTCGAAGCGCGTGCGGCGCAGGAAGCCGCAAGGCGTGAGGCCATCGCGCTCGACGAACTCAGCCTGGAGATGCACCGGAGGGGGCAGGGCTAGCTCCCCGCTGCGTGATCGGGGCGGCGGCCGTGCACAGACTCGTCGCGACCGCTCGGGAATCTTCCAGCAGGAAACGCGACAGCAGCCCCGCATCGAGCGCCACCAGCCCGCCCGAGATCCGCGGCGACACGCCGGCGCCGATCAGCGCAAGGCTGCCGCCATGGGCCGCCGCGAGGATGTTCCCCAGTCGGCGTGCGGCGTCGAGCCGTGTCGCGATCATGCCGGTGCCGCCGAGCGCAGCGAACGCGCGCGCGGCTTCGGCCGATTCTTCGGCGTCATGTCCGCCGGGCAGCACAAGCACGGGCGTGGTCTCTGCGGCCTCGCACCAGTCGAGCAGGGCCTGCCTGTCTTCACGTCGCACGAGATCGAGGCCGGGCGTGTCGATCAGGCGCAGCGTGCCCGGCTGATCAGCCGGACCATCCCGCATCGCCGCGGCGAGCGCGGTTGTCGAGGCGGCGACCGTCACGTCGCAGCCGAGCGCCTGTGCGTAGCGCTGGATCTGCTCGACGCCCGCCGCGCGCAACGTGTCCGTGGTGATCAGGTGGACCCTTCGATCGGCGGCGCGCAGAAGGGCCGCGATCTTGGCGATGGTGGAGGTCTTGCCGCATCCTGGCGGTCCGGCGAGCAGCAGGGGTTGTGCCATGCGCGCCGGCTGAAGCGGCGCGAAGTCGAAATGGGACGCGAGCGCGGGACGCAGATTTTCGGCCAGCGGGTCGGATTCGATCTCGCCCCGGCGCAAGATCGCGGCGAGCCGCTCCGGAACGCCATGGCGTTGCAGGAGCGTGGCAAGCGCCGAGGTCTGGCGCGCGGGCTGGGGAATTTCGGCCGCTCCTGCGTCCGCCGCCGACGTGATCGGCGGCGGCGCGTCGAACCCATCCGACGCCGCGGCCACGACACGGACCGGGCCGCCCTCTGGCTCGTCGGTGGCGATCACGAACGCGTCCTCGCCGAGTTCCGCGCGGAGATTCTCCATCGCTTCCGCGAGGGTCGGCGCGACGAAGGTGCGCATGCGCATCGTCGCCGCCTCAGATCTGTCCGACGGTGCGGATGCGGGCCTTCGGATGGATCTCGTTCTGCGACATCACCGACGTGGTCGGGCGGAACCGTTCGACGATCGATCGCACGAACGGGCGGGCGAGGGGCGATGTCAGGAGCACCGGCGTCTCGCCGAGCATGGCATGGCGCTCGAAGACCTGACGCACCTTGCCGATGAATTCCTGCAGCTTCGACGGGGCCATCGACAGCTGCCGGTCGTCGCCCTGGCCGATCAGCGATTCCGCGAAACTCTGCTCCCATTCGGGGCTGAGCGTCACCAGCGGGATGAAGCCCTGTTCTGTGGTGTTCTGTTCGCAGAGCTGGCGCGCGAGGCGCATGCGGACATGTTCGGTGATCTGGGTCGTGCTGCGTGTGCTCTGGCAGGCTTCCGCGACGCCCTCGAGGATCTGCGGCATGTCGCGGATCGAGATCCGTTCGGCGAGCAGGTTCTGGAGCACGCGCTGCAGGGCGCCGACGGTGATCTGCGAGGGCACGATGTCGGCGACGAGCTTCTGATGGTCGCGGCCAACCTCGTCCAGCAGCTTCTGGGTCTCGGAGTAGGAGAGCATCTCGGACATGTTGTCCTTGATGATCTCGGTGAGGTGGGTGGTGATCACCGTCGCCGGATCGACGACGGTATAGCCCTTGAACAGCGCATCTTCGCGCAGCGATTCGTTCACCCACACCGCCGGCAGACCAAAGGTGGGCTCCTTCGTGGTTTCGCCGGGCAGCGCGATCGTGTCGCCGCGCGGATCCATGACCAGCAGGGAGTTCGTCCGCAATTCGCCGCGACCGGACGCGATCTCTTTCACGCGGATGACGTAGGAGTTCGCGGCGAGCTGCATGTTGTCCTGGATCCGCACGGACGGCATCACGAAGCCCATGTCGGCGGCGAGCTGGCGGCGTAGCGCGCGGATCTGCTCCGTCAGCCTGCCCTTGTCGTTGCTGATCAGCGTCAGAAGCGCGTAGCCGAGCTCAAGCCGCAGGATATCCATCTGCAGGGCGGTGGAGATCGGTTCTTCCGGCGTCGCGGCCGGGACCGCCGCGTCAGCCTCTGCCTGCAATTCTTCTTGCGAGCGCCTTTCGCTGATCTTGAACGCGAGGTAGCCGGTGATCGCCGAGAGGGCCAGGAACGGGATCATCGGGATGCCGGGCAGCAACGACATCAGGAACGTCAGCAGCGAGGACAGGCCGAGGGCGGTCGGATAGCCGCCGAGCTGTCCGAACATCGCCTTGTCGACAGCGCCATCGACGCCTGCCTTGGAGACGAGCAGGCCCGATGCGGTCGACACGATCAGCGCCGGGATCTGGGTCACCAGCCCGTCGCCGACCGTCAGGACCGAGTAGGTATGCATCGCCTGGGTGAAGCCGAGCTTGTGCTGCACCATGCCGATCACGATGCCGGCGATGACGTTGATGAAGGTGATCAGCAGCCCGGCGATCGCATCGCCCCGGACGAATTTCGCGGCGCCGTCCATGGCGCCGAAGAAGGCGCTCTCGTCCTCGAGTTCCTTTCGGCGACGCCTTGCTTCCTTCTCGTCGATCAAGCCCGCGGAGAGATCGGCGTCGATCGCCATCTGCTTGCCGGGCATCGCGTCGAGGCTGAAGCGTGCGGAGACTTCCGCAATGCGGCCCGAGCCTTTTGTGATGACCACGAAGTTCACGATCAGAAGGATCGCGAATACGATGATACCGATGACGAAATTGCCGCCGGTCAGAAGATGACCGAAGGCCTCGATGACATCGCCGGCGGCATGGGTGCCTTCATGGCCATGTGTGAGGATGATGCGCGTGGTCGCCAGGTTGAGCGACAGGCGCAGCATCGTCGATATCAGCAGGATGGTTGGGAAGGAGTTGAAGTCGAGCGGCCTGTGGATGAACAGCGACGTCATCAGGATCAGGACCGACAGCGTGATCGACAACGCCAGTCCGGCATCGAGAAGCCATTTCGGCACCGGCAACAGCAGGACCATCAGGATCGCCACGACGCCCAGCGCGAGCGCGATGTCGCCGCTGCGCAGCGCGGCCCCTATCCGCCGCAGCGCCGCATTGGGATCCGATCCCCCGCCATTGAACGCCTGATCCGCCATCGTCGATCCGAAGCCTGCTCAGTCCATCTCGTCAGGCCGGCACGCGATCGCCATCACGCGGCGGCGGAATGCGCAGGCCATCGTCGCTGTACTGCTTCAGCTTGTTGCGCAGCGTACGGATCGAGATGCCAAGGATGTTGGCGGCATGGGTGCGATTGCCAAGGCAGTGGCTCAGCGTGTCGATGATCAGGTCGCGCTCGACGTCGGCGACCGTGCGGCCGACGAGTCCACGCACCGTCTCGGGACCGGCGGTCGCGACCCCGGCCACCGCGGCAGCCGGCATCGATTCGGCGCTCGGGCTCGGCCGGATCTCGGCGCGTGTGGCCCCGGCCAGGATGATCGCCTCCGGTCCGATCGCGTCGCCCGAGGCGAGCAGCACCGCACGGTGCATCGTGTTCTCGAGTTCGCGGACATTGCCCAGCCATTGATGGGCGCGGAGCTTTGCCAGGGCCTCGTCGGCCATCGGACGCAACGCAATGCCATTCGCGTCGGAATACTTGCGCACGAAATGGTCGGCGAGCATCGGAATGTCGTCGGGACGGTCGCGCAGCGCCGGCAGGCGCAGCGTCATCACGTTGAGGCGGTAGAAAAGGTCTTCGCGGAACCGTCCGCCGCGCACTTCGGCCTCGAGGTCGCGGTTGGTGGTCGCGAGAACACGGATGTCGACCTTGATCGGCTGGTTGCCGCCGACGCGATCGATCACCCGCTCCTGGATGGCGCGCAGCAGCTTCGCCTGGAGGCGCACATCCATCTCGCTGATCTCGTCGAGAAGCAGCGTCCCGCCATTGGCTTCCTCGAATTTGCCGATGCGACGCGCCACGGCGCCGGTGAAGGCGCCCTTCTCATGGCCGAACAACTCGCTTTCCAGGAGGTTCTCGGGGATCGCCGCGCAGTTCACGGAGACCATGATCCGGTCCGCACGCTTGCTGCGCTTGTGGAGGTAGCGCGCGAACAACTCCTTGCCGGTGCCGGACTCGCCGCAGATGAGCACGCTGGCATCGGTCGCTGCGACTTGCTCGGCGAGCCGCAATGTCTCGCGCATCGCCGGGTTGTTGAACAGGATGGAACTCGACTCCTCGGTCACCGCCGCGAGCACGGCGGCGATGAGTTCGGCGTTCGGAGGCAGCGGCAGATACTCCTTCGCGCCGGCCTTGATCGCCCGAACCGCGGCGGCCGCATCGGCGCCGATCCCGCAGGCGACGACGGGAACGTGGATGCGCTCCGCCTTGAGGGCCAGGATCAGGGCGCCGATGTCGAGGTTGACGTCGACCATGATCAGGTCGGCGCTTCGTCCGCTGCGCAGCGCGTTCATGCCGGTCGCGATATCGTCGACCTGCGCGACCTTGGCGCCGCGGGAGATGGCGATCTTTGCGGCAGCCGAGACCTGGCCGCCGAGCGTGCCGACGATGAGGAGACGCATGCGAGTGCTCCGGGTTCTGGCCGCGCCCTCAGGCGCGGTCCGCCTTGATGATTTCGGTCATCGTCACGCCGAGATGCTCGTCGACGACGACGACCTCGCCACGCGCGATCAGACGGTTGTTGACGTAGATGTCGATCGCTTCGCCGACCTTTCGGTCAAGTTCGACGACCGCGCCGCGGCCGAGGCGCAGCAACTGGCTGACCTGCATGGTCGCGCGGCCGAGAACGGCGGAGACCTGGACAGGGACGTCGTAGACGGCTTCGAGGTCACGCGCGCCGCGGGCCGATTTCTCGCCGCCCGCATCCATGCCGCCGGTGTCGAGTTCGTCGAGGGAGAAATCATTGTCGGCTGCCATTTGGGACTCCGTCCGAGGGATTGTTGATCGGGAAGGCGAGGGTCAGGTGGCGTCTGGGGCTGAATCTGGGCTGGTGTAGCGTTCGATCACGGCGTCGATCTCGGCCCAGAGGCGGGCGGTGTCGCGACTGACGCCACCTTCGGACCATTCGATGCGCGACTGACCGTCGGACAGCGCCGGATCGGCGATCAAGGTGACCTGTCCCGCGAAGCCGGTCCGCTCGATCGTTCGCTCGAACCGCGGGCGGATCTGCCCATCGAGGCCTTCGGGAACGCGGACGACGAGACGTGGCTCGTCCGGCATCAGTGCGACGCATTGGGCGAGCAGGGTCTCGATCTCCGCGACCTCATGCCTTGCGGTCAGGGTCGGAAAGAGCTTGCGCAGGATCTCGACCGTCGTCGCCAGGGTCTCGCGGGTCTGCTCGTCATGGCGCGCGTTGATCTGCTCCAGCGTGCCGGCCATGCCGGCGAGGATCCGGTCGAGCGTCGCCGCGGCGCGGGCCTCGATCTCGGCCATCGCCTTCGCCTTTCCGGCGGCGTGACCCGCCTGTTCGCCGGCCTTGCGCGCGGCCTCGAGTTCGGCCGCCGTGAAATTGTTTCGCGGCGCCGGTGCGGCGCGCGCGCCGGCTTCGAAGCGGGTCTGGAAGAGGAATTTCGCGGGGTCGGGCATTGTCATCTCAATAGATCAGCTCGTCGTCGCCGCCCTTCTTGTCGGCGAGAAGGATTTCGCCCTTGTTGGCGAGCTCCTTGGCGATCGTGACCATGTACATCTGGCTCTCGTCGACGTCCTTGAGGCGCACCGGACCCATGCTCGCCATGTCCTCCTTGAGCAGCTTGCTCGCGCGCTCGGACATGTTGGCGAAGAACAGGTCGCGCATCGATTCGGTGGAGCCCTTGAGGGCGACCGCGAGCTTGGTCTTGTCGACGCCACGCAGCAACGTCTGTACGCCGCCCGGATCGAGGCGGCCGAGATCGTCGAAGGTGAACATCAGCGACCTGATCTTCTCGGCCGATTCTTTGTTCCGTTCGTCGAGCGCCGACATGAAGCGCGATTCGGTGTTGCGGTCGAAATTGTTGAAGATCTCGGACATGACGTCGTGGGGATCGACGCGGCTCGTGCGTGCCAGGTTGCTCATGAACTCGGTACGCAGCGTCTTCTCGACGTCTTCGAGGATCTCCTTCTGGACCGTCTCCATGCGGAGCATGCGCATGACGACCTCCATCGCGAAGGCCTCGGGCAGTTGGGTGAGGACCCGCGCGGCATGGTCGGGCCGGACCTTGGTCAGGACCACGGCGACGGTCTGCGGGTACTCGTTCTTCAGATAGTTGGCGAGAACGCCTTCGTTCACGTTGCCGAGCTTGTCCCACATGGTGCGGCCCGCGGGACCGCGGATCTCGTCCATGATCTGCGCGACGCGGTCCGAGGGCATCGCCTTGCTCAGCATGCGCTCGGTCGTGTCGAAGGTGCCGATCAGCGCGCCGGTCGAGGAGATCTGCTCCGCGAACTCGATGCAGATCTTGTCGAGGACATGCGGGCTCACCGCGCCAAGCGACGCCATCGCCGCCGTGAGTTCCTTGATTTCCTCGTCGGCGAGCAGCGCGAACACGCGCGCGCTGTGCTCTTCGCCGAGCGCCAGCAGCAGGGCCGCCGCGCGCTCGATGCCGCTCATCGAGCGGATGTCTTCGCGAACCTTGGTGGCCATGGTCAGCCTGCCTCCTGGTAGATCCAGTTACGCAGGATCGCGACGGTCTCGTCGGGATGCTTGTCGACGATCTCTCCGATCTTCTTCATGGACGACGCGCCCATGCGTCCGTCGATGCTGTCGAGGTCGATCTGACTGGCCGGGTTCTGAGCGACACCGGCGGCGACCGCGAGAGCGGTGCCGGCGGCCGGCGCGGCCAGGGCGGCCGGCATCGCGCCGGATTCAGGGAGTGCCGCCGTGCCGGGTCCGACGACCCGCATCGTCGCCGCGCGACCGATCGCGCCGATGAGGGGGCGCGCGACCAGCAGGATGACCAGGATCGCCACGATGAAGAGGATGGCGAGTTCCGTGATGCGAAGGATTTCCGCGCGCGAAAGGTCGAACATGCCCGGCTCCGCGCCGCCGGCGACCGCGCCGCCTGCGGCAAATCCGTCCGGCGCCGCGAAGGGCATGTTGATCAGTTCGAGCGTGTCGCCGCGGCGTTCGTTGAAGCCCACGGCGGAACGCGCGGCCAGTCGCAGCTGCTCGATCTGCTCGGGATTGCGCGCCTGGTAGCTCGGCTTGCCGTCCGCGCCGATCGTGGTGATCCCGTCGACGATGATCGAGGCGGAGAGCCGCTTGACCGAGCCGACCTCGCGGACATGGCTGGTCACGCGCTTGGTCACTTCGTAGTTGATCGTCTCTTCCTGACGCGTGGTGCGGCTGCGGTTCTGGTTGCCGCCGCCTGCCGCGTCGCCGTCGGGAATGTTGTTGGCGACGGTGACGCCCTGGTTGCCGCTGCTCTCGGTCGAGTCGGAGTTCTCGGAGACGGTTTGCTGGGAGCGGATGACCTGCCCCTCGGGGTCGAAGCTCTCCGAATTCGTCACGATGCGGTCGAAATCCATCTCGAGGGAGACTTCGGCGCGGACCCGGCCGGGGCCCACGGCGCGCTCCAGCTGTTCCTCGATCTTGCGGGACAGCCGCTGCTCCATCTCTAGCCGCCGCTCGTCGGCGCCCGACGCGGAGCTGACGCCGGAGCCGTCCTCGCCGTCGCCCGTGCCGCGCGCGAGCAGGGTGCCGCGATCGTCGACGATCGACACGCGGGTCGGCTTCATGCCGGGTACGGCCGATGCGACCAGGGACTGGATGGCACCGACGTGGTTGCGGGGCAGACGGCCCGTCTCGCGCAGCTTGAGCACTACGGAGGCGCTGGGCTCCAGCCGCTCGCGGCTGAACACGTCGCGACGTGGGATGGAGAGATGCACGCGCGCGCCGGAGACCGGGCCGAGCGACCCGATGGTGCGGGCGAGTTCCCCTTCGAGGGCGCGCACGAGGTTGAGGTTCTGGACGAAGCTGGTCGCGCCGAGCGCGCTGGACTGGTCGAAGACCTCGTAGCCGATGGTGCCGCCGCGCGGCAGGCCCTGCTCGGCCATGCTCATGCGCAGGCGCAGGGCGCGGTCCTGAGGCACCCAGACCTGCGAGCCGCCGGCGCGCAGTTCAAAGGGAACGTTCTGCGCCTCGAGCTTTGCGACGATCTGGCCCGCGTCGTTCTGGGCGAGATCGCCGTAGAGCAGGCCCATCGGCGGTTGCGAGAGCTTGTTGGCGAAGAAGCCGAAAAATCCGAGCAGGCCGAGGGCGACCGCAGCCATGAGGCCGACCCTGACCAGACCAAGACGCTGAAACAACGAAACGAAGTTTTCCACTGCCGGTTCCGCCCGTTCGCTTCTGGGGGCTACCGCGACGGCCGCCCCCTGGTTCCACGAACAAGGTTAAGCGGGCAGTGTGAACGGGACGTTAATCGCCGGGAAAAATTTGCCGAGTGAGCGGTCCGGGCGGCTTGGCACGCCCGGCGTGGTTGGTCGGCTGGCTCAGGGGGCGGCCGCGGCGGGCGCGCGGTAATCCTGGAGGCGCGTGGTGCGCAGCCCGGCGACGCCATGCTTCTGGATCAGACGCTGCCACGACGTGAATTCCTCGACCGACAGCCGGTAACGCGCGCAGGCTTCCTCGAGCGTCAGTACCCCGCGCGCCACCGCGGCGACGACGGCGGCCTTGCGGCGGATTACCCAGCGCTTCGTCTCGGGCGGCGGTAGATCGGCGAGACCGCCGTCGAGGAGCGCGGACGGCGTCTGCCGGTCGATCGTGTGCAGGTGGATGTCGCTCATTCTCATATGCTCCGATTCGCGGGTCGTCTCAGGCGTCGGATGAGGCCACGCTAAGGCCGTCCGGCTTAAGATTCGGCTAAAGAGGATGCGGGGATTTTCTTTGGATTTGAGCCAATTAGCGGTGCCGCATCAGCGCAGGTCGCGCACCGTCTTGCTCATCTCGTCGGCGGTCTGGACGATCTGGGCGGCGGAGGCGTAGGCGCGCTGCGTGACGATCATCTGGGAGAACGAGTCCTCCAGACTGACGTTGCTGAGTTCCTGGCTGCCCGACACAATCGCGGCCGTCTTGCCCGCGGCCTCGAAGCTGGGGGCACCCGACTGGCTGGTCACGGCGAACAGGCCGCGCGACTCCGCGGCGAGGCCGTTCATGTTCGAAAAGAGCGCCACCGGCAGCTGGTAGAGCGGCGTCACCGCCCCGGATCCGAAGACCGCCGAGACCACGCCGCCTGGCGCGATGTCCCAGTTGAGGAAGTCGCCCGAGCCCAGCCCGTCCTGTGCGAAGGCGGTCTTCGCCGGAACCACGCCAAGCTGGCGTACTTTCGAGACGTCCAGACTGAACAACCCGCCGACATCGAGGGTCGAGGGGCTCAGAAGCGAACCGGCGCCGTCGAAGGTGACCGTGGTCGTGCCGCCGACCGGTGCGCCGGCGCCGTCGCGGAAGGACGCCGTCCAAGTGTTCGGAGCGGTATTCGTCCAGTCGGAGAAGATCCGGCGCTCCAACCCGGCATCGTCGTACCGGAACAGCTCGAAACTCGCGGTGGCCGTGCCCGAGGCCGGGATCGTCGCCGTGAGGGACGCCGATGACGTCGCCCGGCCGGTGAAACCCTCGGCGAGGGACTGGGGAATGGCGGTGAGGTCGGAAGCTCCTGTTCCCGAGACCTTGCCGGTCGCATCGATCGGCCAGGCCATCAGGTAGAGGTCGTCATAGGCCGAGAGATAGGAGACGCCGTTGGCGGTGGCGGCGTCGAGCGCCGTGCTGCCCAGGGCGCCGTTGCGTGAATAGAAGAGCTCGCCGCCGGCCGCGGGCGTGGTCGAGTAGACGAACATGCCGGGGCCGTCGAGCGCGAGATCGAGCGCCCGCCCGGTGCGTTCGAACGTGCCGGCCATGTCGACAAGGCGCTTGGTCTGCGCAACCACGCTGCCGGCGACATGATCGCCGGGCAGGGGATTGGCGATCATCGAGGCGAATTGGACGTCGGCGCGCTTGTACCCGGCCGTGCGCATGTTCGCGATGTTCTGGCTGATCGCCCCCATCGCTTCCGAATGCGCCAGCATCGCGGCGACGCCGTAGTCGAAGGTCGTCATCGTGCTCATCGGTACGTCTCCTGGCGGCGGGCCGTCTCCGGCCCGCCGCGTCACTCAGGTTCAGCGCTTCACGCGGAGCAGTTCGTCGAGCATCTCGTCGGCCGTCGTGATGATCCGCGCCGACGCCGAATAGGCGCGCTGCGTCGTGATCATCTGCGTGAACTCCTCGCTCAGATCGACGTTGGAGCCTTCCAGCGAGAGCGGCTCGATGCGGCCGGCGCCGCCCTTGTTCGCCTCGCGCAGGGTGAACTCGCCGGACGCCGTCGTCTGGCCATAGGCGCTGCCGTTGCGCGCCTGCAGTTCGTTCGGGTTGGAGAAGGTCGCGACCGGGATCTTCCAGAGCTTCTGCGTCGCGCCGTTCGAGAAGGCGGCGATGACGAAGCCCTCGTTGTCGATGCTGACGCCTGTCCGCAGCCCGACCTCGGCGCCGTCGCGGCTCAGAGACTGGACGTTGAAGTCGGCCGCGAACTGGGCGAAGCCGCTGGAGCTGTCCTCGCCGCCGAAATCGATGTTGATCGAGGAGTTGTCGGCACCGTTGGTCCAGTCGACCGGCAGGACGCCGACCAACTGACCTTCCGCGTTGGCGGTCACGGCCGCCGGCACGGCTGCCGTACCCGAGAAGCGCAACTGATCGAGGCTGCCGTTGCCGTTGAACGTCAATGTGCCGTAGCCGACCACCTTGTTGGTCGTTCCGGTGATGCCGTTGGCGTCGGGCGAGGACAGGGCGAAGGCCCAGGCATTCGCCGTGCCCAGCTTCATCAGGTCGATCGAGATGTTGTGGCTGTTGCCCTGGGTGTCGAAGACCTTCAGCGTGCGGCTGAAATCCTTGCTGAACGTCGAGGCGGCGATGGAATCGGCGTTCGCCAGCGTGAAGGTCGCCGGCGTGATCGCGCTGAAGTCGATCGGCGAGGTCTGCGCGCCCGTCCGCGCGTCGAGATTGCCGCCCAGCTTGAGGTTCTTGGTGTCGGCGGCGACGCCGCTTTCGGCGCTGACCGCGACGGTCTCGATCTTGCTGGAATCGATGATCGCGCCCGACTGGTCGACCTTCCAGCCCTGGAGCAGATAGCCGGCCGCGTTTGCGAGCTGGCCGCGGCTATTTTCGTTGAACGATCCGGCGCGGGTGTAGAACTGCTCGCCTTGCGGATCCTTGACGACGAAGAAGCCGGACCCGACGAGCGCGACGTCGGTGGCGCGCTGGGTCGCCTGCAGGACGCCCTGCTGGCTGACCAGCTGGCGTGGAGCCGCCGCGACGCCGCCGGGCGCGAAGCTGATGTCCTGGCTCGCGCCGCTGACCAGGGTCGAGAAGACCGACGTCGTCTTCTTGTATCCGATGGTGCTGACATTCGCGATGTTGTCGGACACCGTCGACATGCTCAGCGTCTGGGCCTTGAGACCGGAAACGCCGGCGAGCAGGGATGCGTAGAGGCTCATCTATCTTTCTCCATCAAGCGGGATGCGTGTTCAGACCTGGATGTCCAGACGGCCAGTCGCGGACGGCCGGACATGTTTGGGAACCGGGACGCGCCCCTCGTCGGGAACAGCGTCATCGGATGGGTGGCGGCCGGGCTGCGCCGGGAAACCCTGCGCACCGCCCTGGCCATTGCCGTTTGCTTGCTGTCGGAGGCCAAAGGACAGGCCACCGCTGGCTGTCTCCAGCCCGGCCCCGGCAAGGGCGCGTTCGAGTTCGCGTGCGTCGTTTCTGAGGATCTCCAGCGTCGCCGGCCGGTCGGCCAGGACCATCGCCTGGACACGCCCGTCGGCACCGAAATCGAGGCGGACATCGATGCGGCCCAGTTCGGGGGGTTGCAGTTTGATGGCGATGCGGTCGACGCCGTCGTCCACGGCACGGGCCACCGACACGGCGACCTGCGTTGTCGCCGGGTGGGGCGGTGCAGTGCGCGGGTGCGACGGCGCGGCGAGGTCCTGGAGCGTGGCGGCGGCCCGCTGTGGTGCGGTGGTGGCGAGCGCGGCGCCGGCCTCGGGCCGGAACTCTGATCCGGCCAGGCCGTCGGACATCCGTGCCGGCGTGGCCGCTTCCGCGATGGGGGTGCCCGCCGGTTCCTTGGCGACCGAAGCGACCACGGCGATGGTCCCGGGTGCCGCGCCCGTCTCGGGTTTCGCCTGATCCGCCAGTTGTGCGGCGAAGCTCGCGATCGGGTGGTTGGGCTGGAGAATCGCTTGAGCCGACGTCGGGGTTGGAGCGGCCGCCTGGGCCGGGAGGGCCGGATCGCCGCTGCGCAGCTGTCCGGTGCGAGCGGTGAACTCGCTGACGGCCACGAGACGCTGGGCAGAAGATCCGGGATCAATGCTTTCGGTGCGCGACGTCTGCCCCCCACCGAGGGCAGGAAGCGCATCGTCCGCCTCGGCGGGGGCAGTCGGCGCATAAGAGGCTGTCGCGACGCCAGTGGAAGACGGAGTGCGCGCCACCGCCGTCAGGCGCGGGTCATTAGCCTCAGGCGTGGTCTGTGCCTGCGCCATGTCCAGGTGAGGTGGGTCGGTCGACACGGCTTGGTCGTGCGGCCCTGACCCGCCCGCTGTGTTGGCTGCGGGCTTCGCGGGAGCCGCCGGCGACGGGGGAAATCCAGTGACCTCGGAAGCCAGCGTCTCCGTGCGTAT
>Ga0315902_10007115_pt1 | contig 15355 bp, 12 predicted proteins | sample LakEriMetagenome_9_FD_203523 | JGI IMG/M metagenome (GOLD analysis project Ga0315902, IMG submission 203523) | Freshwater fungal communities from buoy surface, Lake Erie, Ohio, United States - Buoy 12 MA117 | ecosystem: Environmental > Aquatic > Freshwater > Lake > Lake biofilm | place: USA... | reverse complement strand
CTCCTCCATGCCGTGGATGCGGAGGTGCTTCCGCCACGTGGTCTTGTGGATCACGCGGTTGGCATGCGCGATCTCCACCACCATCAACAGCAGGTGCTCCCACATCGCCTGGGCCGTGGCGCGGCGATCCTCGGAGGTCATCTCGGGGAAGGCGATGTGCAGGTTGTCGCGAACCACGGAGCGGCGAATCCGCAGGCGGTTGGCCAGCACGCCCGAAAGCCCGCGGGCCCAGCGCTCGCAGAGCGAGCGAGGCAGGGCCTGAACGACACAGATCGCCACCCGGACGGCCCCGTAGACGAGCCGGTCGAGACAGCGCGTTGCGAGCGTGCGGCGGGGCAAGGTGCGTCGTCCGTGACGGCGATGGCGGTGGCCCGGATCCTCCGGAGTTCACCTAGTGTCGCGAACCCGGTCCTCCCGGGCCAGATCGGTTTGCCGGGCGACTGGACATGATTCCCCGGCGGGTCGGCCGCACGAACTAGCCCGCCGCCGCCCGCCCTGGCTGGGCAAGCAGCAGGAAAACGCTCACCGCGTTGAACATCGCGTGCAGCAGGACGCCCGGCACGATCGACCCGGTTCGCTCGGCGATCAGTCCCAGCACCAGGGCCAGGGGAAACAGCGGCAGGAACGCCAGTCCCTGGCCGGCATGCGCCGAGGCGAAGGCGATCGCCGAAAGGGCCACCGCCACGCCAGTCTCGTCGGCGAAGTGCTTCTCCAGCCACCCCTGGAGCACGCGCCGAAAGAAGAATTCCTCGGCGAGCGGAGCGACCACCACCGCCGACACCACCACCAATGCCGCCGCAGCGAGGTCGCGGCGACCGTCGAGGAAGTCCACGATCGGATGCTCGTACTTCACGAGGGCGTTCAGTGCCGCCGCCATCATCAAGAGCGGCAAGACGACGAGACCGAGCCCGCGGCAGGCGAGCGTGAGATCATCCCGCAGCCGGCCGCCGGGAAACCCGAGCGCCGGCCAATCCGCACCACGAAACCGCAGCCACGCGATCCCGGCCAGCATCGTCCCCAGCGACAGCACGGCGTTGCCGACAAGGCGGTCGATCACCGGTCTCGACTCCGGCATCCCGCGGGCCATCAGCGTGGCGGCCAGCAGATAGCCCACCACCACCAGGGCCACGTCACCGGCCTCCCAGGGAACCAGCGGATGGGGCCGCTCCGCCACGAGAGGTTCGCCCCGCACCAGCCGCCGCCGCACGAACGCGGCCGACCAGAAAAAGCCGGTGATGGCCGCGGCGATCACCAGTGCCTGCGGCCAGAGATCCTGGATATCCTGGACGCGGGGAACGGCCGCGTCGCTCATCGCCCCACCAGCACGCGTGCCGCAAACACGTACTCGAGTCCAGACCAGATCGTGGCGATCACCGCCGCCCACGACACCCAGCCGGCCAGACGGCCGATGCCGACTCCCGCCGGCGCTCTATCGGGCCATGCATGGCCGGCCAGGACGAGGCCGATGGCGAGGCACTGCAGCACCATCTTGAGTTTCCCGGCGAGCGCGGCCGAGAAGTCCCGCCCCGCCTTTTCCATTTCGGCCCGGATCGCCGTCACGATGAGTTCGCGGACGACCACCACCACGGCCATCCAGGGCTCGATCGCAGACCCGCGGCCGGCAAGCAGCACGTAGGCACCACAGACCAGAACCTTGTCCACCAGCGGGTCGAAGATCCTCCCCAGACGACTCACCTGGTCGAACCGCCGCGCATACCAGCCGTCGATCCAGTCGGTGGAGGCGGCGATCACGAACAGCCAGAAGGCGGGCACCGGCCAGCCGCGTTCCACGGCCGCGAAAAAGGCGATCGACAGCACCAGCCTGGCGAGCGAGAGCAGGTTCGGCACGGTGACGACGCTGTCGCTGGCCACGAATCAGCCCTCCGCCGGCACGGCGGCGAGGTCGTAACCGCTGGCAGCCACGACCTCGACGGAAAGGATCCGGCCTGTGAGCGGAGACTTCGGCGACGTACCCGGTGCGGTGAGGTAGACCACGCAGTCGATGTCGGGGGCGTCGGATTTCGAACGCGCGAGCCACACGTCGTCCCGCTCGCCGCTGGGGCCGTCCACGATCACGTCGAGCACGCGGCCCACCTGCCGCGCGGCGTGGTCGTGGGCGATCCCCTGCTGCACGGCCATCAGTTCGTCGCGGCGGGCGGCCTTCTCATCCTCGGGCAGGTGGCCGTCGAGTTTCGCCGCGGGCGTGTCGGGCTCGAGCGAGTAGGTGAACACGCCCACCCGCTCGAACCTCCAGCGGCGGACGAAATCGACCATCTCCAGGAACTGGCCCCGCGTCTCGCCCGGAAAGCCGGTGATGAACGTCGTTCGCAGCACGAGGTCCGGGATCCGCTCGCGAAGCTTGCCAAGCAGTTCCTCGGTCGCGGGGCGGTTCACCCGCCGCTGCATCCGCTTGAGCACCGCGTCGCTGGCGTGCTGCAGCGGCATGTCGAGGTACGGCAGGATCTTGCGGCTCGTGGCGATCTTCTCGATCAGCCGGTCGGTGAAGAAGATGGGGTACAGATACATGAGGCGGATCCACTCGATCCCCTCGACCTTCTCCAGTTCGTCGAGCAACTCCACCAGCCGCGGCTCGCCGTAGAGGTCCATCCCGTAGTAGGTCGTGTCCTGCGCGACGATCACGAGCTCCTTCACGCCGTCAGCGGCGAGCTCGCGGGCCTCCCGGATCACCTCCTCGATCGGCTTGGTGGCGTGCTTGCCCCGCATCTTCGGGATCGCGCAAAACGTGCAGGTGCGATCGCAGCCCTCGGAGATCTTGAGATATGCCATGTGCCGCGGCGTGACCCGCATGCGGCCGGAGTCGTCGAGGGCCCGGGCCGGGGCGGGGCGGAAGATGCTCCGCTGGTCACCAAGGCCGCCAATCAGCCGCTCGGCAGCCTTGGCGATCTCGTCCCGCGAGAACACGCCGATGACCGCGTCGAGACCAGGGAGCTCCTGGAGAAGTCCCTCCTTCTGTCGCTCCGCGAGGCAGCCCGACACGATCACGCCCCGCGTGCCACCCTGCTTCTTGAGGTCGAGCATCTCGTGAATCGCGGCATATGACTCGGCCCGCGAGGCGTCGATGAAAGCGCAGGTGTTCACGATCACCAGGTCGGAGCCCGCCGGGTCGGCGACCAGCTGCCAGCCGTCTTCGCGAAGCAGCCCGAGCATTCGTTCGCCGTCCACGAGATTCTTGGGGCAGCCGAGGCTGACCATCGCGAACGTGCCGCGGCAGGTGGCGGGATCGATCGGCGGCACGGCGGGCAGCGGGCTTCCCGCCAGGCCGCAGGATTCCCCCGCGGCATCGACGATCTGCAGACGGTGCATGTCAGGCACGCTCCGCGATGATCTTGTCGAGTTCCTCGCGCAGCCGCGGGAGGATGGCGTCGTAGGCGAAGGCGCCGAGTTCGGCGCTCCTCTTCTTCAGGTTCACATGGGTCGGCCCGCACCAGAGGCCGAGATCGGCGTCGTCGGTCTCGCCCGGGCCGTTCACGCGGCAGCCCATCACGGCGATCGTGATCGCATGGTCTTTTGCGTAGGCCGTCATCGCCTTGACCTCCTTGGCAAGCTCGATGAAGGCCTCGTTCTCGACCCGTGAGCAGCTCGGGCAGGAGATGATGTTGAGCGACGAGAGTCCGTAGTCCACCACGCTCCGCACCCGGCCCGCCGCGATGTCGGCGAGGATGGCGTTGGCGGCGGCGATCTCCTGCGGCTTGTCGGCATTGGGCACCGTCAGCGACACGCGGACGGTGTCGCCGATGCCCCGCGAGATCAACTGTTCGAAGGCGATCCGCGTCTTGATGATGCCGTCGGGCGGCATGCCCGCCTCGGTCACGCCCAGGTGCAGCGGAACGTCGGGCCGCTGTTCGGCAAAGCGACGGTTGACCTCGATCACCTTCGTGGGATCGGAGTCCTTGAGCGACACGGCGTAGCGGGTGAAGCCGAGCGAATCGAGAAGCTCGCAGTGCTCCAGGGCGCTGGCCAGCATCGGCCCGATCGAATCGTCCTCGGCAAACTGCTCTTTCTTGGCCGGATCGACGCTCCCGCAGTTCACGCCCACGCGGAGGGCGCAGTCGTGGTCGCCCGCCACACCGGCGATGAACTTCACCTTTTCCTGCCAGGGCTTCGTCGGCTCGTGATGGTAGAGGTGGCCGGGGTTGTAGCGGAGTTTGTGGACGTGTGGGGCCACGTCCAGGGCGAGCCGATAGTTCTCCTGGAGGTCGATCGCCAGGTTGGCGGGCGTGCCGGCCCGGATCGCCTCGAGGGCCGCGGCGTCCTTCTTGGAGTCGACGGCGATCCGCACCACCCCGGCGCCGGCGGCATGCAGCGCGTTGGCCTGGTCGACGGTGGCCGCCACGTCCTGCGTATGGGTGGCGGTCATGCTCTGCGCGGCGATCGGGTGTCCGGCCCCGATCGTGATGCTGCCGATCCGCACGGCCCGCGTGGGGTTTCGCTTCAGTTCGACCACGGTCGCTCCTCGTCCGTCGGGGGCCGGCCCGGCACGACGCCCGGCCGGTGCACGCCCGTCAAAACGATAGCAGACGGTCGCTCTCGGGCGATATGCAGCCCCTCCGTCGAGCGGCCGAACGTCGGGTCGCGAGCAGCAGCACGGCCCCGCCGGCCGCGAACCAACCGGCGTGCGGCTCCGGCACGGCCGCCACGCCCCGGGCGGCCGCGGCGTAGGGGCCGGCATCGAAATAGCCCGTCGTCATGAACTCTGCGGCGTCGAGGATGTCGATCACGGCGTCGTAGTTGAAGTCGCCATCGGCCCATCTCGCCGGCGTGCCCCCGTCAAACTTGCCCGCATTCAGAAACCCGGCGACGTCCAGGATGTCGATCACGCCGTCGAGCGTCACGTCGCCCGGCGCTCCATACGCGAACGTGATCGACCCACCGCCGTTCTCCTGCCAGCCGATCGCGCGGGCCCGCCCGGCGGCAAGATCCGCGGCGATCGCGGACGACACGATCCCGCTCGTCCCCGACCAGGTGCCGTCGCCCCGGCCCTCGCGGAGTCTCGCCAAGGCCGTGGCCGAGGAGAGGCTGCCGGTCACGGTGAGCGAGCCGGTGCCGAGGTCCACGCGGCCACCGTTCTGCAGATCCAGACCGCGGACAGCCGCATCGACGCCCGTCGCAAGGGCCAGCGTCGTCCCGGCCGTCACGCTCGCGGTGCTCGACGCGACCGCCTGCGGGTGCCCGATGATCAGTCGGCCGGCGGTCACCCGCGTCGCACCGGTGTAGGTGTTCGAGAGCGTAAGCGCGAGGGCGCCAGCGCCGGTCTTGGTGAGGCCCGCCGTGCCCGTCAGGATCGAGGCCCTGGCCTCGACCTGCGTCTGCGTGCCACTGGCGACATCCACGTAGATCGTGCTCGGCGCGTAGGCCGAGATGAACTGCACCTCGACGAAGTCGCCGGCCGTTCCGCTTGTCGTGGGATCGAACCGCAGTCGGGAGATCTGGCCGGTCCAGGTCGACGTCCCCGAAAGCGTGACTTCGTAGGTGCGAAACTGGCCGTCGGCCGTGAGCGTGAACCCGAGGCTCTGAGCCGTGCTCATCGGGGCAGTGCCGTTCTCCCGCTCCCAGTAGAGACGGCCGGAGGCCTGCGACGCCCGCGCGATCGACGCGGCCGCCCGCACGTAGAGTTTCGGCACGTCGGCCGCCGAAAACGAGCACTCCGGCCCGATCATCTGCGGATCGGCGGAGTTCACGTTCACGCGGAGCCTGTCGGTCACCGGAAAGCCGGCGTCGGTGGCATTTGCATACGTCCAGCCGTCCCGCGTGCCCCGAAACTGGTAGTCGGGCTTGAGGTCGGGCTTGTTGGCCGTCGCGAAGCCGCGGATCGACGCCAGGCTGCCGAGGATCAGGTGGTAGGTGTGCTCGTAGACGATGTCGTGGTCGATGATCTCCGAGCGGATCGGCGCGATGTAGCCGGTGTTGGAACTCGTGGTGCTGCCCGTCCCAGGCGTGCCGGCGAAGCCGCCGATGAACTTCACGTTGTTGGGCGCGAACACGCCCAGCCCCCAGTCGTTCGAGTCGACGTAGGCGGCCCAGCCCTCGGTCGCTCGAAAGGTGGTCCACGGCGGCCCGGCGTTCGGGATCACCGCGAGGCTGCCGCTCGTGAACGGCTGCGTGCCGGTGTAGGTCTTCAGCTGGGTGAGCTTCGCCCAGGTGTAGACCGCGGGCAGTTCCTGGGTGCGGGCGGCATACTGCTTGGTATCGGCCCGCGCGTTGGTGAGCCGCGTGCGGACGGTGGCCACGCTGCCGGAGAGCGTGATCCATTCCTCCATGGTGCATTCGGAGTCGACGTTCTGGAGGGCCCACTGCTTCGGGCGGCTCTTCACATACAGCTGCGTGCTGCTGGTGGATGACGAAATCAAGGTCGACTTGTTGCCGTAGGCGTCGCCGGCCTGGACCGGGTTCCACGGCCACGGGCTCCACGACGGATGCTGCGTGGCACCGGCGGGTATGAACGACGAGGGCCCGGCATAGTACGACTGCTGGATCTCACGGCCGAGGTCGAAGGTGTTGACGACGTTGGAGCCCGATCCGAGCGTACCGGACGGCTGGAGGACGACGATCGCGCCCCCCTTCGACGTGTCGACGCCAAGCCGGATCGAGCCATTGTCGAGGTACTGGATCTGGGCCTGCGCCGACCGTCCGGAGACCCCGCTCCCGGCGATCGCGGCGGCGGCGACCGCAAGCATCGGCACGATCGAGGCTTTCAGCGAACCCATGACCGTCATCCCGCCGCCCATGCGAACCCGGCCGCTACACTGGCCGTCTTCCCGCCACCCTAGCAAAGGCCTCCGGCCGCGGCACGCTCCATCTTCATGCGATACGCTCCCCGGCTTCACATTGTGCTGCACGAACCCGAAATCCCCCCCAACGCGGGCAACGTGGGCCGCACCTGCGTGGCAATCGCCGCCAAAATGTGGCTTGTTCGGCCCCTGGGTTTCCAGATCGACGACTACTACCTCCGCCGGGCCGGGCTCGATTACTGGGACGAACTCGAGTGGGAGGTGGCCGACTCGTGGGATCATCTCCTCGGCCGGCTGACCGAGTCTGCCGCCGGCGGCATGTGGCTCTTCTCGGCCCGGGCCACGCAGTCCTACACGTCCGTCGCCTACCATCCCGGCGACGTGCTGGTGTTCGGCAAGGAGTCTGCTGGGCTGCCGGCAACGATCACGGGCAGCCACCCCGACCGATTGCTCACGATCCCCTCGCGGCCGCAGGTACGGAGTCTCAACCTGTCGAACTGCGCCGCCATCGTCGCCTACGAGGCGATCCGTCAGTGGGGCGGAAGCGTCTGACCGCCCCGAGGATTCTGGCGTGAATCTCAGCCCCCCTGACCTCGCCACGGTCGACGCCGCCGCTGCCTGGACGTGGCTCGCCGGCGAGCTCGTGGCCGCCACCGGTTCCGCGCGGCACGCCTTCCACCTCCTCACGGTGGCCACTGTTGCCGCTGATGGGCGACCCGACGCCCGCACCGTCGTCCTCCGCCACATGGACCCGGCAGCCTGCGTGATTCGCTTCCATTCCGACATCCGCAGCCCGAAGGTGCGGGCGATCCAACGCGACCCCCGCGTGGCTCTCCACTGGTACGATCCCGTGATCCGCGTGCAGGTCAGGATCGACGCTCAGGCGACGATCCATCACAACGACGAACTCGCCAGCGCAGCGTGGAACGCGGCGGCGCCGATGAGCCGCGCGTGCTACACCGCCTCCGCCGCCCCGGGCGCCCCGCTCGACGCCTTTCCCACGCCTCCAGCCGCCCCGGCGGCCGGAGACGACGCGGGTCGCGGCCAGTTTGCGGTCGTGTCGTGCCGATTCGACTCGGTCGACCTGCTCGCGCTTCACGCCGCGGGTCACCAGCGGGTTCGGCTCCATCTCGATCGCGATCCGATCACGTGGACGGCGCTCGCGCCGTAGGTGGTCTGCCCCACGCCTCACGGCGTTGGGCTCATACGGCATCTCCGAAAGCCGACCGGCCGTAAGGCCGCGGGCGAACCACGCTGGATCCCTGATCTCATGGTGGCCTGCCCCACGCCTCACGGTATTGGGCTCATACGGCATCTCCGAAAGCCGACCGGCCGTAAGGCCGCGGGCAAACCACGCTGGATCCCGGATCTCATGGTGCTCTGCCCCACGCCTCACGGCGTTGGGCTCATACGGCATCTCCGAAAGCCGACCGGCCGTAAGGCCGCGGGCAAACCACGCTGGATGCCGCATTTCGTAGGTGGTCTGCCCCACGCCTCACGGCGTTGGGCTCATACGGCAACGCCGAAAGCCGACCGGCCGTAAGGCCGCGGGCAAACCACGCTGGATCCCGGATCTCATGGTGCTCTGCCCCACACCTCACGGCGTTGGGCTCATACGGCATGTCCGAAAGCCGACCGGCCGTAAGGCCGCGGGCAAACCACGCTGGATCCCGGATCTCATGGTGGTCGGCCCCACGCCTCACGGCGTTGGGCTCATACGGCAACGCCGAAAGCCGACCGGCCGTAAGGCCGCGGGCGAACCACGCTGAACACCGCACCTCGTGCGGCCCCGGTTCAGGCCGTGCGGAGCGAAATGCCCGCCGCCGCGAGGGCCGCCCGGGCGGCCCTCGCCACCTGCACCGCCAGCGGCCCGTCGCCATGAAGGCAGAGCGTGTCAGCCGCGACTTGAATCTCGCCACCCTCGACCGTGCAGACACTACGGCCCGTCGCCAACCGCACGGCCTGCGTTGCGGCCTCAGCGGGATCATCGATCAACGCGTCGGCTGAGCTTCGAGGCGCGAGCGACCCGTCGGCCTGATACCGGCGGTCGATGAAGGCCTCTTCGGCAACGGCGAGCCCGTGGTCCCGAGCCGTCGCGATCAGTCGGCTACCTGCCTGGGCATAGACCACAAGTCGTGGCCAGCGGGCGGCGAGCATCGTGGCGAGGGCCGCTGCCAGCCCGGGGTCGCGACCCACCTGGTGATAGAGGCCGCCATGGAGCTTCACGTGGTGCAGCGCCGCTCCGACAACCGCAGCCACCGCCTCGATCTGGGCCTCGACGGCGGCCGCACAGTCGGCGGGGCTGATCGGCAGTTCCCGACGGCCGAAGTGGTCGCGATCGGCATGCCCCGGATGGGCCCCGACCGCTACGCCGTGCCGCATCGCCAGCCGCACGGTGGCGGCCATCATGTCCACGCTGCCGGCATGCACACCACAGCAGACGTTGGCCGATGTGACCAGCGGCATCAAGTCGGCGTCATGACCGGCTCCCTCACCGACGTCGCAGTTGAGGTCGATCGTGGTGCGTGTCGTGCTCATCGCCCGCCTCCACAACCCGGATCGGCGTCGCGGAGCACGCGGTGGGCCTCGTCGATCGTCGTCTTCTGCCAGCGAATCTGATCGCCTGGGCGAAGCTGGGCCACGAGCGGCAGGTCCGCCGCGATCACGTGGCCGATCACGGGATAGCCGCCGATCGTCTGCGCGTCGGCGAGCAGCACGATCGGCCTGCCGTCGGGCGGAAGTTGCACGGTTCCTGGAAGAACGGCGACGGAGGGCAGTGAACCAGGCACTTCGCCGCTGCCAAGCGGGGGGCCCTCGAGTCGCACGCCCATCCGATCGGAGCGGCTGCTCGTCGTATGTGTGGCCGACCAGAGCGCAGCTCCGGCGATCGCGACGTGTTCGCCGGGGATGATGCGAAGCGTGAAAGCCTCACCTGGCGACCGCGGATCCGACGGTCTCTCTTGGGCTCCGAGCGTCACCGCGGAGTGGGCGACGCCCACCGGCACCACGTCGCCGGCGACGAGCGGCAGGCCCCGCAGTCCCCCGAGCCGAGCCGCGGAAAACGTGCTGCGACTCCCGAGCACGGCAGGCACGTCGATCCCGCCCGCGACGGCGAGGTAGCCGCGGCAGCCGGCGGTGGCGTGGCCAAGCGTCAGCGTCTTGCCGGCGGCGATGTGCATGGCGGTGCCCGAAGGGATCCCGGGAAACGTCGCTCCAGCCAGTGCCACCACGGCATCCCGCTCGAATCGCAGGTCGGGGCCGAGGAGGGTGCACTCCAAGGCCGCGGCCTGGTCCGCGTTGCCCACGAGTCGATTTGCGATCCGCAGCGACACCGGATCGGCGGCCCCGGAAAGCGGCACGCCCGCGTCGCGATGGCCCGGCCTGCCGAGATCCTGGATCGTGGTGAACAGCCCTGGACTCACCACGACGATCCCACCGCGGCCGGTCGCCATGCTGCCCGTCTCCATCACCGTGCAGGATCGCCGATGGTCGAACTCATCGCGGTCGATTGCCACGAACCGCACGTGATCACCGACGGCCAGCAACGCGGGCCGCGGCCGCGCTGCGTCGAAGAGCGACGCGGGCGTGTTGCCGACGAGGTTCCAGCCCCCGGGGCTTGCGCACGGGTAGGCGCCCGTCTGCCCGCCGCCGATGCCGACCGATCCAGCCGGCACGACTCGCCGTGGCGTGGCCCGCCGCGGCGTCGTCAGAGCCGCAGGCAATCCCGCCAGGTAGCCGAAGCCCGGCAGGAAGCCGATCGCCTCGACGAGGTAGTCGGCGGCGGTGTGCGATGTCACGAAATGCTCGGCGTCGATCCCGTGGGCCTTGCAGACCTCGCCAAGATCGGGCCCAAGATCGCCGCCGTAGCAAACCGGGATCTCGTGACGCTCAGCCTCTCCTGTCGCAGCCGCTCCGCCGGCCGAGGCGATGATCTCCTCCACGCCTCGCCGCAACGCCTGATGGCCAGTGATCTGCAGCGGGTCGTAGACGATCGTCACGCGGCCGGGCGACGGCACCACGTCGGTCACGCCGGGAAGCGACGCCTGGCGAACCGCTGCGGCAAGGCCGCGCACGGTCGCCATCCTGGAGCCCACATCCGGAGTCTCGACGACCACCGCCACAGCCCTGTCACCGGCATCGATCAGAAGCATCGGCTCACCTCCGGGCGGCCGCAGCCGGCATCACGGAACGTCGCCGAGTGCGAGGGCTGCGAAGGAGGCGAGCCAGTGCTCACCGACATAGTCGCCCCCCACCGTCCATGGAAGCCCGGCGGCGAGGTGCCGGGCCGCTGCCTGTCGAAGTTCATCCTGCCGAGCATGACCGGCGGGCAATCCGTCCGCAATCCGCGTCATCATCCACGCCCGCGACAGAGAGAGCCCGTCGAGGTGCGCGATCTGTGGATCGTGCCGGTCGGCCACGACGGGCGGAGCGGAGAGCGGCCCAGGGCCATCCGGCAGGAAGCGGTCGTGCCACGTCACGTAGGCGACCTCGTCGGCCGCCAGCCGCATGGCCGCCGCCTCGGCAAGGCACGGCGACAGAAAATCGGTCAACGACGGCTCGTACGCGATCGGGGCGTCGCGGTCGGCGGCGTACCACCGTCCGATCGCCGCGACCACGGCACGGGCAAGATGAGCGTCTCGGCAGACGGTGGCGTAATCGTGGGCGAGCAGGCACGCAAACGCCGTGTTGGCGTGCGTACCTGCCCGGATCGGATACACGGCGGAACCGAGGAACGACGCCAGTCGCTCGGCAAGCACCCTGGCGAGCGGATCGACGGCGGCGGCCCACTCAACAGCCCGCCGATCGACGCCGGCGAGTCGCTCCAGCTCCGCACGCAGCTCCAAGAGCCACGCCCAGCCGTACGGCCGCTCGAACGTCCGACCTGCAGGCGACTCGAGATACCGAAGCTCGGCAGCGAGCGCCGGCATCGTCAACTGGCGATCGAGCAGGCTCACGACCGCTGCTGCCTCCGCCGTCGCCGGCTGGAGCCGCAGCACCCGCACCAGCAGCCAGTGCATGTGCACGGCCGAGTGCCAGTCGTAGGCACCGAAGAACACAGGGTGCGCTGCCATGTGATCGGGCACCGCCGACTCAGGCCCGCCCACGATCAGGTGGTCGACCTTGTGCGGGTGGGGCCGCACGACGTTCGCCAGCGCCACACGAGCGAAGCCGCTCGCCACGGACGCAACGAGGCTCATACCGCCCCCACCAGAAACGTCCGGACAGCCCACGGTCGGCTCAGCGATACCCGCTCTCGCGGTAGTCGCGAACCCGCTCGGCTGCCTTGTAGGCCTCGGAACTGAGGTCGCGTCCCACCGCAGCAGCCCGGTCCTTATTGACGTTCACCGTCGGCATACCGCCCGTGAACGAAATCGTGATGATGCCGCTGGCAATCAGCACGGGCACCGCGATCAAGAGGATCTTGGAGCCCCACTTGGACGACGCGACTTTCTGCACCGGGGCGGGCATGCCCATCGTCGCCATGCCGGCGATCTGCTGCGTCATCGAGGTTTTCGAACTCTTCCGCTTCTTGGTGGCCATCGTGAACACACTCCTGGAGGGCACCAGGAGCATCGGCCACCACTCTCGCCCGGGTTCACGCGCGTGCGCCGGTTGCTCACCAGCCCCGCGAGCGGCAAGGTCTTCCCAAGGGCCGCAGCGCCCGCGAACTCATCTTGCCCTGCCTACCGCCACAGCCTCGTCGCCGTAGAGAGGCAGGTGCCGGTAATAGACCTCGAGCATGTAGGTGCAGAAGCAGGTCACGAACAGCCGGCCACCGATGTGGCCCCACTTGTCGAGCGCGGGATCCCACGAGCCCGCCTCCGGCCCCTTCTGCACCTGCGTGGCGGGCAGCACCTCCGTCATGCGGTCGTTCCAGCGTCTCCAGGCTTCGCCGCCGGCGTGATGCGCCACCTGCGTGACGTAGTACCAGGCGTAGACGTCCTTGTCGTTGTCCCAATCGAAGGGCTGCGGCCCGATCAGCATCTCGATCCCTTGGACAAGCCGCGGGTCGTCGCGTCGCCAGCCGAGGTACTGCCGGCAGAGCAATCCCTCCGCCGAGATCGCGGCGGTCACAGGCGACGCGGGCCGGCCGGCCACATCGACGCGGTAGCCATACCGAATGCCGTCGTTCACCGCCACGCCCTCCAAAAAAGCCGCGATGCCGGCGAACGAGTCGTCGGGCATCGGTAGCCCGGCCATCTGGCCGCTCTTGAGCGCCATCATGAACCAGCCGGTCACCGACATGTCGCCCATGTGCCCGGGCTCGTACCGCCAGCCACCGTTCGGCCCTTGTGCCGCCACCGCATATGCCAACGCCCTCCGCGCCGGCTCCTCGTGTTCCGCACGCTTGGTCATGCCAAAGAGTTCGCTAGCCGCGATCGTCGCCTGCGCGTGCGAGTAGAGCGCATGATGCGTGGGCAGCGGCGGGTGCACGTCAAACCGGCCGTCGTCGAGCTGCGCCTTGACGAGCGCCTTCCATGCCCGCTCCACCACCTTCCTGTACTGCCCTTCTCGCGGCGTGTTGCCCGCCCCTTGGAAGGCGAGCAGCGCCATGGCGGTCGCGGCAAGCCGGTTTTCCTGGGAGCCACCGTCCACATACGGCCCCTGGAGCCCCCACAGACCATCTTTTTTGTCCTGCTGTCTGGCCAGCCATTGCAGCGCCCTCGCCACCGCAGCCTCGGTGGCGTCGGATCCGCCAAAGGCGTCGACAAGCGCCGCACGGCGGCCCTCCTCACGGCCGTCGAGCAGCGTCCCCACCGCCGGAGCGACAGACTCGGCAGGTGCCCCGCCCGGTGCCTCGGCCGGCTCAATCACCACCCGCGGCGTTGCGATCGGATCCTCGACAGGCGGTTCATCCGACTTTGACTCTTCGGGCACCGGCTCCGAAACCGGTTCGGGTTCCGGCTTGATCAGCACACCGCGCTCGGTCGACTCGACCACGTCGGTGGAGAGGAACGACACGTCGAGAGCGACGCGCTGCTCGCGGCGAAACCGCACAATGCAGAGCGCGAGCGACAGGAGCACGATCACGTGAAGGGACACGCTGACGGTAAACGGCGGACTGCGGCGAACCCACTCCTCGAGCCGCGCGGCGACGCCGCGGCCCGCGGGGAAGCCACCCTTGGAGTTGGAGCCTCCCGCCGAGCCCCGGGCCTCGACAGCGGGCAAGCCGGAAATGGGAGGGGTTGTGCCGCCGGCACGCTCGACCCGGGCCCAGGGCAGCCCGCCCGCGACTGTGCGACCATCGATGGGAGGCGGGGAGCCACGGGGCGGCGGTGGTGGCTGAGGATTCATCCCTGTGCCCTGCAAATCCTTCGGATTCTGCCGGGAGTTCCACCCCCGGGCTTCATTTCGCTCGTCGACAGGGTATTATTCCGGGAAGTTGATCGGACGAACACGTCAACCGACGCGATTCGTTCCGACCGCTCACCCGACGCGGGGTGGAGCAGCCCGGTAGCTCGCGAGGCTCATAACCTCGAGGTCGCAGGTTCGAATCCTGCCCCCGCCATTTCACGGCTGCAGGGCCATCCATGGCCCCTGCAGCCTTTTACTTGCGCGGCTTCCTGCCGCGTTCACCGCCGCCCTGCCATCCATGGCCAGGGCGGCCTGATTTTTGAGCGGCCTCCTGCAGCGGGGCTGTTCTGGTAAAGAACGCAACTTCCGAAGAACCCGCGCTCACCCGAGTGGCTGCCGCGGGTTCTGTCGTTTCGTGCGACTCGGTGCTGTCCGGTGCGGCCGCCTGCGGGGTACTTCAGCTTTCCCAGCCTCAGAGCCCTCAATCTGCGGCCCCGGGATCGAGCAAGCCGGAAAGTTGCTCAACTCATGTGACCGCCCGCTTCTCTCCCTGACGAATCCCATGGTGAATCCACCTGCTGGTCCGACGCCGCCGCGCCCCCGGAGCTACGCCCTGGATTACCTCAGGGCTACGGTCACCGTCTTGGTCGTGTTGCTGCACGCCATCCTGGCGTATCCGACCTGGGGCATCTTCAATCCCACGGATTACGTCCACTCCACGGCACCCGTCATTGACCCGATACCGAGCCGGGTATTCGACCTGCCTCCGGTGCTTCTCAACAACTTTTTCATGGCGTTGATGTTCTTCATCTCCGGGCTCTTCGCGTGGAAGAGCCTCACCAAAAATGGAGCCGCTGCTTTCCTGATGGACCGCTGGCGGAGGCTTGGCATTCCGTTCGTGGTATCGCTCGCCGTCATCATGCCCGTCGCGTACTACCCGGCTTTTCTCCGGACAGGAGCCGAGGAGAACGCTCTTTCGTATTGGCTTGGCTGGTCGTGGAACAGTGGGCCTGCCTGGTTTCTTTCCATGCTGTTCGGCTTCGACCTGCTCCTGGCGATCTGCTTTCAAGTGATGGGGCAAACTTATCGGGCCGTTCCCGAGGCGCTCGTGACGCAACCCCCGGCATTCTTTCTGGCCCTCGTCGTCCTGTCAGGTCTTGGCTTCATGCCGTTGATGGCCGTGTATGGACCATTCCAGTGGCTGGAGTGGGGACCGTTCATCATCGGCCAAGCCTGCCGCCCGATGCTCTATGCGGTCTACTTCGTCGCGGGTGTTGTCGTCGGCGCCAGCGGCCTGGAATCGACATTTC
>Ga0315902_10007114_pt1 | contig 15355 bp, 14 predicted proteins | sample LakEriMetagenome_9_FD_203523 | JGI IMG/M metagenome (GOLD analysis project Ga0315902, IMG submission 203523) | Freshwater fungal communities from buoy surface, Lake Erie, Ohio, United States - Buoy 12 MA117 | ecosystem: Environmental > Aquatic > Freshwater > Lake > Lake biofilm | place: USA... | reverse complement strand
TCGGCGTCGTGCCCCGCACGCTGTGGGCCTCGAAGATTCCCCCCGACGACCGGCATCGCATTCCCCTCGGGATGCGTCCCCTGCTGATCCGCGGGGAACAGAACGTCCTGATCGACGCAGGCTGCGGCGACAAGATGGACGCGAAGAGCGCCGACATCTACGGCCTCGAGCGCGCCTACCACCTCGACCACTCGCTGGCGGAGGCGGGTCTCTCGGCCGAGGACATCGACATCGTCGTGGCCAGCCACCTGCACTTCGACCACGTCGGAGGCTTCACCAGCCGCGACCGTCAGGGCCGCCTCGTGCCGCGCTTTCCCCGCGCACGCTACATCGCCCATCGTCAGGAATGGGCGGACGCCACCCATCCGCACGAACGCAACCGCGCGTCGTACCTGCAGGACAACTTCGTTCCGCTCCAGGAGGCGGGCGTGCTGACGCTGGTTGATGACGAGGCCGAGATTGTGCCGGGCGTGGCCTTCAGGCGCAGCGGCGGGCACACGCCCCATCACCAGGTAATCATGATCCAGTCCGGCGGGCAGACCGCCGTGTTCACGGCCGACATGTATCCCACGACGGCGCACATTCCCGATCCGTGGATGACCGGCTACGACCTGCTGCCGGTGCAGTCGCTCGAGTTCAAGCGTGCGTTTGCGCGCGAGGCCATCGAGGGCGAGTACCTCATCTTCTTCGAGCACGAGCCGTCGATGGCAGCCGGCCGCCTGCGTGAGCAGGGCGGGCGCCGCCACGTCGAGCGCGTGCGATAGGAGCGTTCATGTCCGTGCAGATTGGCATCATCGGCGGGTCTGGCCTGTACGACATGGCTGAGCTGACCGACCGCGAGGAGCGTCGGCTGTCGACGCCGTTTGGTGAGCCGTCCGGTCCCTATGTCGTGGGCACGCTCCGGGGCAAGCGCGTGGCGTTCCTGGCCCGCCACGGCGCAGGGCATCGCATTTCCCCCTCGGAGCTCAACTTTCGCGCCAACATCTTCGGCTTCAAGCAGCTGGGGGTCGAGTGGATTCTGTCGGCCAGCGCCGTCGGTTCCCTGCAGGAACAGTACCGCCCGATGGACATCGTGTTTCCCGATCAGTTCATCGACCGGACGCGCGGGCGCGTCAGCACCTTCTTCGGCCGCGGCCTGGTCGCGCATGTGGGGTTTGCGCATCCGCTGTGCGTACCGCTGGCCCGCCTTGGCGCCGCGGTGGCCCGCGATCTCGGGGCCCGGGTGCACGAAGGCGGCACCTACGTGTGCATGGAAGGGCCGCAGTTTTCCACGCTCGCCGAGTCGCAGCTGTATCGGTCGTGGGGCGCCGACATCATCGGGATGACCAACCTGCAGGAGGCCAAGCTGGCCATGGAGGCGGAGATCGCCTATGCGACCATGGCGCTGGTCACCGACTACGACTGCTGGCATCCGGACCACGACGCCGTCACCGTCGAGATGGTGGTGCAGAACCTCACGCGCAACGCCGAGATGGCGCGGCAGGTGATTGCCGGCTGGGTCGAGCGCCTCGACCCGGCGCAGCGCGTGCCGGCCCACTCGGCGCTGCAGTTTGCGCTGATGACGCAGCGCGATGCCATTCCCGAACAGACCCGGCGCGACCTGGCGCCGCTCATTGACAAGTATCTTTCGTAGGAGCCGCCCGTGTCGCTGATTGTGACTGGTTCGATTGCGTTCGACTATCTGATGTCCTTCCCCGGGCGGTTCACCGAGCACTTCCTGGCCGAGCACCTCGATCGGGTGTCGCTGAGCTTCCTGGTCGACACGATGGATAAGCGGCGGGGTGGCTGCGCGCCGAACATCGCCTACACGCTGGCGCTGCTGGGCGAGCGGCCGCGCCTGATGGCAACAGCCGGGCAGGACTTTGGCGAATATGGCCAGTGGCTCACAGCCGCCGGGGTGGACACCTCGCTGGTCAAGGTCGTGGACGGCAAATTCTGCGCGTCGTTCTTCTGCAGCACCGACCAGCACAACAGCCAGATCGCGTCGTTCTACACCGGAGCGATGGCGCATGCGGCCGAGTTATCGTTCCGCGGGGCCATCACCCCCGACGCCGGGTCGCTGGTCATCATTTCCCCGAACGATCCCGCAGCCATGGTGCAGTATGCCCAGGAATGCAGCACCATCGGCCTGCGCTACATCTGGGACCCGGGACAGCAGTGTGCCCGCATGGATGCGGCGCAGCTGGCCGAGGGCATCACCGGTGCCTTCATGGTGATCTGCAACGATTACGAGTTCGAGCTGATCCGCCAGAAGACGGGCCTGAGCGAGGCCGATGTACTGGCGCAGGTGCCGATGCTCGTGGTCACCCGGGGCGAGCAGGGCAGCACCATCATGAGTGGCGGGGCGCGTGCAGACGTGCCGGCCGTGCCGCCCGTGCGCGTGGCGGATCCGACCGGCGTCGGCGATGCCTACCGCGGAGGGTTCATGAAGGGACTGGCCGCCGGGGCCGATCCCGTGGTGTGCGGATGCATGGGCAGCGTGGCAGCGACTTATGCGCTTGAGTATGTCGGCGGCACCTACCATGCGTATACGAAGGCCGAGTTTGCCGAGCGCTATGCAGCGCACTTCGGCACCCTGCCTGTCACGCTGTAGTCAGGAGCGCAGGCGGTGCGGCGTCGTCATTCGACGCCGGCCGCCATGCGGGCGCGGGCACCGGCCACGATGCGGGCGAACTTGGCCTGCTGCAGGTTCCAGTCGGTCTCGAGCAACCGCACCTGCGCGTCATTGAGCTCGGCCGAGGTGATGACGCCGTTCTCGTAGGAGACCTGCGCGATCTGGACGCTCTCGCGCGCCAGCTCGAGCGCCTTCTGCTGGGTCGTCACCACTTCGGCCGCGGCCTGCAGCGTGGTCCACGCCGATTCAAGCTCAAGGCGCGCCTGATCGAGCGTCGCGGTCAGGCCATACTCGGCCTGTCGTTGCTGGGCCTGTGCGGCCGCCTTGCGGGCCGAGGCAGCCGGCGCTACCGTGAGCGGCACCTGCAGCGCCAGGCCGAAGGTATAGTTCTGCCGCTCCCGGTCGAACACTGAACCCAGGCGATCGTCCTGATACTGCATGTTGCCCCTCAGGGCGAGTGACGGCTTCCACTCACCGTCGGCGAGGCGCGCGGCAAACGTGGCCTGATCGCGACGCGCCTGAAAGGCCTTCAGATCTGGGCGGGCCGGGAGGGACTGGTCGAGCTGCTCGCGGCTGGGCAGCGCCTGTCCCTCATCGAGGGTGCCGACGAGCGTCAGCGGCTGGCCCTGTGGCAGAGACAGCACGGTGCGGACGGCCTGCAGTGCCGTCTCGAACTCGGACCGCACCTGGATGCGCCGGGCCCGGGCATTGGCCAGCTGGACCTCGGCCTGCAGGACATCGAGACGGGCGACCGTGCCCGCGTCATAGCGCACCTTCGCCAGGCCCAGCTGTGTTTCGGCCAGGCGAATCTGCTCGTCGACCACGTTCAGGCCCTGCTGACGCAGTACCGCGTTGTAGAACGTCTCGACGACCCGATACTCGAGGTCCTGCCGTGAGCGCGCCAGGTCGAGCCGTGAGGCATCGAGGCCAGCTTCCCGCACCGCTTCGCCGTTGGTGATGCGGCCGCCCGTATACAGCGGCTGCGAGACATCGAACGAGAAGATGTTTTCGCGCGTGAATCCGGCCTGGAAGGTGGTTTCATTCGGGCCGAAGACCCCCGCCGGAATGCGGATGATGGGGAACCGCTGGGCCGGGGTGTAGAGGTAGGTGACGCTGGCCGTGGGGAGCCGCGCGGTGCGGGCCTCGCGCACGAGGGCCTGGCTTTCGTCGACACGGGCCCCGACCACCTTGAGGGCCTGGTTGGCGTCGAGGGCCCGGCTGCGGGCCTGCTCGAACGTGAGCGTCAGCGGGGTGGGGCGCATCGGACGGTCGCCCGGTGTCTGCGCGAAGGCCGTCGTCGACGAGAGCAGCCAGCCCAGCAGGCCGATGATGACCACCAGCCCGGCCATGCGGGTCGCCGGTGAGAGGGCCGGCAGGCCGCTGGCGCGCCGCGACTTCAGCCGATCGGTGAAGCGGCCGAGCAGCAGATATGACACCGGCACCACCAGCAGCGTGAGGGCCGTGGAGGTGATGAGGCCGCCGATGGTGGCAATCGAAATCGGTGCGCGGAACTCACCCCCCTCGCCGGAGCCCATCGCCGAGGGCAGCATGCCGAGGATCATCGCGAAGGTCGTCATCAGGATGGGGCGCAGTCGCGCCGGTCCGGCCTTGAGGATGGCCTCCTCGAGGCCGAGTCCCTCGCGCACGTGCTGGTTGGTGAGGTCAATCAGCAGGATGGCGTTCTTGGTGACCAGGCCCATCAGCATGACCATGCCGATCATGGCGGGCATGCCGAGGTTGTTGCCGGTCATCAGCAGCGCCAGCAGGGCGCCGACGACCGCCAGCGGCAGCGACAGCATGATGAGCAGGGGCTCGAGGAACGACTCGAACTGCGAGGCCAGGACGATGTAAATGAAGATGACCGCGAGGATCATCGCCAGCCCCATCGCGGCGGCCGACTCTTCCATCATCTCGACATCGCCGGCAAAGCCCCATTCGAAGTTGGCCGGCATCTGGATGGTCGCCATCACCGCCGCCACATCGGTCGTCACCTCGCCGAGCGCGCGACCACCGCTGAGCTCGACGCCGATCTTGGCCTGGCGTCGCCGCGCCTCGCGCTGGATGTTGGTGGGGCCGATGCCCGGCTCCATCCGGACAATATCGCTGGTGCGGACGACGGCGCCGGTGGGCGAGTAGAGGGGCGTGCGCCCGATGCTCTGGAAGTCGTTCCGGAACTCCGGGGCCAGCCGCACGCGGATGTCGTATTCCTTCTCGCCCTCACGGAGCCGCGTGGGGACGATGCCCTCGACCATGCCCCGCAGCTGCGACGCGACGGTGGCGATGTCGTAGCCCATGTCCGCTGCCATGGCGCGATTCACCTGCGCCACCATCTCGGGCTGGCCGCCTTCGAGCGAGCTGTTGACGTCGACGGCCCCGGGCACGGCGCTGACCTTCGCGACAATCTCATCGCTGAGGCGCTGCAGCGCGTCCATGTCGTCGCCGCGGACGAAGATGTTGAGCGGTGCCTCAGACGGGGCGCCCTGCATGAACTCGGGATCGGCCACCGTCATCTTCAGCAGCGGCACCTCCGCGAGGCGCGCGCGCAGGTCGGCCTTGATGTCGGCCAGCCCGCGCTCGCGCTCGAACTTCTTGCTCGTGCGGACGCGCAGTGTCGCCCGCAGCGGGTCGTTGTCGACGCCGACCGTCGAGAAGATCTGGCGCACCTCGGCGTCCTGCCGCACGATGGCCTCGACCGTCGACACGTAGGCGACGGACTGGTCGAACGAGGTGCCCGGGGGGGCCTCGACGTTGACCACCAGCTCGCCGCGGTCCTCGACGGGCACGAACTCGGTGCCGATGAAGGCCATCGATCCGAGGCTGCCGAAGAAGATCACGGCCGAGGCGGTGACGACCGTCCACGGCCGGCGCAGGGCCCAGCTCAGCAGGCGGTGGTACTGCGCGTCGACGCGGTCGTAGAAGGCGCCCCAGCGCTCGAGCAGGCGCCCCGTGCGCGTCCGCGTGCGTTCCTCGAGCGGAATGAACCGCACGAAGCGCGAGGACAGCATCGGGTCGAGCGTGAAGGCGATGAGCAGCGACATCGCCACAGCGAAGGCGATGGTGAGGGCGAACGACTTGAAGAACTGGCCCACCATGCCCGTCATGAACCCGACCGGCAGGAACACGGCCAGGATAGTGAAGGTGGTGGCCATCACCGCGAGACCAATTTCGGACGTCCCGACGCGGGCGGCCGTGACCGGGTCGGCCCCTTCCTCCATGTGCCGATAGATGTTCTCGCGCACCACGACGGCATCGTCGATGAGGATGCCGATGACGAGGGAGAGGGCCATGAGCGTCATCATGTTGATGGTGAAGCCCACGACATACATGAAGAAGAACGTGGCGATGACCGACGTCGGCAGGGCGAGCGCCGTGATGAGCGTCGATCGCCAGTCGCGCATGAAGATGAAGACGATCAGCACGGCCATGATGCCGCCGAACACGATGTGCCCCCGCACCTCGCGGACGTTCTCGCGGATGCCGTCCGCGTCGCTGTGCACCTGCCGGATGGACAGCTGCGGGAAAGTCGGCGCCAGCTTGGCCAGGGCCTCCTCCACCTTGGTGGCAATGTCGACGGTATTGGCGCCCGACTGCTTGCGGATGGAGAACGAGACGGCGTCGGCGCCGTCGAGGCGGGTGGTCGACGACTTCTCGGCGAAACCGTCGACGACCGTTGCCACGTCGCGCACGCGGACGGTCGAGCCTCCCGTCGAGCGGAGAATGACATTCTCGATCTCGCCTGAGGAGGCGAACTCGCCCTTGGTGCGCAGCGATACGGCGCGACCGTCGCGCTTGACCTGGCCGCCGGGCACGTCGAGGTTCTCGGCGGTGAGCTTGGCGGCCACCTCGGTGAGGGGCAGGTTGAGGGCTTCGAGGCGCCTGGGGTCGAGGTTGACCTGGATTTCGCGCACCTCACCGCCGTTGACCTGCACGGCGGCCACACCCTCGATCTGCTCGAGCAGCGGTTTCAGATCGTCTTCAATCTGACGACGGGTGACATCGCTCGGCTGCGAGGAGCCGACGGCGAAGACCATGATGGGCAGCGCGGCGACGTCGAAGCGCTCGATGATGGGGTCCTTGATGTCCTGCGGCAGGCGGCCGCGGATGGCTGCCACCTTTTCGCGCACCTCGGCGGTGGCGGCCTGCGGGTCGACCTCGAGCTGCAATTCGACGCCGACGCGGGCGAAGCCTTCCGTCGACGTCGACATCACCTTCTTCACGCCGTTGATGCCGGCCACGGCATCCTCGATCGGCTTGGTGACGAGCGTCTCCACCTCTTCCGGGGCGGCGCCGGGATAGACCACGGCGACATTGACGAATGGCAGGTTGACTTCGGGGAACAGGTCGATGCCGAGCCGCGCGATGGAGACCAGCCCCAGCACGACGAAGCTGGCGATCACCATCGTGGCAAAGACGGGGCGCTTGATGGAGGTATCAGAAATCCACATGGCAGAAGTCCGGGGAAGTCGAGGGCCTACGGGACGGGCACCGGGCGTACGCGCGTGCCTGGGGCGAGGGGGCGCTTGGCGTCGGCCAGCACCTGGTCACCGGCCTTGAGGCCGGACAGCACCTGGATGCGGCGGCCGTCGCGTGCTCCCTCGGTGACGGGCACGGGTACGGCCTGGTCGCCTTCAATGCGGATGGCCACGCGGATGCCGTCACGCGTGACGATGGCGTCGGTGGGGACCAGCAGCGCATCGGCCTGATCAGACTCGATGATGCGGGCCGAGGCATACATGCCCGAGAGCAGGAGGCGATCGTCGTTGGGCACGCGCAGCTCCACCCGGAACTGGCGGTTACGCTCGCTGACTTCGGGCGCGATGTTGGCCACCTCGGCCTCGAACACCTGGCCGGGCTTGGCCTGTACCTCGACGCGCGCCTTCATCCCGGGGCGGAGTCGCCCGGCTTCCAGCTCGGAAACGCCTGCCTCGAGCTTCATCTGCCGGAGGTCGGCCACGACCACGACCGGACGGTCAGAGGGCATGGCCCCGGGGTCATAATTGCGCTCGACGACGTAGCCGGTGACCGGAGAGGTGAGGGTGGTGTCGCGCTGAAACTCGCGCGCGCGCCGCTGGGCCGCCTCGGCCTGCGTCAGCGTGGCCGCCGCCAAATCGCGCTGAGCCAGCGCGGCACGGCGCGCCGTCTGGGCACCGTCGAGCCGCTGGCGGGGCAGGGCGCCCTTGTCGAACAGCACCTGTGCGCGCTCGAACTCGAGCTGCGCATTCGAGAGCGACGCTTCTGCCGTCTCGAGGCCGGCGCGGGCCACGGCGACTGCCGCCGTTGCCGCGTCAGCCTGCGCGTCAATTTCGCGCCGGTCAAGCGTGGCCACGGGCTGGCCGGCGGTGACCGGGTCGCCAATATCGACAAGCACGCGCTCGAGGGTACCGGGCAGCCGTGGCTTCACGGCCACGCGAGCGCGCGGCGCCAGTGTGCCCGACAGGTCGAGTGACTGTTCGATGGTGCCCCGGGTCGCGGTGACGACCGGCACATCGACGGTCAGTGGTGCAGCCGCCGAGGCGGCAGGTTCCGGGGCCGGGGCCTGGCCCCCGGAGCAGGCGGCCGTGCCGACGGCCAGGACAACGAAGGCGAGCAGGGACAGTTTACGCATGGGAAGGGTTTGACATGACTGGGACTGCGTTCGAGTCCGCAGTCACCGGGATCTCGCAGGGAATGAACGTGGACGGTGCGCCGGCTGCGAGACCGGCGAGGGTCGTGTCGAGAATGTCGCGGGCGAGCAGATCGGAATCCTCACCCGGAGAGAGCCGCTGGCCGAGCTGGATGACCGCGGGGCCCAGCATCGTGCCCCACAGCAGCGAGACGGCCGCCCGGGGACGGACGGTGGCCGGCAGTTCGCCTGCATCGATGGCGCGCTGAATTTCGCTCGTGGCGGTTTCCATCAGGCTGGCGAGCAGCTCGAATCCGCTCCAGCCCTGGCAGAGCTGGGGCACCGAGCGATCGACGAACATCAGTTCGAAATAGGACGGGTGCTCGCGGGAAAATTCGTAGAAGGTCCACCAGAGGTTGCGAAGCCGGGCGAGGGCCGAGGGGTGATCGGCCACGGCCGACGCCCGGGCGTGCAGGCGGCGGAAGCCGTCCTCCGCGAGCGCGAGGTAAATGGCATCCTTGCTGGGGAAGTAGCTGTAGATGGCGGCCGGACTGTATTCGATGCGCTCGGCAATCTTGCGCATCGTCACGTTACGATAGCCCTCGGCCGTAAACAGCTCGCGGGCGGCATCGAGGATGGCCTGCGTGGTGGCTGAGCGTTCGCGATCGTGTCGTTCCCGGATTCCCATGTTGAACAGTGTTCAGTTATCAAACACTAGTGACGCGAACGGCCGGGCCCCGGTTCCCAAGCCCGTTGGCGTGACAGCCGGGGGACTCGCCCTGGCCGCAGCCGGATGGTCCGTGGCCATTCCGGCGGCGCCTCTGGCCGCACCGATTGCCCCGGTCGCAACGACCGTGCTCTACGCCATCGGCGCCCTCATCTGTCACCAGCTGCCTGAGCGCTCGTTTCATGTCGATGGGCACCAGTGGCTGGTGTGTGCCCGGTGCAGCGGACTGTATGTCGGCGCGGGAGTCGGGGCACTGCTGGCCTGGGCCTACCTGCGGCGTCACCCTCGCGCCGTCTGGCCGCGCCCCCCGGTGCTCAGGACCCTGCAGGTGGTGGCCGTGCCCACGCTGATCACGGTCGCCACCGCATGGCTGGGGCTGGGAGATCCGCCGAATCTCTGGCGTGCCGTCCTGGCCGTGCCCCTCGGGCTGGTCGCCGGTGCGGTGGCCGTGGCCCTGGTGACCGACCGGGTGAAGTAAACTCTGGAACGCGTGTCCCCTCTGACCATCGTGCTGGCCGCCTGGCTTCTGCCCGGCGCAGGCCACCTGCTGCAGGGCCGACGCCAGAAGACTCTGGTCTTCAGCGTGGCCATCCTGACGATGTTTGTGACCGGACTGGCGTTGGAGGGCAGCCTGCTGCCGTTCACGCCGTCTGACCCGCTGGTGCTGCTGTTTGCCACGGCCATGAGCGGCGTGGGCCTGCCGTATGGTGTGGCGGTCCTGGCCGGCGTCGGGGCCGGTGATCCGACGTCGGTGTGGTTCGACTACGGGGTCGCCTTCCTGGTGGTCGCCGGCCTGCTCAATGCCCTGGTGGTGCTCGACGCCTACGACATTTCACAGGGAAGGAAGTGACGCGATGCAGGCCAGCCATTTCCTCGTGATGTCGCTCTTTGCCGTCGCCACCTCGGCGGTGTTCGCCGCCATTGCCCACGATGCCCCGGGTGACCAGCTGCGCACGGGCGCACGCTATGTGGCGACCTTCCTCGGCGTCGGTCTGGTCGTCGGCTGGTTCATGTACGGCCTGCCGTTCTGACGTGTCTGTACCGCGGCCTGGCATCGCCCGATCGGCGCTCGGGCTGTGGCTCCCGCCGGCGGTCTATGCCGCAGTCATCTTCTGGCTGTCAGGGCGGCCCGTGGCCGACGAGGTGGCGCTGCTCCCTGACTGGCTTCAGTCGGACAAGCTGCAGCACGGCCTGGCGTATGCCGGCCTGGCGGCTCTCCTGGTGCGGCCCGTGGCCGGAGGTCACTGGCGCGCCGTGACCACCCGTCGCACGATGGTCGCCGTGGCGCTGGCCATCGTCTACGGCGTCAGCGATGAGTGGCACCAGTCCTGCGTGCCGGAGCGGAGCGCCGATGCCGCCGATGTGCTGGCCGATGCCATCGGGGCGTCGGTGGGCGGCGCTGCCGTCTTTGCGTGGGGTATCATCAGGCGGTCACCATGACGTTTGACAATCTGCTCCTGGAACGCGAGGGCGCGGTCGCGCTGCTGACCATCCACCGTCCCGCAGTGCTGAATGCCCTCAACATGGCGACGCTGGCCGAACTTGGCAGGGCCATGGCCTCCCTCCGCGACGATTCCGAGGTGCGGGCGGTCATCGTGACCGGGGCCGGTCCCAAGGCGTTTGTGGCCGGTGCGGACATCAACGAACTGTCTCGGCTGGCGCCGGCCGACGCTCACGCCTATGCCGTGCGCGGACAGGCGGTGCTGGCATCGATCGAGCAGATGGGCAAGCCCGTGGTCGCGGCCATCAATGGATTCGCGCTGGGCGGCGGATGCGAACTCGCCATGGCCTGCACGATCCGGATTGCCTCCGAGACGGCGCGATTCGGGCAGCCTGAAATCAACCTCGGTGTCATTCCCGGGTTTGCCGGCACGCAGCGGCTGACACGACTGGTCGGACAGGGCCGCGCGCTGGAACTGCTGCTGACCGGGGACATGATTCCGGCCACTCGTGCGTGGGAGATCGGACTGGTCAACCGTGTGGTGCCCGCCGACCAGCTGCTGGCCGAGGCCCGGGCCGTGGCGACGGCGCTGGCCGGGAAGGCCCCGGTGGCCGTGCGATACATCCTTGACGCCGTGCAGTCGGGCGCAGACATTCCGCTGGCGCGCGCCGAGTCCCACGAAGCGGCGCTGTTCGGTGCGATTGCGGGCACGGCCGATGCGAAGGAAGGCACGGCGGCGTTTCTCGGCAAGCGTCCAGCCACCTGGACGGGGCGCTGACATGGGTATCCGCATGGCCATCGTGGTGGCCCGCTTCAATGACTTCGTGACCGAGCGCCTGCTGGACGGAGCCCGCTCGGCACTGCGCGCGGCCGGGGTGGCCGATCACGAAGTCGAGATTCACCGTGTGCCGGGAGCCTTCGAGGTGCCGCTGGCCTGCGAGTGGGCGGCGCAGACTGGAGGTGTGCACGGCGTGGTGGCGCTGGGCTGCCTCATCCGGGGCGCGACCCCGCACTTCGACGTCATTGCGTCTGCGTGTGCCCATGGCCTCATGGCGGCCCAGTCGAAGACCGGCATCCCCATGGCCTTCGGCGTGCTGACCACCAACTCGGCCGAAGAGGCCCTCGAGCGCGCGGTCGACGGCCCGGGCAACAAGGGGGCCGAGGCTGCCGAGGCCTGCCTCGAGATGGTGCGCCTGCGCGCGGGGCTGGTGACATCCGGGGTTGGAGGTCGCTCGTGACCGACGCGGGGCCGTCACCACACGACAGCCGGCGCCAGGCGCGTGCCGCGGCGCTGCAGGTCCTGTACGAGTGCGAGATCGGACGCCTGACGGTGGACGAAGCCCTGGGGGTGCTCGATCGCGTCGGCGAACCCGAGTCGCCCTCGCTGTCGCCCGAGGCCCGTGTGTTTGCCGAAGCGCTTGCGCGCGGCGTGGGCAACCACCTCGCAGTGCTGGACGAGCGGATCGCGCAGGCCGCGCAGCACTGGCGCGTCGAGCGGATGGCCACGGTGGATCGGATTGTCATGCGCCTGGCCGTGGAGGAGTGGCTGCACCACCCCTCGTCGCCTCCCCGCGTGGTGCTGAGCGAGGCCATCGACCTGGCGCGGTCGTACAGCGGCGATGAGTCCGCGAGGTTTGTGAACGGCGTGCTGGACGGCGTGCTCCGCCAGCTGAAGGAGACAGGCGCGCTCGTCGACCACCAGGCGCGCTGAAGGAGAAACGCAGCAGTGTCCAGCAACGAAGAGGCCCAGGTCGCCCAGCGGCGCGCCAATCTCGACGCCATCATGGCGCTCGGCTATGCGCCGTATCCGAATCAGTTTCCCGCCCGTGACACCGTCTCGGCTCTGGTCGAGGCGCACGGCACCGCGGATGGCGCCACCCTCGAGGCGACGCGCGTCGAGACGGTCACCGCTGGCCGCATCCTCAGCATCCGGAACTTCGGCAAGGCCTCGTTCTTCGTCCTGTCGGACGGACGGTCGCGCATCCAGGTGTATGTCAGGCAGGATGCGCTCAGCGAGCAGGCCTACGCACTGTCGCGCCTGCTCGACTTCGGCGACCAGATTGGCGTGACCGGGCACCTGTTCCGCACCCGCACCAACGAGCTGTCGATCTGGGCCAGCGACCTCATGTTCCTGGCGAAGTGTTTCATCCCGCTGCCCGAGAAATGGCACGGGCTGCAGGATGTCGAAACCCGCTACCGCCAGCGCTATCTCGACCTCATCGTCAATCCCGACGTACGCAAGGTGTTCGAGATTCGCAGCCGCACCGTGTCGGCCATCCGCGAGTTCCTGACGGGCGAGGGTTTCCTCGAGGTGGAAACGCCGATGATGCAGCCCATCGCCGGCGGAGCCCTGGCGCGGCCGTTTGTGACGCACCACAACGCGCTCGACATGACGCTGTATTTGCGGATTGCGCCCGAGCTCTACCTCAAGCGGCTGACCGTCGGGGGCATCGAGCGGGTCTTCGAGATCAACCGGAACTTCCGGAACGAAGGCATCTCGACCCAGCACAACCCCGAATTCACGATGCTCGAGTTCTACTGGGCCTACGTCGACTGCGAGCGGCTCATGGACCTCACCGAGACGATGCTGGCGCGCGTGGCGCAGCAGGTGGTGGGCAGCGACGAGGTGACCTTCGGTGAACACCGCATCAGCCTCAAGGCGCCATTCAGGCGCCTGTCGCTGCGGCATGCCGCCGCAGACGAGGCGTCGCGTCGGCTGGGTGTGACCGTGACGGTCGATGAGCTGCGCTCGCTCGACTCGGCGCTCGCGCTGGCGTCACGCCTCGGCATCACGGTACCGCCCGGCGTGGGACCGGGGAAGGTGGCGACGGAGATCTTCGAGGCCCTCTGGGAGGACCAGCTGATCCAGCCCACCTTCATCCATGACTTCCCCACGGAAGTGTCGCCGCTGTCGAAGCAGCGGCCCGATGACCCCGACACCGTCGAACGATTCGAGCTGTACATCGGCGGATTCGAGGTGGCCAACGCCTTCAGCGAGCTGAACGATCCGATCGAGCAGCGGCGCCGCTTCGAGGCGCAGCTGGCAGACCGTGCCCGCGGCGATGCCGAGGCGCACGCGATGGATGAGGACTACATCAGGGCTCTCGAATACGGGATGCCTCCCGCGGGCGGCGAGGGCATCGGCATCGATCGGCTCGTGATGATTCTCTCGAACTCGCCCTCGATCCGCGACGTCATCCTGTTTCCGCTGATGCGGTCGCGCGACTGACATGCCGTTCGAACTGCAGGTGGCCCTGCGGTATCTGCTGGCGAAGCGCCGGCAGGTGTTCATCTCGGTCATCTCTCTGGTCTCGACCCTGGGCGTGATGGTCGGGGTGATGGCGCTGGTCATTGCCCTGGCCCTGATGACGGGGCTGCAGTACGAACTGCGCGACCGCATCCTCGGCTCGGCTGCCCATGTGTATGTCTGGAAGCCGGCGGGGCTTGACGACTACCGCGCCGAAATCGCCCGCATCGAGCAGGTAGACGGGGTCGTCTCGGCCGCGCCGGCACTGCTCGGCAAGGCGCTCATCACGGGCCCCGGCGGGGAAGGGTTCATCACGATCAAGGGCATCGACCCTGCGCGCGAGGGGGAGGTGACCGACCTCGGCCGGTCGATGGTGGATGGGGCCCTGTCAGACCTCGCACCGGCCTCGGACGAGCGGCGCGCCGGGGTCCTGATCGGGCGGGCGCTGGCGGCGACGCTGGGTGTGCAGCCCGGCGACACCGTCACGCTGGTCACCCCGCAGGGCGCGCTGACCCCGATGGGCATGATGCCCCGCCAGCGTCGGGTCGACGTGGCAGGCACCTTCTCGCTGGGGCTCTTCGAGTTCGACCAGGCGTACGGATTCGTCGACCTCGAGACGGCCTATCGCCTGACGGGGCAGACGCGGCCCGACCATCTCGAGATTCGCGTGGTTGACATCTACCAGGCGGCGGCGGTGGCCGAGTCGCTCCAGCGTACGCTGGGCGCCGACTACGTCACCCAGAACTGGTCCGAGATGAACCAGTCACTCTATTCCGCGCTCTGGCTCGAGAAGATGGCCATGGGCATCGGCATTGGCCTCATCGTGATGGTGGCCGCGCTGAACATCGTGGCATCGCTCGTGCTGCTGGTGATGGAGAAGACGCGCGACATTGCCATCCTGAAGACCATGGGGGCCTCGTCTCGCAGCATCACGCTGATCTTCCTGACGCAGGGCATGCTCATCGGCGTCATCGGTACGCTGACCGGCGCCACCCTGGGCGTCGGCATCGCCACGGTGCTCGATCGCTATCGCCTCATCACCATCCCGAGCGATGTCTATCAGGTCACGTACCTGCCATTTCTCATTCTTCCGGGCGATGTGGCGACGGTGGTGCTTGGGGCCGTGGTCATCTGTTTCCTGGCGACGCTCTACCCCTCGCGGCAGGCGGCACGTCTCGACCCCGCACAGGCCCTGCGATACGAGTAGGCCATGGCGTTTCTCTCTGTCGACGGCGTGACCAAGCGATACCTCGGTGCCACCCGGGAAGTGACGGTGCTGCACGACCTGTCGCTGGAGGTCGAGGCCGGCGAGATGGTGGCCATCATGGGGGCGTCGGGCGTAGGAAAGAGCACGCTGCTGCACCTGCTGGGTGGACTCGACCGGCCGGATAGTGGTCGCATCGTCGTCGGCGGGCACGACGTCGGGACCATGCCCGATGCCGACCTGGTGGCGTTCCGGAACCGGCAGGTGGGATTCGTGTTCCAGTTCCACCACCTGCTGCCCGAGTTCTCGGCGCTGGAAAACGCCGAAATGCCGCTGCGCATTGCGCGGGTGGCGCAGGCCGAGGCGCGCCTCAGGGCACAGGCGCTGCTCGAGCGGGTCGGGCTCGGTGACCGGCTGACCCATCGGCCAGGCATGCTGTCAGGCGGCGAGCAGCAGCGGGTGGCCGTGGCGCGCGCGCTTGTCACGCGCCCCGCCCTGCTGCTGGCCGACGAGCCGACCG
>Ga0315902_10007113_pt1 | contig 15358 bp, 19 predicted proteins | sample LakEriMetagenome_9_FD_203523 | JGI IMG/M metagenome (GOLD analysis project Ga0315902, IMG submission 203523) | Freshwater fungal communities from buoy surface, Lake Erie, Ohio, United States - Buoy 12 MA117 | ecosystem: Environmental > Aquatic > Freshwater > Lake > Lake biofilm | place: USA... | reverse complement strand
TGCCAATTTCTTCCGAATCAATGCGGATTGGAACCGCCCCTCAAACTACCTCTACGGATCGCCCACTCCAATCAGGCAACCCAGCAAATCCTCTACCAAGTCGATTGGATCTATGCGGTAGTCCAAGGGTAAACGAGGAGGGGAGATATTTCCTTTGGACTTTCCTTTAGTCAACCCATCTGACAGCGGGCCGGACAAGCCGAACGATCGATGAGGCGATGGCAACATGGAACACCATTCCGGTGAAATCGATCGCGAAATGCTTGTAGCTCCCATTGGGATCTGAGTCAGGTCCAACAATCCGCTGGTAGGAACTCCGAATGATGCATAGCGCTACGAGCGTCCATAGAGCCATGGTGGCGACAAGAGAGAAAGCATAGGCCCATCGCCTTTTCTTGGCTGCAAATCTCGGCACAAGAATTAGGTGGTTGCAGTAGGAAGCCGAAGCAAAGGCGAATACCAAGCTGCTTGTCACGATGACTGCCAGGCCGGAGGTGGGATGATATCGACCGGTCATTGTGAGCCAGAATCCCCATGCCAGCAGCCAACCCAGCATGGATGCTGCCATCCACCATCTATTCCGAAGCATGAAGTCTTCTTTCGAAAGCTATAGCTCCCATCCGGCACGGTAGAATTTACCTAGCAGCCTGTTGGCCGCCTCCGTCCCCGCCACTGGTCCACCGGCTTCCAGGGGGAGAACTTCGGTCACTTGGCCTGCGGAGGGATCGTACACGATCTCCTGTCCCGTACGAAATGCGATATTGCCTAATAGCACACACTCGGTGAAAGGCCCTGCATACTCGAAAGAACTGCTGGCTTTGCCCTGCCCTTTGGCGGCATCGATCCACTGACGATGGTGCCCTGGAGATGCTGCCAGACGCGGTGCCGGTGGCTTGAAGTCAGCAAACTTCTCTTCGGGAAGCAATTTCGGAAATCCATCGTGAGCGATCGCGATCTTTCCTTCTCGCCCGATGAACAAGGAGCCGTTGACCGGCAGTTGCGAAGCGATCTCTGGAGGGGGCGACGCATCGCCTTCATACCAAAAAAGATCGACGGCTGGCCACTCGCCTCGTGGACCAAAGCGAAAACGAGTCTGCATCTTGGAGGGAGCGGACCATCGATCGGCTGGAGGCCCCTCCGAACGAACCTGGACGGGGCCGGCAAGTTGCAGGCCCCAGAACGCAGGATCCATCAGATGAATTGCCATATCTCCGATCGCACCGCAGCCGTAATCCCACCAGCCTCGCCAGCGGAATGGAACATAAGCGGGGTGATAATCCCGCGACGCCGCGGGGCCTTGCCAAAGATCCCAGTCCAGGTGCGATGGAATAGCCGGCGTCTCGGAAGGTAAGGCGACTCCCTGGGGCCACCACTTGCCTGGCCGGTCGGTCATGATGTGAACCTGCGAAACAGGACCGATGACGCCATCCTGCAACCACTCGACTAGTCTTAGATAACCGGGGTGCTCGTGGTTCTGCGTCCCCATCTGGGTCGCCAGCTTTCGCTCGGCCGCCAGCTTGGCAACAAGGCGGGCTTCTTCGACTGTGTGGGTCAAAGGCTTCTCGCAATAGACATGCAAGCCACGACGCAAGGCTCGCACTGTCGCAGGAGCGTGATGATGGTCCGGAGTGGCGATGACGACGGCATCCAAGTCGACCTGATCCAGCAGCAGGCGATAGTCGGAGTACCTTTTCGCATCAGGGTATCTCGACCCCGCAGCATGCAACGCATTCTGGTCGACATCGCAAAGAGCGGCGATCGATTCCGAAGCGACGGCGTCCAGGTCCCCTGCACCTCGTCCTCCAACTCCAATCGCCCCAATTCTCAAACGCTCGTTGGCTCCCAAGATGCGGCGGTACGATGCGGCCGGTGCCGCTAGCGCGAGGGCCCCACTGCCGGCCAAGCCAATGACAACATCCCTTCGTTTCAGCATACCCGGCTCACTATGAAAAAAGTCATACGAATTCCAACTGAATCTTAGATCCACTCAAACCAATGCAGGGATCGGCACCTGCCTGAGGCCAGGGGGCATCCTATCACACCAGATGCAAGACCGACACAAAGATGGAAAGCGAAGCAGCGACGAGCCCACCCCCCTCGTTCGAAGGAGGCGAGCTTCCTGACACATCTCTTCAATCGACAGATTCCGACCGAAGAGCTAGGATAACAAAACCGAAAGAAGAAGAGTGTTCATTCGACATCACCAACCAACGTCCTCTTGGACACCGGATATCGGAACCCGACGTGGACCGCTTGTTTGCGATGCATCAGCAATACGAAATGCATTGGTTGAGCTTGGTTCTCAGTGCAGAAGAATGCCACTCTGTTTCAGCGAAGTTGACGGGGCAGGCAATGCCATCCGCTTAGGGTTCGGAGGTACCAAAGAGTGTTGATTCGCAGCAGAGCTCCCTTGCGTCTAGGCTTGGCAGGAGGTGGAAGCGATGTTTCCCCTTTCAGCGAGACGTATGGCGGCTTTGTTCTGAATGCAACGATCTCCCTTTACGCGAGGGTAACGATCCAGACTTCGAGCGAGCAGATTGCATCGTTTCGATCGATCGACCAGGGCGAATTTTTGCAATGCGATTTGTCTGCCGCAGAACTGCACGACGGGGAAGTGAACTTGGCGAAAGGAGTTTTTCGCCGATTCGTCGATCAATACGGACCGGCTCCGTGTGGATTTGACCTGACCACCTGTGTCGACGCCCCTGCTGGTTCTGGACTTGGCACCTCCTCCACATTGGTCGTCGCACTGGTAGCTGCCTTTGCCGACCTGTTTGGTGTTGGAATGGGGGAATACGATATCGCGCAACTTGCATTTGATATCGAGCGGCGGGATTTGAAGATGGCGGGTGGCAAACAGGATCAATATGCTGCTGCTTTCGGTGGCTTTAATTTCATGGAGTTTGGCCCAGGCGATCATGTCATCGTCAATCCACTCCGGCTGCGAAAGGAATTGATTTCGGAACTGGAAAGCAATCTTGTCCTCTTCTACACAGGTCGCAGCCGCGTTTCCGCGAAAATCATCGAGGTGCAGAGCAAGAACGTCAGCGGCGACCGCCCACAAAGCCTAGCGGCGATGATGCAACTGAAGGACCAAGCGACCAAGATGAAGGCCGCTATCCTCAAGGGGAATCTCGATGAAGTCGGCGCATTGCTGGATTACGGCTGGAAGCTGAAGAAAAGCACCGCCGATGAAGTATCCAACACCTCCATCGACAAGTTGTACCAGGCCGCCTGTGATGCAGGCAGCATCGGAGGAAAGATATCCGGTGCTGGCGGGGGAGGCTTCATGATGTTCTATTGCCCCGGTACAACTCGGTATAGTGTCATTGAATCGCTCGAGAGCTTTGGTGGCGAATTTCGGAATTTTCAGTTCTCCAGAGAAGGTGTGACGACATGGAGAGCCTGACCTTCGACCGCTCGTTCATCGGGCAGCTGACCGAATCGATCGCAATGAAGAATGCGATGGCAGAAGATTCGAAGTTGGTTCACTTGGTCGACCAGATTTCACATGCCTGCGTCGATACGATTCTTGCGGGCGGCAAGATCCTGATCGCCGGCAATGGCGGCAGCGCTGCCGATGCCCAGCATTTCGCTGGCGAACTGGTCAGCCGCTTCTATTTCGATCGTCCTGGCTTACCGGGGATCGCCTTGACCACCGACACGTCGATTCTCTCTGCCATCGGAAATGATTACGGCTACGAACTCGCCTTCTCTCGCCAAGTGCAAGCTCTCGGAAGGCCAGGAGACCTCTTCGTCGGCATTTCCACCAGCGGCAACTCCCCGAATATCCTCGCGGCGCTAGATCAAGCTAGGCAGATGCAGATTCGCACCTTAGGAATGACCGGTAGAAGCGGAGGAAAAATGCTGGATCGATGCGATTGGTGCCTTCGCATTCCATCCGATTCGACCCCCCGTATCCAGGAAGGGCATGAAGTGGTGATGCATGCGATCTGCGCCTTTGTCGAACAGGCAATCTTCGGCAAGTCGCAGGGCTGAGATCTGGTAAGGAACCATCGATGCGCGTCCTGATTCTCGCTGGTGGATTCGGAACCCGGCTTGCCCATCTGGTAAAGGATGTCCCCAAGCCGATGGCTCCCATCGGTCAGACCCCCTTCATCGAACTGCTGATGGATCATCTGCAGGAGCGAGGGGCTTGCGAATTCGTTCTGCTGACCGGCCACATGTCCGATGTAATCGAGTCGTACTTCACGCGACACCCTCGCTACAAAGATCGGGTTGGCTTCTCTCGAGAGTCCTCACCCCTGGGTACCGGTGGTGCAGTTGCGATGGCGATGAGCGGCGCGCTTGACACCCCATCCATCGTCGTCAACGGCGACACCTTCCTGAATTGCGATCTCGAAGCTCTCTATCGTTTCCACATCCAATCGGGGCGCAGCGCCACACTGGCACTTCATTACCAGCAGGATGGTACCCGGTATGGCCAGGTCGCCTTGGAAGGGGATCGCATCGTCAGCTTCCTGGAAAAGAGCCAGGTTCAAGGCCCCGGATTGATCAATGCCGGAGTCTATGTGCTTTCCCCCAACATCGTCGACGCCATCCCCAAGGAGGTCCCTGTCTCCCTGGAAACAACTGTCTTCCCCCAACTGCTACAGAAGGGCCAGTTGGGTGGCTATCCCTGTGGCGGCCGATTCATTGATATCGGCATCGAGTCGGATTACCGGCGAGCCCAGGTGGAACTGCCCAAATGGATCGCGGAGAAGCCTCGCCCCGCTCTTTTCCTCGACCGCGACGGCATCCTCGTCGAAGACACCTCCTACCTGAGACACGTCGAGGATATCCGCTTTCGGGAAGACGCTATTGATTTTATTCGACACTACCAGCAGCAGGGATACCTGCTGATCGTCTGCACCAATCAGGCAGGGATCGCCAAGGGGATCATCTCCCAAGAGCAGTACACTGCCGTCCACCAAGCCATCGTGGTAGGACTGCGGCAACGTGGAGTGGAACTGACCGACACCTTCATGTGCCCCGATCACCCTGAAGGAGTTCTCCCTGAATTCACCCGCGTTTCCTACGACCGCAAACCGTCGCCTGGGATGATTCTCAAAGCTGCCGAGAAGTATCTGATCGATCTCCCCAGAAGCTTCATGATTGGGGACAAGGTAACCGACCGTATCGATTTGCCAGGCCTTCGATCGTATCTGGTCCAGGGCACCTATCCGATCTCAGGAGAAGGTTGTTACAGCAGCTTCGCCGATCTTGCTAGGGAATTGCAGCGGCTTGACGGCTAGCCTATTGAAAATGGCCATCGTGACCATTTTCAACTTGGCCAAGCCCAGAGCAATGCGTTAAAAGGCTCGCAATACCCAAACCTTTGCCTACCTCTGCGGATCGTTTCCGCTCGATCACCCTACCCAGAGAAACCTTCCTCGGGCCTCTTCTCCTCCTTCGGCCCACATCCAATCAAGGCTTGCTCGCCTGTCGAATTGCTCCCGGAAGTCTCGATTTCCCATTCGACGCAAGGAGCAGCGTGGTTCAAACCCGGATCTCCAGCGACTGAAGGAGTTCGCCGACCTTTCTGGCAATCAAATCCCGGACCTCCCGAAACTGATCCGCAGGCATCTCGCGAGGATCGGGGATCTGCCACTCTTCCCGTCGGGACGCCTGAACGCGAGGGCATTCATCGCCACAGCCCATCGTCACCGCAACATCCACCGGTTGGTCATTGAATGCATCTAGCCCTTTCGATGCATGACTTGTCAGATCGTAGCCAAGCTCCTTCATCGCCTCGATCGCCTTCGGATTGATGCGGCCGCTAGGCCGCGATCCTGCGCTGTACGCCTCTACCTTCACACCACCCAACATCCTTGCAAATGCTTCCGCCATCTGACTGCGGTTGGAATTCTCAACACAAACGAACAGGATCCTTTTCACGGCAACCACCTCCGTTTCCTTCATTAGATCACTCACAACACCCCGGACCACTGCACCCACCCAAGACTACCAAGGGAACGCCGCAGCGATCGGGCGCCAAGCAACCCGTATGCTTGCTCGCCAGGCGAATCTCCATCTGGTCGTCGCGACACTCGATCGATGACAAGGTGTAGTGAGAGTAAACCTGATCTTCGTACTCGACCTCCACCGGGATGGCAACGGAATCAAAAAGAGGCATCGCTGACTGCAGGATGCGCAAGTACTTAGCGGTCTCCAGCCGATGCTGGGTATCGGTAGCGACCCACAACTGCAGCACGCAGGTCACTTGATGACGACGAACACCGCCGCAATCGATGAAGTCTTTTTGAACTCTAGCTACCTCCGTCAAATGGTAGTGAGGTGCAATGGCCTGTCCGTTTGGCAATCGCCAGCACACGGTTCCACCTGGAAACGATTGCAACGAAGCGACCAGTTGGTCCAGGGAGACGGAGGGTTGCTCTGTCTCTTTTAGCGATTCAGTCATGATGGATTTTCCTTCCTGAGGTCAAAAAGCAGATGACTCAACGCAACTCCAACTCCTGCGCCAAGAAAAGGAGCGGTCCAATAGATCCAAAGCGATCCGGTTTGGCCAGCGAGTAATCCGGGAGCTAGGGATCGAGCAGGGTTCATCGACGCGCCCGAAATGGGTCCAGCAAAAATCGCCTCCAGCGCAATGACCGCCCCCACCGCCAACGCCATCGCATGCAGATCACCCGGCATCTCACAAGCGACCCCAAGGATCACCACCATCAGGATCGCCGTCAAAACCATTTCGAGAACAAAAGAAGGGAAGATGCCTCCTAAAGGAAGTGTCGCCCCCAAGCCAGCATGGCCAGGAAACAGAAACAAAACCAAGCCGCTCCCCAAAAAAGCTCCTGCACACTGACTGAACCAATAGGGAACTAGACGCCTCCCCTCCAGCCGCCCAGCAAGATAGAGCCCTAAGGAGACAGCAGGATTCAAATGAGCGCCCGAAACCTTGCCTAAAGTCATAACCATGGCAGTGACGATCAGCCCAAACGTCAATCCAATTCCCAGCGTAGTCACCGCTCCCTGCTGGAGATCGTTGATGACAATCGCCGAGGTTCCGGAAAAGACGAGAGCGAAGGTTCCAAAGCATTCGGCCACCATGTCTTGGCGGATTCCCCGATTCATTCTCTGCAACCCCCACGCACATTACTGCCTCGTGTAAGGGATGCTTCCATCAGGCAAACCGCCTTCTCCAGCAGCGACTGGACGCATAGATCAACCAACCGATAATGGACGTGAAGCCCATCGCGACGAGAAGCGACAATTCCCAGGTCGGCAAGCCTCTGCAGCTGGTTCGAAACGGCCTGCGGTTTCATCGCAACGGTCCGTGACAACTCATTGACGGAAAGTTCGTCGCTGCGGATCAATGCGTGCAATAGGCGAAGTCGCGTGCCACTGGCTAGCACCTTGAAGACGGCAGCTAGTGCCCCCGATTCCACCTGCGACAGCAAATCCCGCTGCGATATTGTCCCGGGCCTGCATCTTGTCTTCTGCATTCGTTCACTCCGCCAATTGCCGATCCTCGCAACCCGTTCCTTATTACACTATATCGTGTAATAAAATTCCAGACAGCACCTTGAACAAGAAAAGCCCCCGAAGCCTGTACCAAACTCCGCACCAGGCAACTCGCTACAGGATCCTTAAGTTTCAGCCCACCGACGATCGCAACGCGATCGATCGACAGGATCTCGGCCAGAACACGAAGCTAGGTTAAAATTCCCTATGGGCCTTCGTCTTGCTTCAAGTAAAAGCCCTTCCTGCTACCAACCGCCCGCTCAAGCCGGAAACTCGATCGCTTCATGCTAGGGAGCCCAGTGACGGGTGCGGGCATATCGATTCCATTAGCCTGATGGTTAGCCCTTGCTATCTCGAAAAGCCCCTGACTCATTTGAAAAGCCCCCTACTAACTTCAAAAAGGCTAAGCAGATGAATCGATGGTCATTGGCTTTGACGATTGCCATCGGGTTCCTGCTGTCGGACCGAATGGTGTACAGCAGCATGCCCGGGCCGATGAATGTGGTACTGTTCCTGGTCGATGACCTGGGACAACGGGATCTGAGTTGCTACGGCAGCACCTTCCATGAAACCCCCAATCTGGATCGCCTAGCATCGCAAGGCAATCGGTTCACCGATGCCTATGCGGCTTGCCCCGTCTGCTCTCCGACGCGTGCCAGTTTGATGACCGGTCAGTGGCCGCAGCGATTGGGTATCACCGATTTCATCGGTGCACCACTTCTGCCCTCCGCATGGAAGAGGAACACTCGCTTACTCCCTGCTTCCTACCATGATCGTCTCCCCCTGGATTCGATCACCATCGCAGAAATGTTTCGCCAGGGAGGCTATGCCACCTTCTTCGCAGGCAAATGGCACTTAGGGCCTGAGGGATGGTGGCCCGAAAACCAAGGTTTTCAGCAGAACTTGGGGGGCACCGGACAAGGGGGGCCTTATGGCGGCAACAAATACTTTTCTCCCTATGAAAACCCAAGGCTTCCCGATGGTCCCGTTGGGGAGCATCTACCGGATCGATTGGCGACCGAGACGACAAAATTCATCGAAAGCCATCGCGACCAACCTTTCTTCGCCTGCTTTTCCTTCTACTCCGTCCACACGCCTCTGATGGCTCGTGCAGATCTGCAGAGGAAGTATGAGCAGAAGAGAGAGCGGCTAGGGTTGCAGGCAGCCTGGGGCGTGGAGGGGGAGCGGGAGGTGCGCCTGGTGCAGAACCACGCCATTTATGCTGCCATGGTGGAGGCGATGGACTCAGCGGTAGGCAAGGTCCTTGAGAAACTGGACGACCTGGGCATCGCAGACAGGACGCTGGTACTCTTCACCAGCGACAATGGGGGGCTTTCGACCAGCGAAGGCTGGCCCACCGCCAACGCCCCACTTCGCGCTGGCAAAGGATGGCTTTATGAAGGGGGTATCCGTGTTCCATTGCTGGTTCGCTGGCCAGGTGCTTCCACTGCGGGAAGATCCATCTCGTATCCTGTAGCGACTCCCGACCTTTTCCCGACGATGCTTCAGGCAGCAGGCATCCGACCCCCTTTAGAGCAACCCGTGGATGGAATCAGTCTGCTTCCAGCAATCCTTGGCCACCCGATGCCCGATCGCTCTCTCTTCTGGCACTATCCTCATTATGGAAACCAGGGTGGGGCACCGGGTGCAGCGATCCGCAAGGGGGACTGGAAGTTGATCCACTGGTACGAAGAAGACCGCGACGAACTCTTTCGGTTGAGTGATGACATCGGCGAAATGAACGATCTCGCTGACTCCCACGCCGACGTTCGACTGCAGCTGCGTGATGAACTAGCCCGATGGCAAAAGGACCTGTCGGTGGCCTACCCGACGGTCAACCCTGCTTTCGACCCCGATCGTCCCAGCGGTCGCTTTGCCAAGCGACCCTCCGCCCCTTAGCCGCCGGTTGAAAATGCCCTCCCGAGTCTTGTTCCAGAGAACTTCCACGATTCCCGGGATACGATCTGCCCCTGGCTTTCAGTGGAAAGGCCTAGCCGGTGTGTTGCTTTGCCAACCAAATCTTCGTCCACCCAAAGCCGCTGGGAAGTCGACCGCTTGCTTTATCGATGCCGCCCCGTATGTTTCCGGAAGGGAAGATGGTAGATGCCGGAGACGCTGCAAGGCGCCGGCAATTCATCTGACGGCAGCACATACACCGGATGGCCGCGCCGAAGGCAATGCACCGCAGCGAAATTGGAAAGATCTTCGTCTCCCACGTGCGGCAGTTCATGGATCTGGATCGACTGAGTTGTCGGTTCGAAGTTGCCCCAAAGATGCTCTCCCTGCGCCAGGAAGAGACAGGACAATTGTCCCTGATAGGCCGCCGTGATGACGGTCTCTGGATCCGCGCTGGCCTTGCCGACGGAAGCTACCTGCCGGAAGATCTGAACCGCCCGATCGATTTTCTCTTTGCATACAGGTTCCACCATCGCCCAAGCTCGCTCACCCAGTACACCAGGAAGCACGCGGTCTGGGTTCCCCGAGATCCCCTGCCTTGCTAGGTGCGGGTAGGTGTTGACTTGACGATAGAGCGGTTGCAGGTAGTCGACCGACGCAAGGAAAAGCGGCAAGCGATTATTGGCCAGAATGGGTTGAAGCGCCTGGTCGATCTGCCGGAAGAAAAGGAGCAAATCGTCTTTCGCATCATCGATACCGACGCCGTGCCCCTCAAAAATAGCACACCAGCCACCGCTGGACGTAGGCCGAGTATGGTAAGTCAGCACCTCGTCTCGATCGTGAAACCTCAGCGCTTCCTCGATATTCCTAGGGAGACCCGGCGTTGGAATTTCGGTGATCTCCCCGGCCGTCCCCTCGAAAAGTCGCACCTGCTTCTGGCTGATGGCCAGAACGAGAAACTTGCTTTCCTCGTGAAGCAATGGAATCAGTGGCGTTACAACAAACAACTGCCCCACCTCCAACGACTCGTCCACCTCCTCCGACAACCAGTGGATTTTCTCAAAACCTGGCGAGAGAAAAACGGCCAGTCCATCCCCTGGCGACTCCCAGAAAGCATGGCCATCCAGTCGTCGCAGCAGCGGAGCCGTCAGGTCACGGGCACCGGGATAACGAAAGCCATTGGTGATCAAGCGGCGTTCCGCACGGTGCAACAAGTTCCGCAACCGGATCGGATCCTCCCGCGACCCGCTTCGGTGGGTTGGCATGTAGATCGATATACACGGACCATTTCGTTCCTCAAGCAAGATATCCAGGTCACTCTTCCGAAGTGGCTCTATCATCCCCCATCCTTTCGTCATCTGATTCGTGATTGCGGTGATTGCGAAGTACGCGAACCGTGCTGGCCTGCGGTCCCTTTTCTCCCTCTTCCTCGAGAAAAGTGACTTCCGCCCCCACGTGTAGAGATTGGAACTGATTGTTCAGTACGGAATGTCGATGAAAGTAAACCTCCCTTCCATCGAAGGTTTCCAGGAAACCACAGTCCATGTCGGGAACCATTCGGCTCACGCGTCCCACTGGCTGGCCCAGGTGGCTTTTAACATGGCCGCGCCGCCGCCGCACATAATCCTCCAACTGGCGGATTGTCAGATCGAAAGCTTCGCCAATGGCAGCGTGAACTTCTCCATGCTCCCAGTGCATACTGGGTTCGCGTGTGACGGAGATCGTCTTGCCTGGAAGCGTCACATCGATGCGGACTTTGTAGAGGGTCTGATGGATGTGGTGCTTGGCCACCGGCTCTAGCATCACCCGGCATCGAATGATATCGGACGCGAACTGATCAAGCCGTTCGGCCTTCTGGCGAATGCGGGAGTCCATCGCGTCGGTATACTCGAGATCTTTGATCGCGATCTGTAGTGGAATTTGCATACTCATCTCTCCGGTGGTCCGCATCTTGTCACCAGACATCTTCAGGAAAGGACGGGTACGGTGGATCTGCGATATCGCTCCAAGATCTGAAGCGCCGCTGCGTCATCGACAGGAGCAAAAGCGTCGTAGAACTGTCCAACCGCATGAAATGACTCTGGCTGGTGCAAACAGAAGAGCTCATCGCACCAGTGCCTTGCTATCTGCAGAGCTTCCTCAGATGCCACCGGTACAGCGGCTATCAACTCCCTAGGCCCTCGGATGCGCATCGCCTTCAATGCGGCAACCAAGGTAGCTCCGGTGGCTACCCCATCATCCACTACAACCACAGAACGATCGGCGACTGCAATCTGAGGGCACGTGCGGCGAAACCACTCCACCCGCTGCTGCACCATCGCCAACTCCGACTTTCGGACCTGATCCAGGTAGGATCTTCGCCAAGATTCACTCCAGTCGGCACCCAAAAGCAGATGTTCCTGGGCCTCCTCAGCAACCGCCCCGATCGCTAGTTCTTTATGCCATGGGGCAGGCAGTTTTCTGGCGATGACAACGTCCAGTTGGGCGTGGAGAATCTCGGCGAATGCGGCGGCAACCTGTAGGCCACCCCGCGGTATTCCGGCAACTACAGGAGCCGTCAAATGACGCCCCTCAAGCAGCACAGCCAACTGACTTCCTGCATCGGTCCGATCGCGAAATTTCATCGCTTCCACTCGCCTCCTTCCCACACATCCTCAGACAGTTCAAGACACACCGGATGAAGCCCCTTCCAGATGAAGGGTGAACCAGTCGCGGGACAACTGCCCGACCTTCTGAAGCATCCCCGGCTCCTCAAAGAGATGATTGGCTCCTGGCAGGAGTGCCAGTTGCGTGCAGCAGCGCAGCGACCGAATCGCCTGCTCATTGAGGTCGATGACCATATGGTCTTTACCACCGACAATCAGCAGCGTGGGTGATCGGACATCCGGCAGATGCTCACTGGCCAGATCGGGGCGACCTCCCCGTGTCACGACTGCCTGTATCCTGTCGGCAAGTCGCGCTGCGGCAACCAGGGCGGCTCCCGCGCCAAGACTGGCACCGAAGTAACCAACCCCGAACGATCGCGTGAGAGGCTCTCGGCAGGCCCACTGCGTCACCAACTGCAGACGATCTGCCAGCAGCTCGACATTGAATAACTTGGATCGGTCGCCGGCCTCCTGATCGTCCAGGAGATCGACCACCAACGTCGCGAAGCCTCCCTCCTCAAGCACTCGGGCCACATACTGATTTCGGATGTTCCATCGTGTTCCGCTGCGACCGTGCGAGAAGATCACCAAGCCCCTAGGATGCTCTGGTATGGTCAGCACACCGTGTATCTGCTGCTGACCTGGACCTATCGTGACATCATGCTCCGCCTTGCGGATCGCACGCATGACGCTTCCTGCCTGCCTGTGATCACCCATCGTCGCTCCTCGTTGCAATGCAACGTCTGAATTCCGGTTCCTTGGAGGTAGGAAACAATCCCACCTTTTCGCCTCAGAGTGAGCCCAAAAACGTCCGGGACCAAGAGATGCGGCGACCAGTCCGATGGCCGGCATCCATGACCTCCCTGCCGCTCGGCCCGGCCCATCCACTCTGAGTTCACCCGCCAGTAACAGCGATTTTTTTGCCGATCCCTTCCTTCGTTTTGGGAAGCGTCACGGTAAGCACCCCATTGCGATAGACGGCCTGCACTTTCTCGCGATCGACTCCATCTGGAATCACGAGGGTTTCATAGCACTCACACTCTTCCGTGCTTTCCGATTCCTCTCCCGTCTCCTTCGACTTGCGACACGCATGAATCGTCAATCGGTTGTGATTGATCCGAAGATCAAAATCCTCCAGCTCAAATCCCGGCGCTTCAGCTCGCACCAGTATGCGATCGGGTTGCTCATCCACCTCCATTCCCCACGTCCAGTTCCCGTTGGTGGCCGCACCGTCTCCCGGCCACCGGCTCAAGGTACCCAGCATCGCCTCGAAATCCTCCTGCATCCTTCGCATCAAAGCTGGCATGCTACGAGGGAACTCGCTGATCCCCACGCCGCCCCTCGCTTCGCTTTTCCGGCCTCGCAATGGAATTAGCCCTGCCATTTCCCTTCTCCTTCGATGAATCTTTCCGAAATCTCAACTGCCGAACGCTCGATGTCGTCTTCGTCACCGCCCGCTTAGAAACAGTGATTTTGTATTTCACTGGCGATCAGTTCCTTGAGTCGCTGGACGTTCCGTAATTCCTGTGTCTTGAGATCGGCCCAAAAATGTCTTAGCTCATCGCGCCATTCGGCATTGGCCAGGTATTGGTCATAGCGCCACAAGTTATCCAGTCGACGACTTAGCTCGTGAATCAGATCATGGTCGTGATCCGCACAGCCACAGGTTTCACCCAGATGCGACAGTTCCTTCTCAGCAGCCAGCGCCATCTTCCAAGCTCCTTCCACTTCCTAAAAACTCTTCACCCTGCTTCGCCACGGAATCGCTTTAGCGAGAATGCCCAAGCAAGGAGACAAACAGAATCACCAGTTCCATCGTTCACCGCGAGGCGAGAATCTCCAATCGGGAGACTCTTGAAAAGCGTGTGGTGCGTTCTCCCAACCACCTGCACTTCGCTGTACGCGGCCCATCTGAGAGCTTGTGCCAAGAGATCCAGTAGCGGAACAATCGCTATCGAAAAGTCGATTCACGAGATAGCAACCAAAGGGCTGTGACTTGGATCCACAGCGTCTTGATGGTTGCTTGCCAAAAGCAAATACAAGGTCGATTGCGCGACCAGGGACCACGACGAAATCCGTCAGGAGACAACGATCCCGATCTTCCGTTGGTTCGGTCCACTACACGAAGATCATCCGCCCCAGTTTCGACCGGCCGGCAAGATGGAGTCGCCAGGAGCAGTGCTGCGCCGACTCACAGAATCACAGAGACTGTCCAAAAGAATCGCCCTGATGATCTATTCCATAAAGTATCAGTCGTCGCGCCAAGATTCTTCCTGTACCAACCTTGATCTCTTGGCCGAATCTCAATGAGACGACTTCACCGGCCTTGCCACTGCGATGCGAAGCCAACCCGGAGATTGCAGGAAGGGCAATCATTTGCCTGGCGAAATGGAGGCGATACACCGACAGACAGTTAACACCGCTGCGTTGGTAACCAGAAGGGGAAATGAACACAACACAGTGATCTGCTTCGCTTTCCTCCGCCACCCCCCAAGTCGATACGGACGGAGCGGAGTCTGCATCCCACATTCGTTCAGAGGAACTGCACGTATTCAGGGGGCCTGCAAGCCGAAAAGCACTACACTCCGTGGCGACCCAAAGATCGGATCACTCGACCGATTCTATGTCCTGATCGATGCAAAGAGGGTCGGAATCGATCGCATGAGTTTCGTCCCAGCTCATGCAAAGCGTCGACACCTTCCGCACCGTCAACCATTCTCCAAAAACCATTGGATCGCTTTGCGGTTGAGCTCCCCGGAGTTGCGCGCACCGATCTTCCGTTTGATGTTCTCACGGTGCGAGTCGATGGTGTGCCGACTGAGATGCAGTTTGCTGGCGATCACTCCCGTGGTCAGCCCTTGACCGATCATGCGAAAGACTTCCAGTTCCCTGTTGGAAAGCAACTCGGTCGTCTCCCTAGTCTCTCCACTTCCTTCCAGCGCCTGTGCGATCAAACGCCTAGACAACTGAAAACTGACGAACCGCTCTCCGCGGAGCACCGTACGGACCGCTTCCAGGAGTCGCGTCTGGGATTCCTGCTTGTTCAGATATCCAGAAGCACCTGCCCTCAGGACGCGTTCGCCATAGAAATTCTCCTGAAATGCAGAGATCGCCAACATCTTGATCTTGGGATGCCGATTCTTAACCTGCTTGATCACTTCAATTCCATTTCCGCTTCGCAGCGAAATGTCGATCAGCATCAGGTCGGGCTGCATCTTCTCGACCAGCTCCAACGCCTCGTGCTCCGTCTCCACCTCCCCACAGACTTCGAAATCGGGTTGTGTAGCAAGATTCAGCGAAAGCCCTTGTCGCACCAATGGGTGATCGTCGACGAT
>Ga0315902_10007112_pt1 | contig 15358 bp, 11 predicted proteins | sample LakEriMetagenome_9_FD_203523 | JGI IMG/M metagenome (GOLD analysis project Ga0315902, IMG submission 203523) | Freshwater fungal communities from buoy surface, Lake Erie, Ohio, United States - Buoy 12 MA117 | ecosystem: Environmental > Aquatic > Freshwater > Lake > Lake biofilm | place: USA... | reverse complement strand
GGCGATGCCCTCGGCGACCTCGGCCTCGGTCAGCAGGAGCGTGGGCAGGTCCTCGCCCGCGCCGCCCTGTTCAAAGACCTCGCGCGCGGTCGCCTCGGCGATGGCGGCGACTTCGGCCCCGTGCAGGAGTGTGGTGACCGCATTGGCAAGGATGATCTTGGCGGCATTGATCTCGGACCCGCCGAGTGCGCCCAGCCGGTCGCATTCCGACAGCGGCAGTTCCGTGAACAGCCGCAGGAACCGGCCCGTGTCGGCATCGGTGGTGTTGCGCCAGAACTGCCAGAATTCGTAGGGCGAGAGCATGGCGGCATCGAGCCAGACGGCGCCGCTGGCGGATTTGCCCATCTTGCGCCCGTCCGATGTGGTCAGGAGCGGGGTCGTGAGGCCGAAGACTTCCACGTCGCTGACCCGGCGCGTGAGGTCGACACCGTTGACGATGTTGCCCCACTGGTCGGAACCGCCCATCTGCACGAGGCAGCCATGCCGGCGGTTGAGTTCGAGAAAGTCATAGGCCTGCAGGATCATGTAGTTGAATTCGAGGAAGGAGAGCGACTGTTCGCGGTCGAGCCGGGATTTCACCGAATCGAAGGAGAGCATCCGGTTGACCGAGAAATGCCGCCCGATGTCGCGCAGGAAATCGAGGTAGTTCAGGGCGTCGAGCCATTCGGCATTGTTGAGCATGAGCGCGCCGGTGGGCGTGGCGTCATAGCTGAGGTAACGGGCGAAGACCTGGCCCATGTTGGCGATGTTGGCGTCGATCTGCGCGGGCGAGAGGAGGGGACGCTCCTCGGCGCGGAAGGAGGGGTCGCCGACCTTGGTCGTCCCCCCGCCCATCAGCGTGATCGGGCGGTGGCCCGTGCGCTGGAACCAGCGCAGGAGCATGATGTTGAGCAGATGCCCGACATGGAGCGATCGCGCCGTCGCGTCATAGCCGATGTAGCCGGTGACCACCCCGCGGCTTAGCGCGTCGTCCAGGGCCTGGTAATCGGTGCAGTCGGCGAGGAAGCCGCGCGCCATCACGATGGCCATGAAGTCGGACTTGGGGTGATAGGTCATCGTCTTGCCGCCTTTCGCAGGTTGGCGCACTCTATAGGACGGGGGCAGGACGAGGTGAAGGGATGACGCGGGCGGGCAGGGTCAGGGCGCTGGGCGCGATGTCGGGCACATCGCTGGATGGGGTGGATGCCGCCGTGATCGAGACTGACGGGGAGGAGGTCTTTGCCTTTGGCGAGACCGCCTACCGCCCCTATTCCGCCGCGGAGCGGGCTGTGCTTCGCGCGGCGCTTGGGCAGTGGGAGGGGCCTGCGGTCGCAGCGGCGGCGAAGGTCGTGCTGGCGGCGCATGCGGACCTGCTGGGGACGTTCGGCAGGGTCGATGTCGTGGGATTTCACGGCCAGACGCTGGCGCATGATCCGCGCGGGCGCGGGACGCTGCAGGTGGGCGACGGGGCCGCGCTGGCGCGGGCGCTGGGCCGGCCGGTCGTGTGGGATTTCCGCACCGCCGATGTCCGGCTGGGGGGCGAGGGGGCCCCGCTTGCGCCGTTCTATCACTTTGCGCTGGCCCGCAGTCTGGGCGCGGTGCGGCCGGTTGCCTTTCTCAACCTTGGCGGTGTGGCCAACCTGACCTGGATCGACCCGACGCGAATGCGCCCCGAGGAGGCGGGTGCGATCCTTGCCTTTGACACCGGGCCCGCCAATGCGCCGGTTGACGATCTTGTGTTCCGCCGGCGCGGCATGGCGCGGGACGAAAACGGGGCGCTTGCCGGGTCGGGCAGGGTGAAGGAGGAGATCGTCCTGCGGTTTCTGGACGATCCCTGGTTCCGGCGACCGCCGCCGAAGTCGCTTGACCGGGATGCCTGGCGCGGGCTTCTGGCCGGGGTGGATGCGCTTTCGGATGCCGATGCGGCCGCCACGCTGACCGCCTGTGCCGCGGCGGGGGTCATGGCGGCCCTGGCCCGCTGTCCCGCGCCGCCTGCGCGGCTGCTGGTGACGGGGGGCGGGCGGCTGAACGCCACGCTGATGGCGATGATCGGGGCGGCGGTGGATTGCCCGGTCGCCCCGGTCGAGGATGCCGGGCTGGATGGCGACATGCTCGAGGCGCAGGCATTTGCATACCTCGCGGTCCGTGTGACCCGCGGCTGGCCCACCAGCTGCCCGGCCACGACAGGCGTGACGGCCGCGGTGGGCGGCGGGACCATCAGGGACGGCTGAGCACCGGGCGCGCAGGGGGCCGGTCCGGGGCCCGGCCGCGGGACGCGACGGCGGCCCCCTGCGGGCCGTCCCCCGCCGGGCGGGACGTCAGGGCGGGGGCAGGTGGATGCGGAAAGCCGCGCGGATGGCGGCATCGACCTCGGCCGGAAAGCGCGCGGCCGGGGGGCGGGCGAGGATCGCCTCCTTGCGGCGGCGCGCCTCCTCCACGAGATCGGGCTTGCCGCGTTCGTCCCATTCCTTGGGCGAAAAGCGGTTGGCGGTGGCGGGATAGACATATTCGGTCTGCATGAGCGCGAGCGTCTGGTCGCTGCCGAGGTAATGGCCCGGGCCGCCGAGGCAGGTTGCGCGCATCGTTTCGAGCGAGAGCGTGTCCTCGGTCACCTCGATCCCGCGGACGCAGCGCAGGGCCTGGCCGATCAGGTCGTCGCCAAGGATCAGCGATTCGTGGCAGAAGCCGAGGAGCGAGGCATGCATGCCCGCCGCCTCGTAGACGAGGTTCAGGCCGGCGAGCCCGGCCATGACGTTCGAGCACATCTGTTCCCAGCCGGCCTGCATGTCGGGCAGTTTCGCGTCGGCGATGCCGGCCGCGGCACCGCCCGGCAGGCCGTAGAAGCGGTGCATCTGCGCACAGCCCGCGGTCAGCAGCGCCTGTTCGCCCGAGCCGCCCGACATCGCCCCGGTGCGCAGGTCCGACACGAAGGGCCAGGTGCCGAAGATCGCCGGATGGCCCGGCGACATGGCGTTGACATAGACGACGCCGGCCAGACATTCGGCCACTGCCTGCACGATGGCGCCGGCGATGGGCGCAGGCGCGGTCGCGCCGGCCTGCCCGGCGGACAGGAGCAGGATCGGCATGCCGCCGCGGATGCAGACCTCCATCACGCGGCAGGCATCGGTGGCGAATTTCATCGGGGGCACGACGAAACAGTTGGAATTGCTGACAAAGGGGCGCGCGCGCCATGCGTCCTCGCCCCCGGCCATGAGGTGCAGCATGTCGAAGGCGTCAGCGGCAAAGCCGGGTTCGGTAAAGCTGGTGCCGACGTGTTTGGTGGTGCCGGCGCAGCAGGCATAGATGGTGTTGAGGTCCATCTCGCGGTTGTCGGGGATGTCGCGGCAGACCATCGGGCGCTGCACGAAATGCAGGTTGTCGAGCACATCGCAGATGCGCGCGGCGTCGTGCAGGTCCTGCACGGTCGATTCGCGGTAGATGCGGCCCTCGGGGTCGACCATGTGCACGGCGGCGCCGGCGGTGCCGTAATGCACGCGGGTGCCGGACAGGCGCATGTCGTGGCGCGGGTCGCGACCGCAGAGCGTGATGTCGCGCGCGGCGATGGCGAGCATGTCCTCGACCAGCGCGCGGGGAAAGCGGATGCGGCCGTCGGCGCCCAGGATGGCGCCTGCTTCGGTGAGGATGTCGACGCCCGAGGGAGGCGCGTCGGCGAGCCCGATTTCGGCCAGCGCGGTGAGGGCTGCGTCGTGGATGCGCAGCACCTCGGCGTCGGAGAGGGGCTTGTACTGGCCGCCCGGCAGGCCTGCGCGGATCGGGCGCATCGCTTCGGCCAGCGGCGCGTTGCGCGCGGCGTGGCGGGCGGCGCGGCCACCCGGGCGGGCGGTGCGGGCGGGAGGCGTGCGGCAGGCGGGAAGGGCGGGGTCGTCGGCGACGCTGGCCGCCAGGGGATCGTCGGGCATCGGAAGCTCCGGTTCGGACAGGGGCTGGGACGGGCGGATCAGGCCCAGGCTGGCGCGCCCCGCGCGGCACGGCCACGCCGCGCACCGATGGTGCGCAGGACAAGCGTGATCTGCCACTGGTCCGAGGTCATCGCTCTCCCTTCCGCGCTGGAGCGACTGTGGCAGGGGGGAAAGGTTCCGGCTGATCCGAAAGCGACATCGCGTCGCTTTTCGGTGGGGCGGAAGGGGCAGAGGCGATGCCGGCTGTCGCTGACCCAGGAGAGCGGGGTCACGGCGCCGTGAGGCAGCTTCGCATTTGCGTGAAGGAGAGGCGCAAAGCCGGCCCGCCGCGGCTATATCCTGTTCGCAATGCAGGGGGGCAGGTCGTTCCCCGCCTGAGAGGAGAAGACCACATGGGTAACCCGGGCTTCGGGATGATCGGTGCAGGCGCCCTGGCGCTGGCCGGGGCGGTGGCGCTGGCCGTGCCGGCGGCTGCGGGAGAGCTGGCCTTTGCGGCGCCGTCGCGGACGGTGATCGGACATGGCGACTGGACGGGGCTTTATGCCGGGGTTTCGGTCGGCAACGGCGAGGTATCGGGCAGTGCGGTCCTTGGCGATGATCTGGGTGGGCTGACCTACGGGATCTTTGCGGGCTACCAGTACGACTTCGGCGCGATGGTCGTGGGCACGGAGCTTGAGCTGAGCGGGACGGACTGGAGCGACGACACGGTCGGGGTCGCGGTCGACAGCGTGGCGCGGGCCAAGGCGCGGCTGGGCTATGATGCCGGGGCTTTCCTGCCCTTTGCGACGCTGGGTGTGGCGCAGGCCGCCACCACGGGCGCGGTCGAGGAGGACGACAGCGGCTGGTTCTATGGTGCCGGGGTCGATTACAGCCTTGGAGGCGGGACGATCCTTGGTGCGGAAATCCTTCGCCACGAGTTCGGGGATTATGCAGGGACCGGCGTCGATGCGAGCGCGACGACGATCTCGGCCCGGGTCGCCTTCGGGTTCTGACGGGTCGGCAGGGGGGCGGCAACGGCGCCATCGCGCCGGCCGCCGGGGGGCGCGTCTCAGCCTGGCGGCCCCTGCTGCGCGAGGCGCGTGGCGAAGGCGAGCAGGCGCGCGAGTGCGGCGGCATAGTCCGCGTCAGGGAGCGTCATGGCGACACGGACATGGCCGGCTGCCGCCGCGCCGAAGCTTTCGCCGGGCATGACGGCGATGCGTTCGGCGTCGAGCAGCGCCTCGGCGAAGGCTTCGCCGGTCAGCCCGGTCGCACGGATGTCGAGCATCGCATACATCGCCCCGGCCAGGGGCGCGGCGCGGACGATCTGCTGGCGGGCGAGCAGGTCGAGCGTGATCGCCCTGCGGCGGCGGAAGGGGGCGGCGATTCCCTCCTCGAAGCGGTCGCCGAGGCCGAGCGCGAAGAGCCCCGCGTCCTGGATGAAGCCGGGGATGCCGTAATTGGTGTGGGTGGCGAGGTCGGTCATCGGGCCGATCGCCTTGGCCGGGCCGCAGACCCAGCCGATGCGGCTGCCGGTCATCGCGTGGCTCTTGGACAGCGAGCCCACGACGAAGGTCCTCTCGGCCATGCCGGGCAGCGCCCGGGGGGAAAGGTGGGTGCCGTCCCAGACCTGGGTATCATAGACCTCGTCCGAGATCAGCCAGAGCCCGTGGTCGTGGCAGAGGGCGGCGATCTCAGTGAGCGTCCGAGGCCCGTAGACGGCGCCGGTGGGGTTGTTGGGCGAGTTGATCAGCAGCGAACGGGCGCCCGCGGCGGCGGCCGCGATGTCGGCGGCGCGGGGCTGGAAGGCGGAGGCTGCCTCGGCCCGGATGGCGACGGGGATAGCGCCCGCGGCGCGGATCGTGCCGGGATAGGTGGCGTAATAGGGGTCGATGAACAGCGCGCGGTCGCCCTCGTCGCACGCCGCCTGATGGGCGGCGAAAAGGCCGAACTGGCCGCCCGCGGTGATCAGGATGTTGTCTGGCGTCGTCGGCACGCCGGTGCGCCGGGCGATGCGGTCGGCCACGGCGGCGCGCAGCGCGGGGATGCCGGGGATGCTGGCATAGCCGGTCGCACCGGCGGCGGCGCTGGCCTGCATCGCGGCGAGGATCGCGGGATCGGTGCGGATGTCGTGTTCGCCGATGGTCAGTTCGGTCACCGGAATGCCGGCGGCGATCATGCCGCGCGCCTTGCGGAACAGATCCCAGCCGTCGGAGCCCTGGCCGATGATGTCGGTGATGCGGCGGGAGAGATTCATGCCCCCTCGCTATCGCCGCCGGGCCGGAGGGTCAACGGACCCCGCCCGTCGCGCCGCCCCGGGTGTCGGCGAGGGCAGGGATGCGCGCGGGTTGCAGCCACCCTGCGCAGGGCCGGTGCGGGGTCACGTGGGTTTCACCCACTCTACGACGCGGTGCGCCTGGGGGCAGGACGGACCTGCGCGCTTGCCGCGGGGGCGTGGGGGTGGTAGGTGACCATCATGGACCGGCGCTGCATCATCATCTGCTGCCTCATTCCCTGCTGACAGACGTCCGCGGGCCTGTTCACGACTCCCCTGAAGTGAGACTGAGCCCGCGGGAAACCCCCGCGAGAGAGACCGTTGCATGCTGACGATCCGGCTGATGAACACGAGGACGAGGCGGGTCGAGGAGTTCGTCCCGCTCGATCCCGCGCATGTGCGGATGTATGTCTGCGGGCCGACCGTCTATGACCGGGCGCATCTGGGCAATGCGCGGCCCGTCGTGGTCTTTGACGTGCTCTTCCGGTTGCTCCGGCATGTCTATGGGGCCGAACACGTCACCTATGTGCGCAACTTCACCGATGTCGACGACAAGATCAACGCCGCCGCGCTGGCCCGGCAGAAGGCGGGGGACCGGCGTCCGCTTGAAGTGCTGATCCGCGAGCGGACGGAGGAGACGATCGCCTGGTATCACGCCGACATGGATGCGCTGGGCGCGCTGCGGCCGACGGAAGAGCCGCGGGCGACCGCATGGATCGGGGCGATGATCGCGATGATCGGGACGCTGATCGAGCGGGGACACGCCTATGTCGCCGAGGGGCATGTGCTGTTCGCGGTCGAGAGTTACGCCGATTACGGCGCGCTGTCGGGGCGGTCGGTCGAGGACATGATCGCGGGCGCGCGGGTCGAGGTCGCGCCCTTCAAGCGCAATCCGATGGACTTCGTGCTCTGGAAGCCGTCGGATGCCGAGACGCCGGGCTGGGAGAGCCCCTGGGGCCGCGGGCGGCCCGGGTGGCATATCGAATGCTCGGCCATGAGCCGGGAGCTTCTGGGCGAGAGCTTCGACATCCACGGCGGGGGGATCGACCTGCAGTTCCCGCACCACGAGAACGAGATCGCGCAATCGGCCTGCGCGCATCCCGAGGGGACCTTCGCGCGCTACTGGCTGCATAACGAGATGCTGCAGGTCGAGGGGAAGAAGATGTCCAAGAGCCTGGGCAACTTCTTCACGGTGCGGGATTTGCTGGATCAGGGCGTGCCGGGCGAGGTGATCCGGTTCGTGATGCTGATGACGCATTACCGCAAGCCGATGGACTGGACGCAGGAAAAATCCGAACAGGCCCGCAATGAACTGCACAAGTGGTCATTCGCGGTGCAGGACTATCGCGATGCGAATGATCTACCCTCGGCCCGTTTGATCGGGGCGCTGTCGGGGGATATCAATACCCCCGCCGCGATCGCGGTATTGCGCGAGCATTATGCGGGGCACGATTACCGGACGCTGGCCGCCGATCTGCGTTTCCTGGGAATCTGGTCGGGTGAGATGCCGTCGGAGATTGCAAGGCTTTATACAACGGACGTGGGTAATGCGTCATGGGTCAATGCGGTCATCTCCGAGCGTCTGTCGCAGCTTGATACGGCGCGACAGTCTCGGGACTATGCCGCGGCGGATGCGATCAGGGCAGGGCTGGTCGCGGCCGGAGTTGTCATCAAGTCCGGACCCGGCGGCACCAGTTTCGAACTGGGGCCGGATTTCGATCCAGCCAGGCTTGGGGTGACTCTATGACGGCGGCTGCGACAGATGGAGAGGGAGAGGGGGGCGCTGCCCCCCGCCTGCGGCTCCCCCCGGGATATTTGGGGGCAAAAAATGGGGGCGGGGTCGGGCCCTGCGACGCCTGCGGGAGGGCTGGTGCGTGAGGGAACGGCTCTATCTTTTCGACACGACGCTTCGCGACGGGCAGCAGACGCAGGGGGTGCAGTTCTCGACCGCCGAGAAGGTGCGGATCGCGGGGGTGCTCGATGCGCTGGGCGTGGATTACATCGAGGGTGGCTGGCCCGGGGCCAATCCGACCGACAGCGCCTTTTTCGCGGCGCGGGTGCCGACGCGGGCGGTCATGACTGCCTTTGGCATGACCAAGCGGGCGGGACGGTCGGCCGGGAATGACGATGTGCTGGCCGCGGTGCTGGATGCCGGGACGCCGGCGGTCTGCCTGGTCGGGAAGGCGCATGTGTTCCATGTCGCAACTGCACTCGGCATCACGCGGGAGGAGAACCTCGGCAATATCGGCGCCTCGGTCGCGCATGTCGTGAAGGCGGGGCGCGAGGCGCTGTTCGATGCCGAGCATTTCTTTGACGGATGGAAGGCGGATCGGGCCTATGCCATCGCCTGTTGCCGGGCGGCGCTGGAGGCGGGCGCGCGCTGGGTCGTGCTGTGCGATACCAATGGCGGCACCCTGCCGGACGAGGTGGAGGCGGCCGTGACCGATGTGATCGCGGCCGGCATTCCGGGGGCGCGGCTGGGCATCCACTGCCATGACGATGCGGGGCTCGCGGTGGCCAATTCGCTGGCCGCCGTCATGGCGGGGGTGCGGCAGGTGCAGGGCACGCTCAACGGCCTGGGCGAGCGCTGCGGGAATGCGAACCTGACGACGATCATCCCGACGCTGGTCCTGAAGGAGCCCTATGCGAGCCGCTTCGAGACGGCTGTGACGGAGGAGCGGCTGTCGGGCATCCGGCGGGCGTCGCGGGTGCTTGACGATATCCTGAACCGCGTGCCGTCGAAGCAGGCGCCCTATGTGGGCGCGAGCGCCTTTGCCCACAAGGCGGGGCTGCATGCGAGCGCGATTGCCAAGGACCCCGCAACCTATGAGCATGTCGACCCGGCGCGGGTGGGCAATGCCCGCATCGTGCCGATGTCGAACCAGGCGGGGCAGTCGAACCTGCGCCAGCGGCTGGCCGAGGCGGGGGTCGAGGTCGCCCCCGGCGACGCACGCCTTGCCCGCATCCTCGAAGTGGTGAAGGAGAAGGAGGCGGCGGGTTATGCCTATGATTCAGCGCAAGCCTCGTTCGAACTGCTCGCGCGGCGGGAACTGGGCCTGCTGCCCGCCTTCTTCGATGTGGAGCGCTATCGCGTGATTTCGGAACGGCGGCGCAATGCGCGGGGCGAGCTTGTCGTGGAATCCGAGGCGGTGGTGACGGTGGCTCTGGCCGGCGGGACCAAGACGACGAGCTACTACAAGAACGAGAATGCGCATGACCTGCGCGATGCCGGGCCGGTCAATGCGCTGGCGCAGGCGCTGAAGAAGGACCTAGGCCCCTATCAGGGCATGATCGACGACATGAAGCTTGTCGACTTCAAGGTGCGCATCACCAATGGCGGGACCGAGGCGGTGACCCGCGTCATCATCGACAGCGAGGATGGCGCGGGCCGGCAATGGTCGACCGTGGGGGTCAGCGCCAACATCGTGGATGCAAGCTTCGAGGCGCTGGTCGATGCGGTGGTCTGGAAGCTCTGCCGGGACGCGGGATGAGCCTTGCGGCCTGCGCGGCGCGTGGGGCGGGCGGGGGCGTTGGCCGCCTGGCTGATGGCGGTGCCCGGGATCGCGGCGCGGGGCTGGCCGGCGCTGCCCGAAAGCGCCGATCCGGGGCGGCTTGCGCGCGAGGGGCTGGCGATGCTGACATCGCGCGCGCGGGGGCCGGAGGCGCCGGCGCTGCGCGCAGCCTGGCGGGCGAGGGCGATCCTGCGGCAGGCCGCGGCCGAGCCCGCGCGGGTGCGTGAAGGGCGGCTTGGCACGAGCGACTTCCGCAGGCGGTCCTCGCTGCTCTGGCAGGTCTGGCGGGGGTGAGGGGGCCGTCAGCCCGGGCGGGGCTTCGGTCGCAGCGAGAGCCAGATCAGCGCCGCCCCCGCAAGCGCGAGGAAGGGGATCATCGCAAGGTTAACCGCATTCCAGCCATGGGTCGCATCGGTGCCCGAGCAGTTCATCAGCCCGCCTGATGCAAGGCTCGCCACCGTGACGCAGCCGAAGACGATGGCATCGTTCATGCCCTGCACGCGGCCGCGTTCATGCGGGGCATGGGCGGAGGTCAGCATCGCGGTCGCGCCGATGAAGCCGAAATTCCAGCCGATGCCGAGCAGGATCAGCGCCAGGAAGAAATGCCCCAGTTCGACGCCCGAGAGCGCGACGATCCCGGCACCGGCGAGGATGGCAAGGCCGGTGGCGACGATCCGCGTGGCCCCGAAGCGGGCGATCAGGTGGCCGGTGACGAAGGAGGGCGCGAACATCGCCAGCACATGGCCCGAGACGATGTCGGCGGCGTTGCCCTTGGTGAAGCCGCAGCCCACGACGGCGAGCGGCGTCGAGGTCATCACGAGGTTCATCAGCGCATAGGAGACGGCGGCGCAGATCACGGCGACCGCGATCACCGGTTCGGAAAGGAGTTCGCGCCAGCTGCGCTGCGGCCGGGGATCGGCCGAGCGGGGCGGCGGTTTGGGCAGGTCGAGCAGGAGGAAGAGCCACATCGCGGCGAGGTTGATGGCGACACCCGCGAGATAGGTCCCGACGAAGGGCACGGCGGTCAGGCCGTCGGTGACCTTGACAAGCTGGGGGCCGATGAAGGCCGACAGGAGTCCGCCGGCCATGACATAGGAAATCGCCTTGGGGCGGAAACTGTCGGAGGCGCCGTCGGCAGCGGCGAAGCGGTAGAAGCCCTGCGCCGACATGTAGGTGCCGGTCAGGTAGGAGCCGACGAGAAAGAGCCAGAAGTTGCCCTGGCTCATCGCGTAGGCGGCGATGGCGGAGCCTGCGGCACCGCCGATCGTGCCGACGAAGAAGCCCGCGCGGCGGCCGTGGCGCTGCATCAGCGCTGACATCCAGGGGGCGGTCGTCATCGAGCCGAAGACGATCATCGAGATGGGCAGCGTCGCGAGGCAATGGTTGATGCCGGCGATGCGGGTCAGTTCAAGGCCGGCGAGGCCGCCGATGACGAAGATCATCGTCACCTGCGCGCCGAGGATCGCCTGCGCGGCGACGAGCACGGCCACGTTGCGGCGGGCGCGGCGGTCATCGAGGGCGGGGATTGCGGTCATGGGAGAGCGGTAGACCCGGGCAGGGCCGGGCGCAATGGGGGCCGGGTGGCGGCCGGGCGGCGGGCAGGCGCGCGGAGGCTGGTCATGGGATGAGGAGCGGTCAGCATCATCATGATATATCGAGAATAATGGTCCTTCAGGCTGGTGCCCTGTCGATCAGATGGGCGAAGGACCCCGAGACGCGGCCGCGGATCAGGCCCATTGGCGGGAGGGGGGTGTCTTCGGCATCGGTGGCGGCGAAGAGCGGCGAGCCTTCGGCGCGCAGCGTGGTGGCATAGTGGAATTCGTGTCCGCGCCAGCGCCCCGCGAAGGGACCGGCATCGGCCTGCAGGTTGCGATAGCCCAGATGGAGGCGCCGGGCCGCGAAGCTGGTGACGAGCGGCAGGAGGCCCGCCATGGCATGGGCGGTGCCGTCGGCATCGACGAGGCTTTCGCCGAGGACCATGTAGCCACCACATTCGCCATAGATGTCAGTCGATTGTGAAGCGTTCCTGAGGCTGGTCAGGAAGGTGCCGGCGGCGGCGAGGCGGGGGGCGTGAAGCTCGGGGTAGCCGCCCGGCAGGATCACGAGGTCGGCGGGGGGGACGGGGTCGTCGGCGAGGGGCGAGAAGAAGGCGAGTTGTGCTCCCGCGGCCTTCCAGTCGGCCAGGTGATGGGGATAGGCGAAGGCGAAGGCAGCGTCACGGGCGATGGCGATGCGCCGGGCGGGCGGTGGAAGGCCCTTCAGTATCGCGTCGGTATCGCGTCGGTATTGCGTCGGTGCGATGGTGCGGGCGATGGCGTCGAGGTCGAGGTGGGCGGCGACATGGGCAGCGGCGCGGGTGATGAAGGCGTCGAGGTCGGGCCGTTCTTCGGCCTGGACGAGCCCGAGATGGCGCGAGGGCAGGACGAGGTCGGACCGGCGCGGCAGGGCGCCGAGTACGGGCAGGCCCGTGGGCGCGAGCGCGCGGGTCAGCATCGCGGCGTGCCGGGGCGAACCGGTGCGGTTGAGGATGATGCCGGCCACGTGCAGGGCGGGGTCGTGCCGGGCAAAGCCCGTGGCAAGGGGCGCGACCGACTGGACCATGCGGGCGGCGTCGATCACGAGGATGACGGGCAGGCCGAGGATGCGGGCAAGATCGGCGGTCGAGCCGCGGCCGTCCGGCGGGGCGCCGTCGAAGAGGCCCATGGCGCCTTCGATCAGGAGCGGGCCGGGGGCGGACCGGGCCAGGGCGGCGATCCGTGCGGGGGTCATCGCCCAGGCATCGAGGTTGAGGCAGGGCCGGCCGCAGGCGGCGGCGTGAAAGCGCGGGTCGATGTAGTCGGGGCCGGACTTGGCCGCCCGCACCGGCAGGCCGCGGTCGGCGAGCGCGCGCAGGAGGCCGAGCGTCACCGTCGTCTTGCCGCTGCCCGAGGCGGGCGCGGCGACGATCAGCCCGCCGTCAGGCATGGGGCAAGGGTGGCGGAGGGGCGCTGCCCCTCGCCGCTGCGCGGCTCACCCCGGGATATTTGGGGACATAGAATGCTGGTGGAGTGACGAGGTCCGTCATCGCGAGGTGGGCCGGGGTAGCGCGGTCCGAGGGACGGCGCGGGACAAGGTGGGGCGCAAGGAAGCCGGGCGCGGGGGTGGCGGTCGTCGGCACGGGTTCGGCGGGACGCGCGGCGGGCGTAAGCGGGGCAGGTGCGCGGTTGCGGGGAGGGGGGCGGCGCGCTGCGGCGCAATGGGGAGCCGCGGGGACCGGAGTCGGGTCGGGCGGGTGGCGGGCATGGGTTCAGGCGCTGGCGGCGCGGGTGTCGCGGCCGAGCGGATCGGTGTCGCGGGGCAGGGCGCCGCGCGCCATCGCCTGCCAGTCGAGCGCCTGACGCATCAGCGTGGTGCGGCCGATGCAGATGATCGCCGGCGGCTCGAGCCCGGAGGCGGCGAGGTCGGCGGGCAGGCGGGCGAGCGTCGTTTCGAGCACCTGCTGGCGGGGTGTGGTGGCCGAGAAGACCACGGCGACGGGTTCCGCGGGCGCGCGGCCGGCGGCGATCATCGCGGCAGCGATGCGGGGGGCGTGCTTGTGGCCCATGTAGACGACCACGACTTCGGAGGCGCGGGAGATTGCCTCCCAGTCGAGCGTGGAGGGGGTTTCGCCGGTCTGGTCATGGCCGGTGACGAAGGTGACGGACTGGTTGACGTCGCGGTGCGTGACGGGGATGCCGGCATAGGCGAGCCCGCCGATCCCGGCCGAGATGCCGGGAATGATCCGGATCGGGATACCATGGGCGACGAGGGTCTGCGCCTCCTCTCCGCCGCGGCCGAAGACGAAGGGGTCGCCGCCCTTGAGGCGCAGCACGCGCTTGCCGGCGCGGGCGAGGTCCACGAGGCGCAACGAGATGTCGCGCTGCCGCGGCGAGGGTTTGCCCCCGCGCTTGCCGGCATGGATCGCCTCGGCCTGCGGCGCCCAGGCGAGCAGGCTGTCGTCAACCAGCGCGTCATAGACGACGATATCGGCCTGGGCGAGCGCGTTGAGCCCGTGCAGCGTGATGAGCCCGGGGTCGCCCGGCCCGGCGCCGCAGAGCCAGACCCAGCTGGGCTGGAAGACCGGCCAGTCGCCGGGGGGCAGGGTCATGGGGGCGGGGCGCGTGGTCATGGCGGCAGGATGGACCTTTTCGCGCGGCCCCGGAAGGGGGTGAAGCGACCGGGCGCGGCCTGTTGGCGTCACCCGTTGCCGGGGCTATGGTCGCGGATATGGAAAGCGGGGGCGAAGACGGGGCTGTGGCGCGCGGGGGCCCGGCGCTGCGGCGGGGCTGGACGACGGGCGCGTGCGCCACGGCGGCGGTCAAGTCCGCGCTGTCGGCGCTGTGGGGGGCGGGGTTTGTCGATCCGGTCACGATCCGGCTGCCGCGGGGCGAGGAGCCGGTCTTTGCGCTGGCGCACCGGGCGCAGGGCGCGGGCTGGGCCGAGGCGGGGATCGTCAAGGATGCGGGCGACGATCCGGACGTGACGCATGGCGCGCTGATCGTCGCCCGGGTCGCGGCCTCGGCCGGGGGGGTGCGGTTCCGGGCGGGGCCGGGGGTGGGCATGGTGACACGGCCCGGGCTGCCGGTCGCGGTGGGCGAGCCCGCGATCAACCCGGTGCCGCGGGCGATGATGGACGAGGTCGTGGGCGAGATGGCGGCCCTGCTTGGCCGGCGGCCCGATGTGGAGATCACGCTTTCGGTCCCCGGGGGGGAGGCGATCGCGGAGCGGACCTGGAACCCGCGGTTGGGCATCCTGGGCGGGCTTTCCATCCTTGGCACGACGGGCGTGGTGCGGCCCTATTCCTGCGCGGCCTGGATCGCCTCGATCCACCGCGGGATCGATGTCGCGCGCGCCGCGGGGCTTTCCCATGTCGCGGCCTGCACGGGGTCGACCTCGGAGCGGACGGTGCAGGCGCTTTACGGGCTGCCTGATCACGCGATGCTGGACATGGGCGATTTCTTTGGCGGGATGGTGAAGTACCTGCGGCGCCATCCGGTGGCGCGGCTGACCCTGGGCGGGGGGCTTGGCAAGCTGGCCAAGCTTGCCCAGGGGGCGGTGGACCTGCATTCGGGGCGGTCGCAGGTGGATTTTGCGGAACTGGCCGCCTGGGTGGGCGATGCGCGGGTGGCGGGGGCGAACACGGTCATGGAGGCGCAGGCAATCGCGGGTGCGCCGCTGGCGCGGGAGGTGGCCACGCGGGCGCTGGCCCGGGTGCAGGCGGCGGCGGGGGAGGCGATCGCCTGCGACGTGGTGGTCGTCGACCGGGCGGGTGGCGTGCTGGCGCGGGCGGGGTGAGGGGCGATGCCCCTCGCCGCTGGCGCGGCTTGCCCCGGGATATTTGGGGACAGAAAATGGGGGCTGCGGTGTGAGAGTGCTGGTGCTGGCCGGGACGGCGGAGGCGCGGGCGCTCTGTGCGGCGCTGGCGGAGGCGGGGCATGGGGTGCTCGCCTCGCTCTCCGGGGCGGTGCGGGCGCCGCGGCCGCTTGGCGTGCCGACACGGGTGGGGGGCTTCGGCGGGGAGGCGGGGTTCCTGCGGGTGCTGGCCGAGGAGCGGATCGGGGCTGTGGTCGATGCGACCCATCCCTTTGCCGCCGCGATCAGCGCGCGGTCGGCCATGGTCTGCGCGCGCGAGGGGGTGCCCTATCTCCGGCTCGACCGGCCAGGGTGGGTGCCGG
>Ga0315902_10007111_pt1 | contig 15358 bp, 12 predicted proteins | sample LakEriMetagenome_9_FD_203523 | JGI IMG/M metagenome (GOLD analysis project Ga0315902, IMG submission 203523) | Freshwater fungal communities from buoy surface, Lake Erie, Ohio, United States - Buoy 12 MA117 | ecosystem: Environmental > Aquatic > Freshwater > Lake > Lake biofilm | place: USA... | reverse complement strand
ATTCGACAAATTAGTACGAGAGAACAATACATTTCCATCCCCATCTTCCAATCTCCACTGGTTTTCGTTAGCCCTATTGTTGGTCGAGAACCACACAAAGAAAGGTCCGTTCACCGTTTCCGGAGCTTTGAATTTAACTTTCTTGAGGTTATTATTGGCATATTCATCCAAATCAGGTGAGCCCTCAACTGCATATACCTGAGCAGTAAACGTCTGCATATTATCATAGTCATTCCACCATGAAACATCAGTAACCGGGATTTCAATGATCTCCTTCTCGAGGAACTCCAGATTACCGTTCCATTCGAATTCCAACCAATCACCATAGGTTATCCAACAACGAATGATACACTTCGTTAGTGGCTGTGCTCCCGTATTCTGCAATATCACACGCGGATTTTGGCAGGTCGGATTCCATTTTCTGTAGTATTCGTAATTGTTTGGATTCAATACGTCCAGTATTGCGGCATCGTGCTGAAAATTGGGAGCTGAGTATGAAATGAGATCAAAGGCCATGATGTAGTTACCTCCGGCCTGACCGGGATCATTTACAGGAACCTGATTGATGGAATAATCTATGGAAACGGTGTCACCAGGAACCACAAATGGCGTGAGATCGAATTCATACTCTTTCACCTGATCACCCGGACACCAACCTTCGCGAGCATAGGGCCACGTACCACCCTGTCCGATATTCGGGTTGTCTCCGCAATCCGTTACTTCCCAAATATTCCAGTTGAATCGTGGTACGCCGTCCAGCTTGATCTGGTGATCATTCGGAACCCACTCACAACATGCTCCATTGCCTACCTGCCCATGTCCGGAAAGGCGTGTCTTGAGCTTGAACATTTCGGAGCTGTCGGACAAAATAACCGGTACAGCAGGCAATGAAACATCGTTCGCTAGATTCGCAAAGTTATAGCTGCCGAAATCAGCCCAAACAGGTTCTCTTCCGTGCACATCTCTCGGAGGTATTCCTTCGATAAATGCGAATTTCAGATCGATCAGCTCTTGCGTGTTGTGCGCGGCAAGATCGACCGTATCTTTCAGGTAATGTTGGTAGTCAGTTACGTCGTAGATCCATGTGAATCCGTTAGGACCAAGATCGAACTGAATGCCGTAAGGTGTGATATAGCGTGCGATCTCCACATCCTTCACAAGCTCATAAGGCTGCTTGTAATAAGTGATCTCTTCATTCTGCAAAGCAGTCGTTGTTGTGTAAGGCAAAGTGCTCAATGTATCTCCGGTAGCATTGTAAGCAACTTCCTCTCCTTCAGGAACTCCCACCCATGCATTGACGATCTCAAAATGTCGATTGATCGGCTGCTGTTCGAAAACTACCACGGGCTCTTTGAGTTGCAATTGAGGATGTGCCGTTGTCTGAACCGCCCCCGAAACCGTTCCTTGACCTAATCCAATCACCGGACGAGTCAGTGATGGAGTGACGCCTGCATTCGGGTATTCGTCGAAGGCAAACATTCCCATTTCAGATGGCATGAGCAGGTAATCATTCTGTGAACGATCTTCTGCCCAAAGTTGGTGATCAAAATCATAGTACACTTTGAGATCTGACCAGTTTGGATGAGACGCATCCGGATGCTGATACATTAATCCTTGTATTGCGGCAGGTGTCAGCGCTGCATCGAAAAGTTGGAATTCATCCAGTTTCCCCTTCCACATGAAAGCCTGATTCATGTTTGAGCCGATGATCAAACGGTGGACGTATCCAACCTCCATGTTCTTACCTGTTCCCGAATGCCAAAGGACGCCGTTCTTATAAATAAACATTTCTCCGGTACTCTGCTTCTTCACAAACGCCCAATGGTTCCAGTTGTTGTCTATTTCTGCACCGGTCATTGGTTTCGAAATACGATCGTACCCATTCCCTTCGCCAGCATCGAAATACATGGTATTATCACTCCATGGCATATGGATATTGATGATCCTGTTGCCTGCGATATCGTATGCTTCAAGCACGGAGGTGTTGGTTCCGGCTGATCCCGTGCCTTTCGCCCAAAAAGCGATCGTCATTTCGGGACCAACAGTAAAATCAGAGAGCTCAGTCATTGAATAGTTGGTTCCATCAAACTTCATATGACCATTTAGAGCATCGTAACTTAAAGCAGCCCCAACACCTACATTTTCAGCATCAAAAAGCAGTGCATTTACCGCACCTGGAGTATTCTCAAATGAAAACTCTATGATCAGGTTATCCGTTCCATTCCATGCGAAAGGCTGGTAGAAAAGTAATTCATTTTGTCCGACAACCAGCTCAGTCTGACTCCCTAACGCCCAGTGAGAGGCGTCATAAACCTCAGTGAAACCGTTGGTATGGAATGAAGTAATAACAACGTCTGATGTTCCTTTGATAGAAATCGAAGGATAACGGAGCTCACCATTGGTTTCAATTGAGCTTAGATAGAGGGAAAGAGACTCAATGTTGCCTGCCACAACACCTGCGGCTTGTAATTCACCCGCAGTTAGCAGCATTTGAAAACGACCACCGCTGCGGGATATATCGAACGGATAAGGGGCAGTAGTAGTGCCATTGTTGATCTGCTGAGTTGGCAAAGCTGCACCCGATCTGTTGTGCTCATCGCGAACGTAAGTATCCACAACGGAATACGGAACAGGCGTAAAATTCACCTCTGACGGAAAGGACATGTTACTAACGTAACGTTGCCCGTCGACTCGCACTGAATCATACACTCCTGTGTGATCGAAAACTCGTGTGTAGGTGAGGTAATCCCATTCACCACAATCATATTGATCCCAGGTGGTCAGCGGACTGCACTTCAGCTTGTAGTACATCAACACCTTTTCAAAGCGCTTGGAATTGAGTTCTTCCGGAAACACAAAATCGGATCTTCGAGTAGTAATTGAATCGAAGGTAAATGTCTGTACCCAAGTAGTATCTTGAGCAAATATTTGAATGGTGGTCAGAATCAGCATGACCGAAGAGCAGATAGTTTTCATACGTTAGTTTTCGGAATCAAATATAGCTAGGATAATATTTAATTGAGCACAATATCTAGATCAGCCCATGCCAATTTCAAACGCTATATTGAAATGCTAATTTCTCATAATCCTAAAACAGACCGTAACTCCTTTTTCTCTGCAGGACTTATATCGTTCCATTTACGGTCCTGAAGTCCCATTTCGATCGAGTAGAACATGAGAATGTGCGGCTGAACACCTTGGCCTTTCATTCTGTTCAACATATCAAGGTAATCTGAGTTGAGAAGATCAACGATGGTAAAAATACCGATCCGATTTAGCACCATGACCATGTAGGGACCGATGTTCTTCAATTCACCAACAAGACGATCATCATTCGGCATACAAGATCTTTTCCAGACGTGACAATATCACGAGTTCCGCTTTATTCAGTCTATTGAACGCGTTCGCGATCCGTATGCAGGATTCCTGAATGAATACTTTGATTTCCGGTGTAAAGTACTCCGGTTTTTTTTCAAAGACCTCACAGAATTGTTGGAGCGCTTTTTCGGTGTCATATTCATCCTCCGAAAGCTCGTTGACCGTTTTATCGATCCGTTCCATGGCATGCACGCCGAAAGGATCTCCCTTTGCCGAAAGCAGTTGCCAATTCTCATTAACGACTTCATGAATTCGGGCTTTTTCAGCATCGTCAACGTGCCTGTCGGCATGGGCTACTGCATAGAACAAACAACTGATCGAATGAAGCAGATCTTCCATTTTTAAAAGATTTGATAAACAGGCAAACGGTGCCAGCTGGGTTCAAAATTCGGACTGTTACGGTAAATGAAGTACAATTGTTCCCATGTGGAGTTTCGGAATGATTCATCGTTCTTCAGCTTTTCCTCGAATGCTTTTTTCAGGTCAGGATTCTCGGTAAGAATCTCTTTTGCTCTATCCTCGAAAACGTACGCTGAGAAATACTCTTTCTGCTGAACATAACTGTCAAAGAAGTTCCATGCGAAAAAACTGTCCTCTGCTTCGGGTTGCAGCACCGAATGCAAAAAAGCAGGTTGTTGATGAGCATGAATTAACACATCGCCTTTTTTGATCTGAACAGTTTGTTCCTCCAAAACGGTTTCAACGTCATGATGCAAATAATGACCTTCGTACGGATTGGAAGTGCTTTTAAAGGAGATCACCCTTGTGATCCAAACTTTCATCGCGGTATCAGCCTCATAAACAGTTCCTTTTATTTCGTTGGCAGCAAGTCGTGAAAGCACATCCCTGCATTGTCTACCAATGATATAGTACTCAGGTGTTCGGACAGAATCCAGCGCCATGTAGGTATTGTAGTGCGGAATGTAGCGCGTGTAAGGCTTAGTCCGGTCATAGAATAGACGTGGCTTTCCAGTTACTTCACTGATCGGAAACGAATGTTCGAACCCTTTAAAGAGGATCGAATCCTTTTTATCACTGAGTTTATACCTGAATTTAAAATATTTACGATCGATACGATTACCGTTATTGTTCCGCGCCAGGTCAAGGAGTTCACTGTTTTTCGCTGACCATAAGATCAACTCATCAATAAACTGACGGGTTACTTCCACCCTTTCCGGAAAAGGTTTTAGCATGTGTGTCTCCACAGTAAAGCTGAGCGCTTTGAACAGCGAGGCATACCCCATAGCATAGCGGGGAAGATCATTGAACGCTTCCAGCCCCGTATCCGGTGTTTCTCCTTTTAGTTCTACGTATGGAAAGAGGTCTGTTTTATACTTTTTCCTCAGCGATTCGCAAAGATCAGGCAAAGCATGCTCGTAAGTGACGGTGCGCATGTTCGGGGACAATCTTTCCTTTACAGAGGAGATTAGTGTCAGCGAATATTGGTAATCTGCCCCGTTGGAAACATGTGTATCCACGAAAACATCCGGATTGAGCCCATGATAGATCTTTGCAAAGGTGAATGCATTCTCCGAGTCCATCTTGATGAAGTCCCTGTTCAGGTCGAGGTTCTGTGCATTTCCCCTGAAACCGTATTCTTCCGGACCATTCTGGTTAGCCCTACTGGTAGAAGACCTAACCATCATCCCATCCACATTATAGGCTGGAATAAACGCAATCACCGGTAGCTCTTTCGTTTTTTTTCCTTTACCGATCCATTCATCCAGCCAGATCAGGCAGGCATTTATTCCGTCCGGCTCACCCGGATGGATCGCATTATTAATGAGCAATGTTGTTGAGCCCCTCGCCTTTTCGAAGGTAGCAGTAGAGTCCCCTGCCCCATTTATTATACATACATAGATCGGCAGACCGTAATCCGAACTTCCCATGTTATAGAGCTCTACTTCACTATGTTGTGCATCCAGCTTTTCCAGGTGCCTGACCAACTCGTCATAGGTCGGGGAACTATTTCCTTTCCATTGACCGAAGGAGCAAGGAACAATGATCAAGGAAAAAAGACAGGAAAGAAGGTTCTTCATGGAGCGAAAATAAGGAGAAACAGGTAAAACTCACAAGTAGCAAGCTCATTAAGATTGAACTGGCCATTTATGCCCCTTTGGACGGATTTCTTACTTTTGCAGCATGCGTATCGATATTCTGACCGTAGTACCTCACCTTCTGGATGGACCTTTTTCGCACTCCATTCTAAAAAGAGCCCAGGACAAAGGGCTGATCGAGATCCACGTGCACAATATTCGTGATTTCTCACTTCAGAAGCAGAAGCAGGTCGATGATTATCAGTACGGGGGTGGAGCAGGAATGGTAATGTGTATCGAACCCATCGCACGTGTGATTGACAAGCTGAAAGGCGAACGTGGATACAGTGATGTAATCTACATGACACCCGACGGCGAATTGCTGGAGCAACCCCTTTGCAACAGACTTTCCCTCGGAGGTAACCTCATCCTGCTATGCGGACATTACAAAGGCGTGGACGAGCGCGTACGTGAGCACTACATTACAAAAGAGATCTCGATCGGTTCGTATGTCCTTTCCGGAGGGGAACTTGCAGCAGCCGTGCTGGTGGATTCCGTTGCTCGACTCATACCGGGTGTTTTGAACGATGAAACATCCGCGCTCACCGATAGCTTTCAGGACAATCTCTTATCTCCTCCGGTGTACACGCGTCCCGAAGAATACAACGGTTGGAAAGTACCGGAAATTTTACTTTCTGGAAACCCGGCACTAGTTGAAAAATGGAGAGAGGAACAAGCCCTGAAGAGAACGCAGGAGAGAAGACCAGACTTGTTGGAATGAGTATCAATTACGAATTAGTATAAAAAAAACAGGGTGAATATTGAAGAAACAATTGCGTGCTTAAAATCGGGAGGAATCATCCTCTACCCTACGGACACCATCTGGGGGATCGGCTGCGATGCTACGAACGAAGAAGCTTGCAAACGGATCCATGAACTGAAAAACAGGCCTACTGAAAAGTCATTCATCGTTTTGGTAGATGGTTTTCCCATGCTTGAACGTTATGTCCCAGATTTTCATTCGGTGTGTTATGATCTGGCCGACTTAGCAGACAAACCGCTGACCATCATTTATCCATCCGCAAAAGGACTTGCCCCATCCGTGCTGGCATCAGACGGAACCGTTGGAATACGCATCACCAAGGACCCAATTTGTTTAAAGCTGATCCGTTCACTTAAGAAACCAATTGTAAGTACTTCTGCTAACATTTCAGGTCAATCTTCACCCGTTTCTTTCAACGATATCGACGAACAAATTAAAAACGGTGTTGATGCCATTCTGGAAGAACGACTTTCGGAACAAATGATCAAACCTTCGCAGATCATTAAAATCGGACTTAATGGAGCCGTAAAGGTGATCCGTAAGTGACTCAAAAAAACACTTGGAACCGATTCACATTATTCATCTTCAATTGCTAATTATCAATTGTAAAGTATCTTTGCCGCATGTCCGTGAATTACGCTTCGTCTTTGAAACATCCTGTTTTCAAGGTAACGTCCCAAATCGTTACTGAGCAGGGACTGGAAGCCTATGTGATCGGAGGATATGTGCGTGATCTCCTACTCGAAAGACCATCCAAAGATATTGATATCGTGGTCGTCGGCAACGGACTTGAGCTGGCAAAGCGCTGTGCGGAAAAGTTGAAAGTAAAAAAAGTCTCCGTGTTTGAGAATTTCGGCACAGCACACTTCCGTTACAAAGACCTTGATGTGGAATTTGTGGGCGCACGCAAAGAATCCTACCGGCAGGACTCCAGAAAACCGATCGTAGAGAACGGTACACTGCGCGATGATCAGAAAAGAAGAGACTTCACCATAAATGCTCTGGCGCTGAGTCTTCACCAGAATAATTTTGGAGACCTCATCGACCCGTTCAATGGCCTGAATGATCTGGAAAAAGGGATAATACGTACGCCTCTGGATCCTGACACAACATACAGCGATGATCCGCTGCGCATGATGCGTGCCATCCGATTTGCCACTCAGCTCGATTTTAAAATAGAGGGGAAAAGCTTGCAATCGATCTACGACAATGCCAGCCGGCTCGAAATCATTTCGATGGAACGCATCATGGACGAAGTAAATAAGATCATACTGAGCTCAAAACCATCGAGAGGTTTTCATTTGTTGTTCTCTACAAAGCTTTTACACCATTTTTTTCCGGAGATGGTGGCCCTGCAAACTGTCGAAACGATCGACGGAAAATCGCACAAAGATAATTTTTACCATACCCTGGAGGTTCTCGACAACGTAGCTCAAAAAAGTGACAACCTTTGGCTTCGCTGGTCAGCGATCATGCACGACATTGCCAAGCCACCTACCCGACGTTTCGATCCCTCCGTGGGCTGGACCTTTCATGGACACGAGGACCTCGGCGCCCGATGGACACCCAAGATCTTCCGACGCCTGAAGTTACCACTTGATCAGAAGATGAAATACGTGCAGAAACTTGTGAAGCTCCACCTGCGTCCAATTGCTCTTGTAAAGGGACACGTTACCGATTCTGCGATCCGGAGATTATTGAGTGAGGCCGGAGACGACATTGACGATCTGATGACACTTTGCAACGCCGACATTACCTCTAAGAATGAGTTTAAGGTAAAGAAGTACAGAAAGAACTTTGAGATCGTTACCGAAAAACTTCGTGCAGTAGAAGAAAAGGACAGGATCCGAAATTTCCAGCCGCCGGTGACCGGAGACCTCATCATGAAAACTTTCGGGCTGGCGCCATGTAATCATATCGGAAACATCAAATCGAGGATCAAGGACGCCATTCTTGAAGGCATAATTCCGAACGAACGCGAAGAGGCGATCCGCTACATGCTTGTGCTTGGAAAAGAGTTCGGTTTGGAGGTTGTGTCAACTCCTCAGTTGCAGGATTAATGTTACATTTACACCACAAAAGCTATACCCATCATGGCCGGACTCAAATTCAGAGTGCTCCTCGATACAGATAAAGAAGAAGAGATCTTCAGGGATATCCTCATCAGCGATACCGACAATTTCGAATCGTTTTATACAGCGATCATCAACTCATTTCGCTTTCAGGGTCAGGAGATGGCGAGCTTCTATGTATCGAACGATGCATGGGACAAGGGCCATGAGATCAATCTGATGGATATGTCCTATGGAGACGAGGACGTAGACGGCTTACCGAATGTCATGAAGGATGCGGTCATAAAGGATTTCTTGGAGGAACCGGATCAAAAGTTCATTTTGGTGTATGACTTCATGCGCATGTGGATCTTTCTGATCGAGCTTATCGGCTACGAGAAAGAAGGGCCAGAAGCTCCACAAATGTTAATGGCAATGGGAATGGCCCCTCCGGAGGATTCAAAACCACTAGAGAATGAACAATTGTTCGCCGGAGATATTGATGAACCTGATGAAGATGAATTCGGCTTCAATGAATTTGATGACGATCTTTCCGACGAAGACTATTCCAGCTTTGATGACTACGAATATTGATCTATGAGCATACAGCACGGAGATCCGATAGGTTCTGCCATACACGATTACGCAGTCAGCAAGAAGCCTGCTGATATCATTGTCGCATCTGACATTTGTGAGGATGACATCATTCCTGTTGAGGTACTTTTCAGGTCATATGAGGAGATGCCAGAACTTGAAAAATTGGCATTGGAACGCTGCAAAGGCAGTGTTTTAGACGTTGGTGCCGGAACAGGAATCCATTCCAAATGGCTTATGGAACGTGGCCATAAGGTAAAAGCCATCGATATCTCCAAAGGGGCTGTCACGCACATGACCAAACAAGGGATCGATGCTGAACAGGTCAGTTTCCTCAATTACCGGGCAGAGAAATTCGATACCATTCTAATGATGATGAACGGAATCGGTGTTGCGGGAAAGTTGTCGAACCTTGAAAGAACACTGAAACATGCGAAAAGTCTGCTCAATCCTGGTGGAAGGATCCTTTGTGACTCCTCTGACATTAAATACCTTTATGAAGATGAGGATGGAGCGCTATGGGTTGATCTTAACACGGAATATTACGGAAACTTCCGTTTCCAGATGAAATACAAGAAAGAAAAAAGCGCTTGGTTCGACTGGTTGTATGTCGATTTCGAAAATTTGTTCAAAACAGCTGCCCAAGCAGGTCTAAAAGCGCACAAACTTCATGACCAGGATGATCATTACCTCGCTGAGATTTTTTAACTTGACTCTATGCTGACTCGTTTTCTGACAATACTCTTCCTTGGTTCGATCCTGCACTGCGGGGCCCAGCAAGATTTCCCTATGAAGGAGAGCGCTTTACTCTGGAAGATCGAAGGACCCGGAGTAAAGAAAGGTTGTTACCTGTTTGGCACCATGCACCTGATCGAAAAAGAATACTTCCTTTTCCCTAAAAAATTGGAAAAACTGGTTGAACAGTCAGAGCTGCTCGTGATGGAGATAGCAGAGTTACCGGGTCAGGCAGAAGCTGTGAAGTATGTCACACTTCAGGAAGGGACTTTTTTTGATTTTTTCACTAAAGAACAAACCGATACCATTCTCACCTGGGCAAAGGAAAAATTGTTTTTGGACGAGACAGCTTTCCGCAATTCCATGTCGCAAATGAAACCTTTTGTTGTTGTTCAACTGGCAACACAACTGTACTTCATGGGCAAGACCGAATCCTACGAAACTTCATTTGAGGCCATTGCAAAAAAAAACGGGATCGAGCGAATGGGACTCGAGACCGTTGCGCAACAAATGGGTTTCTTTGACCGGCTGCAAAACGATGAAGAAGCTGAGATGGTAATGGAAAGTATACGAAATGGTGACAAATCCATTCAAGATGTAAAAAAGATGCAATCCATATACGCAGCGCAGCAGGTTGACTCGTTGTATTTGATGATCATTGAAAATGGAGGAGTTGTCTCCGAAGAACAGGCAGCCTTTCTTGACGACCGCAATATGGACTGGATCCCGAAGATAGAAGGAGTTATAACCGAGAAAAGAGCATTCATAGCGGTTGGAGCCGGACATCTGGGAGGACCGAAGGGGGTAATTCGGCTACTGAGACAAAAAGGTTACACGATTACTCCGGTTCGTTTATGATTCGTATTGCATTCCTTTTCATTTTATCAATCGCTATTTGTGGCTGTAAAACCTATTCAGATGAGGATAAAAGATCCTTTGACAAGCAGATTCGCGAATACCTGTCAACAAAAAAACGTTCATTTAAAAGATCCTCCTCTGGCCTTTATTACGAGATCCTCGATCAGGGATACGGCAAGGACATACTCTACACGGATAAAGTTACTTTCACCTACAAAGGTTACTTTCTGAATGGAGACGTTTTCGATGAACAGAAAAAACCGGTGGAGTTTGAAGTCAGACATCTGATCGGAGCATGGAAGGAAGCAATGGTCCTGCTCAAGCCCGGGGGTAAGATCCACATGATTGCTCCTCCACAACTTTGTTATGGCGAGAGGGATCTCGATGATATTCCACCCAACAGTATATTGGTTTATGAACTTGAAGTTACCGGAGTAGAATAGCTATTCTAAAAACTATTGAACAACACACTTGTTCAAACGCCGACAAAACCCTACATTTGAAACTCAAAAAAACGACAATAAATTTCTCTTAGCTATGAGCGTACTTGTTAATAAGGATTCAAAGGTTATCGTTCAGGGATTTACCGGAAGCGAGGGCACGTTCCACGCTGGACAGATGATCGAATACGGCACCAACGTGGTTGGTGGTGTTACTCCGGGCAAAGGAGGAACAACACACCTGGATCGACCTGTTTTCAATACAGTGCTGGATGCCGTGAAGCAAACAGGTGCTGATGTTTCCATTATATTCGTTCCGCCGGCATTCGCAGCTGATGCGATCATGGAAGCTGCAAACGCAGGTATAAAGGTGATCGTATGCATCACGGAAGGTATTCCGGTGAAAGATATGGTCATGGCAAGAGAGTACATCAAAGGATACAATTGCCGCCTTATCGGTCCTAATTGTCCGGGAGTAATTACAGCAGGTCAAGCGAAGGTCGGTATCATGCCAGGCTTCGTGTTCAAGAAAGGTAAGATTGGAATCGTATCAAAGTCGGGAACATTGACCTATGAAGCTGCTGACCAAGTTGCGAAAGCAGGTCTGGGCATAACTACAGCAATCGGTATAGGTGGAGATCCAATAATTGGTACAACCACGCGTGAAGCGGTGGAATTACTCATGAATGACCCTGAGACAGAGGGCATTGTTATGATCGGTGAGATCGGAGGAAACCTGGAAGCCATTGCTGCGCGTTGGATCAAGGAGAACGGCACTAAGCCGGTTGTAGGGTTCATTGCCGGAGAAACTGCACCTAAAGGAAGAACTATGGGCCACGCAGGAGCGATCGTTGGTGGTGCCGATGATACAGCTGAAGCGAAGAAACGCATTATGAGAGAGTGTGGCATCCATGTTGTCGATTCACCTGCCCACATCGGACAGAAAATGGCTGAAGTATTGGGTGTGACGGTTTAATAAAAAAGTGACAATAGCTTAAAAAGTGCCTATGGGGCACTTTTTCTTTTTTATATCCTCTATTCGATATAAATTTGTCTTTCAACGATTCAAACACTATGAAATGAAAAAAATTCTATTTTCCCTATTGTCTTTGGCAGCACTGGCTACAAATGCGCAAACATCACGTCTTGCCCCTGCGAATGCCGATCACTTCCCAAAAAAACCGGTTGTTAATCCAATGGATAACCCGGTAAAAACACTTTTGTGTTTAGATACGATCCGCTATCCTCAGGTCAAGGAACAGCTACTTTTTACAGATCCAATAGAACCTACATTCTATATTTTTGAAGTGTGGCAAGCCGACCAGGAAGCCTTTTCTCAAACGTTTTTCAACAGTGGCACTGGGTTATCGATCCGAGGAATAGAGTTCTTCGGGTCCAACAGTGCAGCTGGAACGATCTCTGTAAGAGCATCGATTTACAGTGTAAATGCTCAAAACAATCCCGTTGCACAGCTCGCTACAGGAACGGTACCTGTTGTTGGAACAACGCCAAACTACTACAGAGTAAACTTTGCGAATCCGTTGGCTGTAAGTACGAACTATGCGGTAGTCATTGAAGTAGTCACGACCAATGGTATTTTGGATCTGTTTGTAAACGATATCGTACCTAACCAGCCGTATGACGAGAATCTTTCTCGTTTCAAATCAATTTATTATCCGAACTCAAATTTCGGTCAATGGGTGAGTTTACCTGCAATGACGACTGGGGATGTCACCAATTTTCCTCAAGGACCTTACGATTTCGAACCGATCGTTGCCCCACTTGTGAGTTATACGATCAATACTACAGCAACTGTTACTCCCGACGTAGCATGTCTGGGAACACCAGTTAACTTCTCCGGTTCTGCAACGCCCACGAACCTTTTGAACAACCGCATGTACAATTTCGGTGTTTTTGAAAGTTATTTCTTGGGGGCTACATCTGATTCAACCTATGCGTGGGACACCGGAGATCCTGCCCCACTTATCTGGAACAACAACACTACATACACCTACCCAGCCCCCGGCACTTATCCTGCCACTATGTTCACAGTAACCGGTTTTTGGGAATTGTGCATTGATTCAGCAACAGATCCTGTGACGATCAATCCGCTTCCCACAGTTACGGCTGGAGCAAGTAACACAAGTATCTGTCCGGGTGCATCAACAACGCTAAACGCGTCGGGAGCGTCTACTTACACTTGGGACAACAATGCGGGTTCTGGGAGCACGACAGTGGTTTCACCATCTTCGACCTTGACCTACACGGTGACAGGTATTGCGACGAATACGTGTACAAATACGGCAACGGTTACCATTGTTGTGAACCCACTTACCGATGCGGCATTCAACTATCCATCAAATACAATTTGTACCTCGACACCAACAGTCAGCCCAACAGTGAGCAACCCGGGTACTTTCTCAAGTACCGTCGGCCTTTTGATCAATACAACCAGCGGTCAGATCGATGTTGCGAACAGTACACCAGGTTCTTACACCATATCCCATACCACCAACGGAACATGTCCTGATACAGATATTCAGAGCATCAACATTACCGATCAACCCGACGCTAGTTTTACGTATTCTGCGCAATCGTTTTGTTCAAATGAAACGAATCCAAGTCCAGTATTTGGTGCAGGTGCGAGTGGCGGATTATTTTCCTCAACAGCAGGATTAAGTTTCGTGAATGCCAATACAGGTGAGATCGATCTTGCATCCAGTTCTTCCGGAAGCTATGTCATTACAAATACGATCGCTGCAGCGGGTGGTTGCCCATCTGACGTTCAGACTTACAGTGTTACCATCAACGAAACACCAACTGCTACAGTTAGCGGGGGCGGCACTGCTTGTGGTGACGGTACAACGCCTGTTTCGGTGAACGTAGATCTTACGGGAGTTGGTCCTTGGAATTTTGCTGTATTTGACGGCACCAATACAACACCTGTATTGAACCAAACGACTACTCCATACGTCTTCAATGCCAGCAATGAAGGAGTTTACACAGTGACTTTCCTAACCAATGCAAGTTGTGGTGGTACCTCCTCAGGATCAGCTACGGTAGCATTTAACCCGAATCCGAATGTTGCGATCAGTCCGATTGCAAACGTTTGTGACAATGCAGGCCTGATCACAATTAACGCAACTCCTTCAGGTGGTAACTTCACTGGAACCGGAATGTCAGGTGATCAATTCGATCCAGCACAAGCTGCAGGTTCTTATACCATTACATACACTTATACAGATGCAAACGGATGTATTGGAACAGCAACAAATGACATTACCGTGTATACTGCACCAATCGTGACATTAACAGCGTTTGACCCTATCTGCCTTCAAGATGGAGCAATTACACTTTCCGGAGGACTTCCGGCGGGAGGTGAATATACCGGAACGGATGTGTCAGCCGGGACATTCACTCCGACATCGGCAGGTTCAGCAACGGTTACATATTCCTACACAGATCTGAATCAGTGTAGTTCAGCTGCCACACAATCCATTTTGGTAAATGACTGTGCAAGCATCGAAGAGAACAACCTACTGAACGTAACGGTTTCTCCGAATCCAGCTTCTGATGTGATTGTGATCAGCACGGATGCCCAAGACGCTCACTTTACTGTTTTCACAGAGGAAGGTAAGACAGCTTTGACCACAAGGGCCATTAAGAACGGTTCGGCCACAATCAATGTGTCTCAGCTGGCTAGTGGTATCTATTTCATCAAAATAAATGCTCACTCCGGCACTGAAACGCATAAAGTGATCAAACATTAATTCAGTTAAATTCAAATAAGTAAAGGGGCTATCTGAATTGATAGCCCCTTATTTTTTGCCTCATAATGCGATGAATTACATGGAACAAACTTCGGATTGGCCTTGTAAAAAACTATCAATTAAAACAACGATTGAAGCATTTTTACGTGGTCCTTTCAAAGGGAAAGTTCATCAAGGATTTCTAAAAACTAAAAAAATCCGAGGAAAACCCCGGATTTCAAAACTAAAATACCTAAAACCTAACCTTTACTTTATGATAATGAAACCATTTTGGCGTCCAAAAGCAACATACTTGCCATTCCTTTAATTCACTAATTTTAAATAAATTAAACCCCATCATCTTTTGAATTATTCCATTTTTGAGAAATCTATTCCATTTTCAAGAAAGAACAAAGTACTCGAACAGTGCTTTTGAAACAGTATCTGACTGTTCAAATTGATCCCTAAAATCATTCTCCTAAGTATCCTCGCACATTAATCCACCCTATAAATAGGTAGTTCTACGTAGCTGACCCCTCGCGTTTCCATCCAATTCAATTAGTATTAAAAAGAATTCATTGGCAGTTCGTGCAAACTGTGGAATCTTTGTCTTGTGAAACTGAAAGAACAAAACTGAAAAACGAATTAAAAATTAAAAAGATGAAAACAAAAAACACATTCGCTAAGATCCTTG
>Ga0315902_10007110_pt1 | contig 15358 bp, 13 predicted proteins | sample LakEriMetagenome_9_FD_203523 | JGI IMG/M metagenome (GOLD analysis project Ga0315902, IMG submission 203523) | Freshwater fungal communities from buoy surface, Lake Erie, Ohio, United States - Buoy 12 MA117 | ecosystem: Environmental > Aquatic > Freshwater > Lake > Lake biofilm | place: USA... | reverse complement strand
GTGGTCATGGTGGAAATGCTTGGTCGCGAGACGTTTTGTATTTTGCCGAAAAGGTCGAAGCAGGGGAGCATTTGAAATGACTGACGATTTAGTGCAGCGACTGCGGAGAACATACCGCAAGGAATACGCGCCGACGAGATCAATGTGTGGCGACAATTCAAACAAACCGTTTCCGTTCCCTATTTTGGCGACCGAGGTTCCGGTTAATCCCGATGGCCACGAAGCAGCCGACCGCATCGAAACCCTTACCGCCGAGGTTGAGCGGTTGCGGGACGAGAAAGATGATGCGATTAGCACTTTAGATGCTTGGTTCGACCGCCGAAAACTGGGACACGAAGCAGTCGATCAAGCTGTCTTAGACGCTGCTAAGGGCTACCTAAGAGTTTCACGTAACGGCGGCATGGACCACGAACAAAGTGACCTAATTGAAGGTGTGATCGCAGACATGGCACGGCTTGGTATGTTTGCTGACCTGTTTGCCCGTGCAGCACTGGAGAAGCAACCATGACCACACACCATCCCGAGTGCGAAGACGCGACCGGCGCATATGCTGGTAGTTGCACCTGCGCTGCTATCAAGCGGAGGGAAGCCTTGGACAATCTATTCGCCAGTGATGCCGACCTTATAGACGTAGAGACTGAGGCGACACAGGAAGGCGGCTGGAAAGAGGCAGGCCAACCGTGGCTGTGGACTTACGATCCGCATTTGAAGGAGAAGAAACCATGACAATGCCAGAAGACTGGGTTCTGTTCGAAGCTGCGAAACGGAGTGGCATGAAACAATGTCCTGACTGGATCAAGCGATGCTACGACCACCACGCGGTTCTCGCCTTCCGCGCTCTCTGCAACATGATCCAGAAATACGAGAAACCACCAGTGGATCGTAAAGTGCTTTGTGCGCAGGAGGCTATGACGGAGTTTTTTCCGCCCCATGCTGATCCAGAAGGGGTAGCACTCCGCGCTATAGAACTTTGGGAAGAAGGCTTTGGGAAATGACCATAAAAAAGGCAGCGCCACCTAAGTAGCGCCGCCCCTGCCTGCCAATCTGCCTGGTCAAATATCAATCAGGTGCATCTCTTGCTTTACTGGCAATGAGGCCGCCACCTACTATCAAGGCTATCGCTTCACCAACCTGGGTAATCTGGATGCCCAACTTAGGCGCACCGGCAATAGCCACAATGGTTCCCAAGCCCACATAGCTGCTTGGTTCCTTGGCTCGGTTCTTAATCCAGCGAAGTGCCTTCTTCATAGTCACATCTCCTTCACGCTTCATTCGTGGTGGTATCGACCTTAAGATCGATCAGGTTTGGCTTGCCTATAACCGGCTCTCCGGTAGGCCAGCGCGAGGCGGTAAGCCGTGTTTTAGCAATCTTGACCACGTTCACAGCGTTGGATTGATTGCCGCCCAGGACATAATAGTGGTTGCGATCTTCGCCCACATAAAAGCCGACGTGCCCACCACCAGGGCGATGAAACACAAGCACAGCACCGGGAGCAAGACGATCCCTACGCAAGAGGGAGCCCCAGCTCTCCCATTCCTTCGCTCGGTAATATGTCTTGGGAAATGCAATGCCGTTGGTCTGCATGCAATAGGCTACAAAGACGCCGCACCATGGCGTCTCGTCGTCAGCCCACCATGCACCTAGCTTCTTGAGCCAGCCTAAGATCCGGCTATCATGCTTTGGCCCAGGCACCTCACGAATACCGAATAGCTTCTTGGCAGTAGCAAACCAACGGGGATCCGTAGCGCGTATCTCAATAGCCATAGCTACCTACCTTTCAAATCGATCAGCCTTACGATCTAGCTTCTCTTCTATCCGTTGAAGATGCTGCATGATTTGCTCGAAGCGATTGTCGTCAGACTTCTGCCTGGTCTCCACAATGGTCAGGCGCTGCAGCAATCTTGTCCAGACGCCCAGTCCCATAGCCAACAATCCACCAACCCCTATCCAGGCCGAAGCAAACTCAGGCATCTCGTTAGCCACCCGGGTTCCGCCAGCGGTCGCCCTGCCAGATAACCCAGTAAGGTCTACCTCCCGCAAGCGACAAAGGATCCCAGCTTGTACCATCGGCCAGGACAGTCATGCCAGTCGTCCTCGATGCTGGCTGCGCAGTGAGGCCAATAGATATAAACCCTCGCGAACCAATCATCTGCATGCCACTATAGCCAGCCTGAGAGTTACCAGATGGCAAGGTCGGGAATGTAATGCCATTGAACTTGGCGGCATTGGTTACGCTGTCCACATAGACTGCGTTGTTAGGATGGCCTGCGCCAAATAGATCGCCAGTCAGATTAACAGAGCCGCTGCTTGGCAGATAATACATAATGGCACTCGATGGGGCTACGCCCTCAAACTGGTTGCCAGAACCGCTGAGTGAGCAGCTGGTCAAGCCAGACATGTTCACGAAGCGAGCCGTGTGGCTCATGTATATTAGGTTGCCAAACAGGGACACAGATGCGCCATTGACGCCCGGATCAATTGCATATGCACCCGCCCGAGTAGCCACGGTTTCGTAGTAGGTGCCAAAGGATGCAAAGTCTAAGAAGCCAGTGCAGACGGTTGAGTATCCTTCAACAGAACCGCCAAAGACTTTTACATTGCGCGCAGGATATGCGGTCTGACCAGTAAAGAAGTTAGTGGTCTTGCGGCTAATTGGCGAGTGAATATCGACATTGTAAGGCGCAGCACCATCCGTGCGATAACCATTGGTGCAACGGTTAAACTCAACCGCATATGTTTTGACGTAATAAGTTGATGCGCCGAAACGAATGCAATCAGCCCATGTTGAGAAGCTACAATAGGCCATCGTGATATTGTCGGTCAGCTTAATCGCAGCAGCAGTAGTGCCAGATAGCGTATCGGTAGTATCGTTATACGTGCCACCAGTATTCCAAAACACGATGTTCTCAATGGTGGGGTTAAATCCGCAGGTCAGGAAGTTGCCGCTGGTGCCGGTGAAGCGCAGCACGACAGCGCCTGTGCCAGTAGCAATGGTCGGTGCATAGCCCTGGCCGACAATGTGCAGCCAGTTAGGGACAGTCAGACCTGCCGTGCAGAGATAAGTGCCAGGAGGAAATACAACCTGCTTGGCTCCGCTGTTAAACGCAGCCTGGATAGCTACAGTATCATCAGCAACGCCATCACCAACAGCGCCCAAACTCCGTACGTTAACGGGGGCTCCATCGATCATTGAGTAAGGTACTTTAGTCATAGCTAATCCTGTCCGTTACTTAGCAACCCAGCCAGTGTTACCCGTCCCGCTTTGCTTTACGTAGAAGCTAGTCGAAGCACCGCCATCTGTGCGCCTGGCAATTGAGCCAATAGGCGCAGTGATCTTTGCCTCGGGCGTGCCAGTCACAACAAAGTCGCCTGACGTTCCAACTCCACCAGCAACACGGTAGAATGTATCCGTTCCGCTATAAGCAATCAGCGGGACAGTGGTGTTGTTATCGACCGTGCCAATGAACAGGCCAGAAGAAGCGCCGCTGCCAGAGGATGCAATTGAATTAAGTTTTGTAGCCCTGGTATCACGGAAGCGAATATGGCCAATCCTGCATGACTGGGCATTGGTTGTGATCGAAACAAGGAAAGCATAGCCAGCACCCAAAGGCTGGCCAACATCGAACAGATCGAGCGTGTCGATCATCAGGTCAGCCAGGACATTAGCCGTGCCAGACAAGCCACGGTTCCAGAAAGCAGCGCCACCGGTGCGCGCCTTATAGTTTCCAATGGTTATCAGGCCATCGCGGTTCTCAAAGCCTACGCCCAGCCCCTGAATTGAGAGCTTGTTGATCTCAATAACGGGTGCGGCAGTGTTGTACGCCATAATTATAAATGGCGTTGTAGCATCCGTGCGGTTACCGCGAATGTCCATCTGGTCAACATTGAGGCGAGCACCATAATATAGCTCTGCGGTAGCCGAGGTTGCCGTAATGCCAGTGACCAGCATTTTGTTGACGTTAAGAGTGATGGCATATTGCGTATGCCAGGGCACACTAGCGCGGGGCACAATCTCGTTCACCCAGTCGCTAATAGAAACGATCATGCCATCTGCATGCGTAGACGTAGTGCCTGCAGTGAAGTCATTGCCAGCGCCCTTGGTGCGCAGATAATCAATCTGGCCACGGTTGTAGATAGCGCCAGTCCAGCTGTCAGGCTCAACATCAAAGCAGTTGCCATCGGTTGCATCGGCAGTGCCGCCAAACAAAGCAGCGCCGCCTCCGGTGTTGTCGAGATCCGCAGAGGCAATGTGCAGGTTATCAAAGGACTGCCAGACAAGGTTCTTTCGACCAGCTGCGCGCGCTACAATGCGACCAACATAGCCATCACAAGAACCTCGGCTGTTGTCCGTGCCGCCAAAGTAGACGTTATCGCCGCGTGCATTACGGCTATCGATCGCTTCGACAAAAAAGTTGCTTGAGTTGTAGAAGAACACGCCGTGCATGTGTTCGTTGGTAGGCGTGCCTCGATTGGCTACGTTTGCATCGACCTTGAGCTCACCAAAGACGCGGAAGTTAGTCGAACTGGTAAAGGTAACAATGCGCGTCCAGCTTTGCAGGCCAGCCTTGCCTTGGATAGTAGCGCCCTGGTCAAAGATCAGTGTCGTGTTGGAAGGCACCTGGATGCAGTAGCTATAACGTGTTGTGCCGCCGTCATCGAAGGCAGAGGCAGGGTCATAGTTTACAACATAGGTTGCTGCCGGAAAGCGAACGGGCAGGCCAGAGGCAATAGCACGACGGATTGCAGGGCCAGCGTCATTCGCAAGGCTTTCGCCAGCAGCCAGATATTGCTGCGGGGTAACAGCAATGCTGCGCAATACAGCCTGCACTGTCGTGGAGACAGCTCCCGATCCCGTAGAGATATGGCCAATTGATGCTGAACCAGTAGGGCTTTCGAACAGATTATAAGGAAGCGCACGGGCAAAACGCGCAAGGATTTCTGTTCCCGCTGGAGGCGCAACAACAAACGTAAGCGTTAAGCCTGCAATGTTATAATCATTAACAGGTGTCTGCGTTACACCATTAACCGTTATGATTAGATTGTTGATCGAGCTTGGATCTTCTGACAGCGTAAAAGCAGTCGTACTGCCATTGCCAGTAAATGTATTTACGACAACAGAACCATAAGCAACAACGCTAGAAAATCCAACGGCATCAATGGCAGAAGGCTGGCCGCTTTCATCCCAGTAGAATAGTTTGTTCTTGCGTTGGTCAATGCTTGGAATGGCAGACAAAGTATTCGGCGTATCGTTTTCTGATAGACGCGGAACGCGCTGCTCAATCTTGGTATCAACGTCCTGGAGCATGACCGTCATCTTATCGAGCGTTGTGTTAAGCGCATCGATGTTGAACGGACCAGAAAGCGGGAAGTCAGATACGCGCTCAATCGGCAGGTTGCGGACAATGGTAATGATGTTGCCCAGGATAGCGCCAGGAGAACCTAGCGTAATAGTGCCGCCGCCAGTTACGCCTGCGCCAGATACGTTATACTGGCTAGCATTGGCAGGGCTGCTGGCAAAGGTAAGCAGAGTGCTGCCGTTGTAGACCTTGAGATCGCTGTTGGCAAAGAACTCGAAGGGAACCGTGAACACCGTTTGATTGGTGGTTGCGGTATATTGCACCCGAGCAGAATTATCGTTGATCAAAATTGCCATGCTTATCTCCAATTGCGTCTTTGCCTTGGGCCTGTTCAGTCACAATGGACTAGCCAACCAATTCGACAGTTTCTTCCTCACTCATATCCATATCAACACCATCACCAACGGCTGTATCAACCATGCCAGCGTCTGCTGCCCAGTTACTCCATTCCTTTAGCGTTTCTTCCCACCAAACAATGCCAGAGAAGGGCACGGCACGCCGGATCATTGCTGCCTGCTGCCGCGCTTCGAGTTCAGGATTAATAAAAGCCTCTACCGAGCCAGCAAGCACGCTCGTCGCTGGACCAGTAAAGACCCCGATCTCATCGGATACAGTGTTTTCACCTAAGTCCCTAAGCCCCATCGCTGAACGTGGGCCATAGCCAGTAAGATCTTCTGTCCGCCTATACACGTCGCCAAGCCAGCCAAGCACTGAACTATTCTCTATCGTGTTCAGAGCAAACTCGTCCCAGCCCATCTTATCAAAGTTGTCGCCAGCTTTAAGCCAGGTTGCAACCATGCCCCCAACCATTAGTGCCCCAAGGGTCACGGCAACATTTCGATCACGACCAGATAGCATGGAGTGCGTAATCTTGGCAGATGAAGCCATAGTAAAGCTCATCAACTGGAATGGGAGTGACAAAAGCGCCTGCTCTTTGCGCTCACCTCCAATACGAAACACGCCATCCATAATAGCTGCACGCTGCAGCGGCCCAGGGGTTACAACTGCAGAGCGGATGTTGCCAGACAAAGCACCGAGGAACAATTCTCGGGCGCGCTCCCCGTCACTACCTGTCCAGTTTTCTATGTTCGCCAGGTAAAGCCCACTGCCTTCCGTCTTTTCAATTGGCATGTCGGCAATCATCTGCGCGCCACGCAGATCGATGCCCCAGCTGGCTAGATGTTGTGCCTGCTTGAGTTCTTTCTTGCTAAATGTGCCCATTGTGCGCCCCGCGCGCACCGCGTTAGCGACAGTGTTTGCCTCATCCAGCAAGGTATGAGTGGTCATGATGGACGTAAATTCCTTCCACACAACGGTGAAGGGGTTCATCATGTTCAACTTAAAGAAAGGTGACTGCGCAGCAGCAAGGCCACGCTCAAGCATGGTCTGATTGGTCACGGTTAGCGCGCTGTCATTGTCAATCATCTGCGCCATCCAGCGAGCATTGACCAATTCTAATGCTTCGCCAGCTTGCTTGGCATAAGCGCCTCGTTGCATCTTGCTTGCTTCACCACGCCAGGCAGTATGAAGAGCTTTGAACAACGGAGAGAAGCCCTCTGTTGCTACGGTACGGGCAATGTCCATTGTCTGCGAGTAAATGCCTCGGCCCATCAATGTCAGGTTACCATAGTTTTTAAGGGCGCGAGCAACTCGGTTATCCCAACTCATAGGATCTTTGGTATGAAAGCGGCCAAGCACGCGATCACGTAGATCCTCTTGCTCTTCTATGATTTTGCGAATTGTCTTAGCGTCATAGCCTTGGTCTTGCAGCGTAGCCTTGAGGCTGTCCAGCTGGTCGTCAAGCATGCGGCTGCCATACTTTCCAACCATCTCGATAGAAGCACCCATGCGCCTGGAGTAGATGCCCATGACCACTTCAACATCGTGAACAAGAAAGTCCGTTAGCTCTTTATTCGTTAGAGGGATCTCGCGGCCAAGAAGGTTGCGAGGACCACCAGTGCCAGGAACAAACTCCTCACCATTGTTGCCAAGGATTTTTTGCGTAGTAACTTTGGCGCGCTCAAAAGCCTCTGCAGTGCCGCCATAGCTTTCACCAACCAGCTTGACAAACTCGTCGTAGCGAGCTCGCACCACGGTCAAATCATAGATGCGTGGGAAATAATACTTCTCACCAGCTGGGCGAATAGCCTCAGCATTAAAGCTATCCAGCCGATCTTGAGCATCCTTTAGTCCAGCAGTGCGTTCTTTAATTCCTGCGCTAATCTCGTCGTGCAAGCGGCTACCAGGCTGCAGCTTTTCTAACCGACGTGCATCGCGTTCATTGGCTTTGACGCGCCAATCAACTTCGCGCTGCAAATTTTTTTGGCCTTCAAACATGCCAAGCTCTCGTGCTTTAATTTCAAACTGTTCGAGTATTTTGCGTCCTTCGCGCGACGCTCCCTGAACAATTTCCATGTCTTCGTCAGACAATGGCTTACCGTGCATCTCAAACGGCTGGTCATCATAAATACCACGACCAACATATTCTCGAAACTCTTGAGGAGTTAATTTACCAGTGCGCTTAGCCTGCCCGACAACTGGCAAACCTAATCTAAATACTTCGCGTGCATTGCTTGCAACGCCACCAGCTTCCTTGCCAGTAACATAGCGAACATAGGCTTTCTGCCACTGCACGCTTATGACGTAATTAGTAACCAACCAACGCTGAGCTCTCTGGAATACAGAACCACCCGGCGTGGTTGGGCGGCCTGCACGATTGGCAATCGTTAAGGTGCTATGGTCACCTGCCATACCCTGAGCAAGCTCATGCGTTTCACGTTGACGAGGTGCAAGGCGCATCAAGGTACCCGAAGGGGTGGGCAATAGCATTAGCTTTTCGAGTGCGCTATCCGTTGGCGACAAGGGCAATCGCCCAGCCTGCACTTCATCATAGGCCAGCCGGTTGATGCGGTTCTCGTAAACAGCTTTGCTTTCACTTGGCAGGCGCTTGGTTGTCTTGTGATTAAGTTCGTGCAAAACAACAAAGTTCAACCACTCTTGCGGGGATTTGAACGCATCCTCGGCAAGTGGCTCTATCCCTTCATAGCGCGGGCTCGTCCAGGGTTTTGCCTCAAATTCAGACAAGATGGCGCTGCTATCGATGAAGATTGTATCTTCGGGTGCAGCTGCCGCCTTCGGTTCGGGAGCACCCTCTCTTGCAGGAACGCCCTCTGGTTCCAGCATGCGCGGCTGGCCAGTCATGGGATCAACTTCCCCCGCACCCACTCGCGGCAAGGGGCTTTCAGTTACCTGTTCAACTCCATTGATAGTCGTAGTTGTCCGAAAAGTTCCAGGCGCTTCACCAGCTGCTTGAGAAACTGCCGTGTCAGGCACAATGTCGGTAACAGCCTCATCTGCTGCACGCGCAACTGCCATACGCTGCGCCTCTGCTTCGAGCGCCTCTTTCGGCCTGAAGAAAGCACGAATGTAATTGCCGTTCTGGTCATACTTGCCAGTGTTGCCTTCGACAATCCGCACGCCCTGGCCGTTATAATCGAACACGTCTTTGACTTCGAGACCATCAACAGCAGCCTGCGCACGGGCAAAGCGATCCCCTGCAGCCTCAGCCTTCTCTCGAACGCTAGGTTCAAGGTCGACCGTGCCACGATGATTGCGAGTGAAGTGGCCAATGCCGCCAGAGATTGCACCGGCAACCAGATAGCCCAGGCCAATGTTGATAGCGGTCTCGGTGTTGGTGCTAGTAGCATCCAGTTCATTGCGCACCAGCTCCTGCGCAGCGTTGATCGAACCGATCGATGCGCCGCCCCTTAGAGCACCCTGCACAAAGCCAAGTCCTTTGAGACCAGGCACAGGGATCAGGTTGACCGGATCAAAAATGCCAGTAACCAGGCCAACCATAAGATTGGTGCCAAAGCCAAGCTGGCTCTGTCGCTGGCGGATAGCAAGGTTCTCGTTAATGTTATCGGTGATCTGATCCGCTTCTGCCTGGTTCATCGCAAAGGTATAGGCATCAGCATAACGCTCATAGCCCTTGGGAATGTTATCCAGAGGGTCATAGTTCGGATCAATGACTGAGTTCCGACGAGCCATGATCTTGTCGATCTCGTCTTTGATCTGACCGTAAACGCCAAGCGCATAGCCATCGCGCAGCATGCCCATCAGGCTCTGATCGGGTGCCTCTTCGACAGGAGCATTTTGATCCAGTAGCTGAAAGCGTACCGGGCCTCTCGAAACATCAACTTCCATCTTAGTTCCTTAGATCTTCGGGCCGCTAATGGTCCGCGTGCGCTCACGAACACGCTGGAAGTTTGCGGCACTCTCAGCACGCTTTGCACGGGCGGCCGCTACCGGATCTTGTCCAGGCGTTGCATTGCGGGGAGCCGCTGGCTTAGGCTTCATTGAAGACCAGCTATTAAGTTCCTTGCCAAGATCGATCTGGAACGTGTCCATCAGCTGACTAGGATTGTGCGGGTTAAACAAGCGCACTTCATAGCGTCCAATAGATCCCAAATTATTATCGAGAGGCACAAGGCGGATCGTGCCATTCTGACCTACGCTATGATTACGCATAGTTCCATCAGGCCCTTTAACGGGAGGTGCTAGCTTCTTGCCATTGGTTGTTGCGTTGCCAAAGAAATCAGCAAGCTGCTTTTGATTATAAGCACGCAGCAATGAGGACGGGCCAACGCCATCAAAAAATACATTCGATTTCTGATAGACGTTTTTGTTCTGCTGAAGCGCGCGCTGAAGGGCTTTTTCAGGATCGCGGTTCTGAACATCAAGGTTTGCTGCATAGCTATCATCAATGCGACGAGCCAATGCAGGAGGAATTGCCGCGCCTTTAGGGATGCCATAGACTTCGCGGATCTGGTCATCACGTTCCTGACGATAAGTGCCTTCACGACCACGGCCTACAATGCGAGTAAACTCACCCACGGCTTCGTCGCGAGTAAAGCCATTGCCTGAACGCAGCTGCTCAATGCGTGCGGCCACAACGCTATCAGGCTGGCCGGATGCAATAAGATCGTCGGCGGTGGTCAACAGTGCCTTGCTGCGCGCATCCAGCCCATCGACAAGAATGTCACCTACAGTAGCACCGCCAACATTTGCTCCTTTAATATTGCGATATAGCTGCACCGCAGAGCGCCAGTTATCGGAACGCACCGTGTTGGTCATGTAGTTGACCAGGCTATCCGGTACATATTGGTTGGTCTGGATAAAGCGCAAAGCAGCAGCCTGCTGCACTGGCTCACCCATCTTGCCAAGATCTACCGACTGGTTGAACGACGCTTCGAACGCACCCTTTTGCTGAGCATTCCAGTTGCCGCCCATGCCGTTCGATAGCGCACCCGTAATGCTATTAATAAGCTCCTGGTTGTTTGCCGCATCGCGTGCCGCGCGCTCCGCCTCAGCCGCTTCCGCCCGAGCAATAGCCTGCTCTTCACGCAAAGCCTGCTCTCGATTGGTAACGACAGCAAGAAGCGAACGCTTGACCGAAGGATCAAGGCGATCAACATCTTCGAACGTAAGGCCACGGACATTCGGATTGTCCTTGGTTGTCGTGACTTTGCGGCGATTACCCAGTGCAATATGCCAATGGTCTCCAGTTGCATGAGGGCTGCGCTTGTCGCCAACTTCTTCGATAGCTTCGACAACTTCGTAGCCAGCTTGACGCCAACGGCCCACATACTCCTGGAAGGTCATGCCCTTGATCGGGGCAACGTCAATTGCGCGTCCACCATTCTTGACGCTGTGATAGCTCTCGGGGTTCTTAATGCTAAGAGGATGGCTCTCTGCACGCGCACCGCTAGTCTGCACGGCACTAGGAACAATTTCCTTAAGCGATGCAGTTAGGGTTTCGGGAGTTACCCGCTCTTCACCAGAGCCTTCAACAGTTACGCCGCCAAGTTGACGCGGGTCAGGCGCGCCACGCAGCCAGTTGGCCAGCACCTCTGTGTCGGTTGCATCGAGGCCGCCAATGGTCGGAATAAACTCAGAGGCGGCCTGCATCGAGACCGCATAACTCTCAGCACTATCGACCAGGTTATCAACCCGCATCAGCAGGGCGTCAGCCTCTTCGCCGCCAATCTGGCCAAGCTCTTCCATCCGCTGAACCATCTGGTCTAGCGGCGCACCATATTTCTCATAAGCCTGCGCAGCATCGAGGCCCTCTTCACGATAGCGCGCATAGCCATTAAGCAGGACTTCAATCTGATCCTTAGAGCCAGCAATAGCCTGGGCGCGCTGCGTGCGGCCCCATTCATCGCGGAATGATCGAGTGCGCTCTAGCGCCTCACGAAAGACAACATCCTCGACAGCAGGCTTGAGTTCCGGATCTACTGTCTTGAGCATGCCTTCAAGTCGGCCCTGCACCACAGCATCAAACTGGTCTGGATCAAATGCCTTTCCATCCTTGCCAGTGCGTCGGTCATTAATCTCCGTGTTCAGGAAATTCTGAAAATCATAAGAGACCTGATTGACGTAGCGTGCCTGGGCAACCTTATCGAACGCCTGGTTAAACAAGACGCCGCCGCCCTGGGGCCGCTCGATCTTGACCGGATTGCCTTGCGCATCACGCTTAATCTCAGCTGCACCAGCCGCCTTCTGGCCTTCCTCTACAGCACGACGCTGCAGCATAGGCTCGGCAGTCTCCATGATCGTCCGACCAATTGAACGAATGGCTGCACCAGGATCGCTAACCTGGGGTGCATTTGCGGAGATCAGGCTGCCTGGGCTGACAATTCCAATGCGCTGACGGAAAGGCTCAATGGCCATCTTAAGCCCCCCTAGTATCGTTGTAAGCGTTGCCGATAGACGCTGCATCGCCAACAAAGCCAGCAACAGCCCCGATGGTCTGGTTGCGTGCGTTGATACCTGCGACCTGGCGTGACAACTGGTTGACCTTAATCTGGTCGGCCATGCGGTTGCGCTGCATTAGATTGCCCATGCGAATGTTGCGCAGATCAAGGCGAAGAGCACGCTCCTCGGCTGGAGCAATGCCCTCAAGAAAGCTAATGTTCTGGCCAACGCCGGAGCCAGCAACAGCAGCAAGGTTAGCTGCACGCTGCCTACGAAACTCCTCAAGACGCGCGGCCTCTGCCTCCTGCGCTTGCAACAGAGCGATCTCCCGATCTTCTTTGATCTGCTTATTCTGCTGATCGATGGAGTATTTCTGCATGCGCGCATTAGTTTTTGCAGAACTAATTGACGCTGCCGCGCCAGTGGCACTAGCTACGAGGGCTGCACCGGCTATGACTGCTGCTGAAATGCACATTAAAAGGCCACTTCCATGTTCATGCCCAAGATCCGCATAGGCAATGGTTCATCCTGAGTGATTGTTACCTGAGCCTCCCGCGCATAGCCAAGCAGAAAGAATTCTTTGATCCCGCTAAAGCGGTCAGGTGCAATAGATAGATCGTCCGTAACCTGCCGCAAAATAAGCTGGTTGCCGCTAATTGTGCAGGCCAAAGTGCTATCAAGGCCAAGCAAGACACGACTAATACGCTTTGGCATACCGATCATAGAACCGTTGCTGAGGCTAAGATTGACCGGCATCGTTTTGATTTCGATGGTGTAATTGAAGCCAGCCGTGATCGAGGTGACAGCTTCCGGAAGCGTAATCACACCGGAGCCATTAGCAGTGAACAGGCCAAGATACATGCCGTTAGAAACGACAGCGACCGTCTTGCTGGCATAGTAAGCACCAAGCGTCCAAGTGACTGTGGCGCTCCCAGACGTTAGGCTCACCGAACTATCAAGGGTCAGGCTATCGCCATCGCCAAACTTCTCAAGGACGTATGCCGCCCCTCGTTTGACAGCGGCATAAACAGCTTCGCCAATGACGCAGATAGATTGGATCTCAGCGGTCCCCATGTTCCACTGTGTCCATCCAGCAACATTCTCTGCGCGTGCCGAATAGAATACAGCAACAGTGCCATCGCTATTTACAACAAAGGCATATTGCTCACCGCGCTCTGGCGTGCCGTAGAGCACAGACATGTCGACCGGATCGTTAATAAGGTGGCTGGCCAATAGCGTTACGTCCGTTGACGCATAGCCATTGGTTGTATCGTTGAACGTATATTCGCGCACGGCTTTGCCCGATGCCTGAACAAACAGGGTAGCGCCATCGAAGGGCAGCGGCGTCACTACGCCTGCACCATAAGGCGTCTGCCGTGCTACACGGATATTGCTAGGCGTAATGCTCTGGCCACTTTGGCTGGGCACATAATACTCACCAGTTGAGGTGAATATCTGTAGGTCACGGTGCGAAGTCAGGTGACGGACATTCGATATGTCCTCACTACCAATCGTGATCTGGATGCTCTCGTCATCGAGGCCCTCACCCACATCAAAGTTAAAGTAGCGGTTGATCTTAGAAGACCACAAGCCATCGGGCACAGCTTGGCTGCCAGCAAACCAAAGCCTGCCTTCATGGAAAGCAACCGCACCTGGATAGCCATTGACCGGCGAAAAGACGGGCTCCGACCAGTCGCGGGTCGAAGTAGTTGAGGATGTGTATTTAACAGCAGGACCGCCGCCATCTTCCGACGATGAAGCGTTGCTGCCTACAAAAATATAGTAACGATTATCATCGATTACTGAGACAGTGTGCGTGGCGTTAAGATGAGTAGCATTTAGGCCGCCAACGCCATTAGCACCAGAAACCGTAATGCTCTGGCCAGTCTCAAAGCCGTGGCCAACATGCGTAACCTCAACATCATCCGTGCCAGCGGTGGTGCGAAACGGGTTGATGTCATAGCTACCTTCAAGGGTTCCCTTGATCGTGCCGGTAAGCGTCGTCGTATTGGTATAGCCAGTGATCTCAATCTCAACCGTCTTCCAACGTAGGCGCACGCCAACATAGGCGCTAGAAAAGACAGCAGCAGATGCAGTGATAGTGCGACCACTGCCAGTGTTGCCATTGACGCTAATCGTAACCGTATCATCCGCAAACTTGTAATAAGGCTGATAGGTCTTGTTCGTGTCAATGCTCTGGTCAAACGTGAAGGCGCTCACCGAGAACGTCGTTGCGCTTGTGCGGCGCACCACCCGAGAAGCAAAGGTCGGGTGAGCGATAATCATAACGTCTGCGACCTGGGTATAGGTCAACTCGAACAGTTGCGCCGTTGTCCAGGTAACATTGGTCGTGACCGTAGTGACCAGCACTCCATCGAGATCGTAAACGTCCAGCCTGTTGTTTGACAAGGCAAGCACGTAGCGTTCGTCATAGGAGAAGTCGAAAGGGATCAGCCTGGTCTTGCCGACCAAGGTAGCAGCATAGGCAGTGCCAGCACGACGAGCGACGCCACCGGCATTGAGCAGGGAGACATTACGCAATCGGAAAGCCCCATTGCTATATGCGCCCGTATCGACCCGCATGCGCAGCATGGGATCAATCTCCCCGCTGGAGAAGTTCGTCTGGATCTGTTTGATAGTTGCCATTAGCGGATCGTTCGCCGCGCCTTCTCGAAGCGCGAGAGATCAAAGGCGCGTGTGGTCTGTGCCTGGCTATCGATGTTGCGTGCCAGGGCCATCTGACGGAGAGCCTTCTTCTCCATATAATCTGCAGTCTGGATCTGGTTTGCCACGGCGTAGGCAAAGATGGAGGCCAGCGTTAGCTCTACGGCAGTGGTAAAATAGGGCGGCCAGAGATCCTCAAGCGCGCGAAAGGTGTAGTCTGCATAGACCAGATCGGCCTCGTCAGCATCGCAATAGACGAGATCCTGATAGCGATCATAATCGATAACGTCGCCATTCACGGTAACGTCGTGCAGTAGAAGCAGGTCGCTAGGCAGCTGATAGGCAGCATCCCACTTGGCATCCGGTGCATCGGTGCGACGAGAAAGCTGTGCTTGTCCGGCAGCAAAGCGCCAACGATTGCGAGAGATTAGGTCACGGACAGTATCTTCGTAGAGATTGGCCGCGACGGTAGCTTCGGTTGTTCCGTCAGCAAAGGAGGTAATCGGAGCCGCACCAATCATGACAAGCGCGCGAGCGCAAATATCGATATTGCTGGTCGCCATTATACTCTCCTATG
>Ga0315902_10007109_pt1 | contig 15360 bp, 1 predicted proteins | sample LakEriMetagenome_9_FD_203523 | JGI IMG/M metagenome (GOLD analysis project Ga0315902, IMG submission 203523) | Freshwater fungal communities from buoy surface, Lake Erie, Ohio, United States - Buoy 12 MA117 | ecosystem: Environmental > Aquatic > Freshwater > Lake > Lake biofilm | place: USA... | reverse complement strand
CCAGGTAGAAGATCCTACGGTTTTGTTCGAGTCGTTAGTAGCGTTGAAGAAAGACTACGAATATTTAGAAAAAAATGCTTATGGAATAAACCCAGAAGTTCTTGCAAACAAAGCATCGCTTTTAGATGCTTACCAACAAAGATTCGATGCTCTAACTCAACGCGATGCCTCTGGTACTAATCTTTATGAACAAACTTTACGAGAATTAAATATTGATGAAACAATTACTAGTTTAGATGTTAAGAGTCTTTTAGACTTAGAGAATAAAATAATAACTAATATTGATCATATAGATAATTCATTTGCTGGTTCTTTAGCTGATGAAATTACCCAAGCGCATTTACAAATTATTGAAAATCTAAATAAGCTTACTAGTGAACAAAAGATTCAGGCTTTAAGTAAAATTATGGATCAACTTATTAAAAGTAATACTTTTGTTTACTTTGATAAGAATACTTTTATAGAAAAACTAACTAGAGCATATTTAGAAAAAAATCCTGAATCCCAAAGTGAAGAAGATGAATATAGAGAAGTAACTTTGGCAGCAGAAGTTTCTGATGAAGAATTTGAAAAAGTAAGAGCCGAAGTTATTCGGATGCGTGGTATACGTAAGAGTAACTCAATGGCAGCTACTGGTCGTGTAGATAATGTTAGTGTACCGACTGAAAGCGAAGAGCAAGAAGATGCTATGCGTACATTAGCTCGTAATGTTGCTGCAGCATCTAGTGAGTTAGATGATGATGGTTTTTCTGAAAAATCTGCTTTAGAAAAACAATACACTGATTCCTTCTTAAAAAACAAAGAAGTAACAGAAGCAGTTCAAGCTTTAAAAGATAGAGTATTTTCTTTATTTAACGAAGGCAGCGCACGTGCAGCATCTGTTCTAAACGCATTTAATACCTTACTAACAAATAAAGATACTATTTCTTTTGACGCACAGCTTCAGCAAGTAAAACAAGCTCTTAAAGCTGAAATTGATGCACTACGAAATGTAGATAAAAACTCTAAATCTGCCAGAGCACTAGAGGGAGTTTTGCTAGAACTAGATTTGTGGACTAAGGCAGCAAAGAAAATGGTTATTCAAAATCCTGCTGCTAATTTAGGTGACTTAACTAATTTAGAACCTAGCAGAACAAATGTTGTTGATCTTCAAAATGATGTTTTGGAGGAAGAGTTTGGGGACGAGTTAACGCCAGCACAAGTTCAAACTAAACAATCTGAGATTGACCAACTGAATCAAGAAGCTCAACGTAGACGTTCTCGTCTACTAGACTTAACTAGTCCAGCTAGAAGTAATGGAATAGAAGTAACTCCAGATAATGTCATAGTAACAGATCCTGCAGTAAAACGTAGAGTTGCATTTATTGATGCACTTTCTACGATGGCAGATACTAAAGTTAAGATTCTAAACAAACGACAGTTTTTGCGTGAGTATTTAGCTAGCAAGTATCCGCAGAAAAACCAAGCAGACATTGAGCAAGACTTAAAGAGTCTATTAACGTTCTTTACTAATATACCTCAAGACATAGTAGACAACTGGGATACCTTAACTAATCAAGATGAAATTCTTGCTTCGGTGCATCAGTTACTAGGTAAAGAATTTTTTGATAAAGGGCAGCTTAGATACTATGTAAAGAACAAAGCTCAAGGATTACTAGTTAATCCTGAAGTTATAATGACTGCCGCAAGTAAAGACGGTAAAGTTTTATTACAGGACTCTTACCCGCTTGAGTTAAGTTTTATTCAGAATACGGGTGAAGGCAATACTAAAGAGTTTTCTACTGTACCGTGGAGATTGTCAGGACGTATACAAGGAGAATCTACAGACGTTAAAATCTTACCTGGAGATATTATTGCTGCCCATACCGAAACTTTTGCAAGCAAAGAGTTATTACAAGAATTTTTAGGAAAGAATGATAAAAGCGTATTAGTTGACTATGAGATCAGTGAAGGGGTTCTTACTAATAAAGATTCTTTTAGCACAATGGCAGAAGTTGAATCTTCTGATATTAAAAACGCTAGTCTTAAAGATTTTTCAATTCCAACACAGCCAGGATCTCGCGTAGCAGGCAGACGCTACAAATTTAATTTAGGTCGTTTGTACTTTAACAATAATGGTAATCCTGTTATTTTACAGAACAATAAACTTAACGAAGAGGAAATACAAGCAATAGCTGAGTTAGTATTTAATCCTCCAACTGGAAATATTAGTATGAGCCAGTTAGATGAGGCTTTATTTGATCTAATTAACCAAATCGATAAGAACAATCGTATTGTATTCTTCCCAGCAGAGGCGCTTAATCAAATTCAAGCTGACGGTAGTTTAAAAACTTTTTACGAACAAATGTTAGTACCTTCATTAGTTCAAGAAGTTAACGGCAAACGTAAGTACCAAAAGCTCACAAAAGAACAATTCATTAAAGAGTTAGGAAACTATTACTATAAAGTAAGTCCAACTTTCTTATCTGGGGGCGCACGCTTTAACGAAAGCATTACTCGTTTCCAAATGAAAGACGGTGTTCCTGAAGTATTAAAACAGCCATACTTAGACTATATTAAAGAAACACATCAAGCTCCTATTAATAGTGAGGGAAATGTATCTACTGTAGTTAATAAGATTGTCTATCCAAGTACTACTGACTTAGCCGCACAAACTAAAGCTTTAAATCTACAAATCAAGAACGACCAACAACTAACCAGTAAAGGAAAGACAGTAGGAGGCGTTAATCCAAATAGTAATGCCCGAAGTTTAAATCCAACTGCTCCACAGTTAAATAGAACTGCTTCAGCTACTTTGAATATGATTCCCTATGCAGAGATTAACTCTTTCTTAGCGAAGTTTGGTATTCCTGTAAAAATTGGTTACTCTGAAGAAATTTATAACCAATTAGTATTAGCAATTAAAAAAGACCCAAGTATTCTAAGCCTAGTAACTGCTCGCATCGAGAATAACCAGGTTGTTACTTCTGAGTATGATGGAGGAAATACTAAAGGAATTAACTTACTTATTGGTTCAGTAACTCTTCCTAATGGTCAAAAATATAAAGTGTTTTTTAAACCTGATGAGCAAAGCGCAGGACTGAACTTAAACATCAATAAAATTGAGGGAGGATTTACTGCAAGTGTGAAAAACACTGATGTTCCTAATCCTACTCCTTCTAATGCTCCTAGAGTTCCCTCAGCTGTAGCATCAGATGTTGTAAATAAACTTAGTGCTTTAAACGAAAAAATTCTTGTTATAGATCCTACAGATGAAAAATTCTATATAGAAGTAGATAAAAACGGGCAAAGAATAGGTGATAAAAAATATCCTAGAGTTTCTAGTCTTACAGGTAAAAGAGAATTTAGCAATAAGACCGCAGCAAATAGAGGAACTATTATTGATTCTTTACTTAGAGAATTTATTAAGGGGAATATTAAAACGGAAGGCCAAATGATGCAGGCTTACAAAAAAATTAAAGAAACTAACCAGTACCCTACAGATACTTTTACTGTTCCTTTTATTTCTGATTTATTTGCTACCTTTAATGGATTTGTTCAAAGTAATCCTAACTTAGTCTTTATTGCCGATTTACCTACTTTATGGGGTACTTTTAATGGCGTAGATCATGCGGGTACTATTGATTTACTAGCAATAGATAATACTAATGGTAAAGTTTATATAATAGATTTAAAAACATCTACACAAGATAGAACAGATACTACTAATAAATTCTACGAAAGTTATACTTCCGCAGATACAATTCAACAATCAGCTTACGCAGAAGCGTTAGCACAACGTACAGGAATTGTAATAGACGGATTAAAAATTTTCCCAATTCAAGTGGAATTATCAAGAGAGACTCAAACTTATGAAAGTGCTATAGGTAACAAAAGAAATTCTGGCTATATTTATGAGTTGACTCCAGATCCTAAGTATTTCCCATCAAAGACAACTCCTCCTATAAAAAGTCAAGTACCTTCCAATATTAACGTAGAGTCAGTCACTTACCAAAATAGTCAATATACAGTTCATTTGTCTAAAAATCCTTTTTCAGGATTAAATGAGATTGTGCAAATCTTTAATAAAGATAATGCAGAGATTGATGTTAACAGTACTACAGGTAAAAACGTAGCAAGTCAATTAGACTGGGGAAAGATTAATCCTAGTGCGCCTAAGAAAATGTCTCCTGCAGACTTAATGGATGCAGCTAACCAAACGCCTCAGGCTCCTGCTGCCCAAAAACAAACTAAACCTTTATCTGCTGCTGTATTTAATTCAGAAGAAGAAAATCAAGGTAAACAAAATAAAGACGCCTGTGCTAATCCTACCGATAGATTCTCTCAACAAGGTACTACAAAGGTTCCGAGATCTATTAGAAAGAAACCTTAGTCCATAAGTCTATTTTTATAATTTTTTAATTAACTTATATTTGTATTAAAACACGAACATGATTTGCCCTAATTTTAGTAATCCTAGCATAAGAAAAGATTTTTATAATCTTGTTGGTATTGTAGGCGAAGATTTTGCCTATTACCTATGGGATAAGAATAATGGACTACCTCTTACTTTACAAGCAAATCCAGCTAATCTTAATGAAGCAATTGCTAATCCTTTATTTGAAGCTTTGGATGAACAGTTTAATGGTAATTCTACTAAAGCTACTTTAGGAGTAGCTATTACGTTTAGTAGTGCTTTTCAGAAAAAATACGTAGGATTTAACCGAGCAACTCCTGAGCGTCAAGTACAGTTAATTAATGACTACATTAACAAGTTAGATATTACACTAGAGCAAGCAACTCAAAATTATATTAAAAGAGCAAATCAAATTAATAGAACATTTAAGAGAGCTGTTAGTGTAACACAAGAAGCTGTAACTAGAGAAGATCTTAGTAAAGACCCTAACTCAGTAATTAATCAAATTGAAGATGTTACTGCTCAAGACAGGACTGCTGCTTATGAGTTTTTAAAACGTAACAAGATTGCTCAGAATATTCGCTTTACGAATGCTCAAAAAGTAGTTAACTCAGGGGCTTATGCACAATGGACTAAACACGGTTTAACTTTATTTAAAGGCTCCGACTATACGGACATTTATCACGAGTCTTGGCACGAGTTTACACAATGGTATCTTTCTCCGATTGAAAAAGCATTACTATACAATACTGTAAGAAATAGAGAAGGGACAGTTACTATAGGCGACTTAGAGATACCTTACTACAGTCTTACTAATAGACAAGTAGAAGAAGTACTAGCGGAAGAGTTTCGTGCTTATTCTATACAGCGTAACAGAAACGAAGCGGTTGCTGCAGAACCTCGTATTAGAAACTTCTTTGAGAGAATGTATGATTTCTTAAAGTGGCTTTTCTTTGGTCCAGAAAAAACAAAAAAACCTGAATCTACTTTTGAGTTTGAAAATGTTTCTGCAATGTTTAGCGCTTTATATGAAGGTAACGTAGATTTATCTCGTAGAGCAGAAACAAACATAGTAGAAGATTCTTTAAATAGAAGTACAGCTTTAACCTTGCCTATCTTAACGGATGAAGGTTTACAAGAGATAGAGTTAAGCCCTTTAGTCGGTGCTGAGGTTATAAGTTATGTAAGCTATAGTATCTATAAACAGATGCGTGATCAGAATATTGGCATGAGTCTTTTATTAAATCCTGAGCACAAAAAGAATTTAATCCCTCAATTATATACAGCAGTTAGAGCAGAGTTAAATGATGTATTAGATAACTTAGAGATAAAAATAGAACAAGCTGAAACATCTAACAACATGGCTGCTTTGGAAATGTTAGAAGACCAGTACGCTAATATAACTGCACTAGTAAACGAAGATGAAGCCTGGAACCGAGTAGTTGCCCTACATCAAAGTACAACACAAGGCGAACTCTTTAATATAGATGCGGATGTTACTGTTTCTGTAGAAGAGAATATAGAAAACAGAATAGACGAAGCTCCTGCAGAAGAAAAAACTAGAAACGAAGTTCAATACGGGGATAAGTCAAATGTTAACCCACTTGAGTTGTATGATCCTTATGTTATTGAGTTAATTAAAAGTTTACCTGACCTAGTTAATATTAACGGCCAGGTTGTCCCTAGTACGGGCAGCACTCTTGGTTTACCAAAAAACGGAAACTTCAAACATAATAAAAATCTTCTTCAGAACATTCTATCAGGATCTACGTCTTATGAAGATGCTATTCAGCGATTAATAGAAGCTTCTTCCGTAAGTCCTCAATTAACTTATTTAATTCAATTGCTTCCTAGTCCTGTTAGTGAAACTCTAACATTAGACGAGATTACATTAAAGAATCAGTTTATGCAGGCCTTGTCTATGCCTCGCGTAGATCCTTATTCTGTAAAAGCAATTGAAAAAACTGAAGACACTACAGTCGATAATGTTATAACATCTAAGAAAGTTATTCAGTTTAATACTTTCTACATTAGTACACTTACCCAAGACGCACTTCTAGAGTACTTAGATAATGAGTTCCAAATATCTGCTGCTTCTGATTTTAAATCTGAAACCGATCAATCAACTATAAAACAAAGAAGCTTTGTTAACAAAAGCATAAATGGTTTAGAGTTTGCTACATTCTCTACAGCTTCTGTATTAGACGCATATAAAGATATTGATAGCACTACTTCCTATAAGACATTATTTGAATTTATGAATGATGCTTTTGGAGTGGACTTATATCAGGGAATTAGCGAGCAATACCTATTTGATAAGCGTGGTGATATTATCATTGCTAACTCTCCATACACAGAGAGCCAATTAAACGCACTTACGCAGGTTATTGTAGCTTCTTATAATAAGATTAAGTTATATCACTTAATTAACAATTTAGAAGGTAAGTCACCTATAATTAATAAATTAAAAAATGAAGTTCCTTCATCTGTAGAAACTCCTGCTAAGACCTATATCTCTGATGTAAAGAAAAGTTTAGTTACAGCATTAAACACTTTAAGCAATAATTTTAACACACTCAACGCAAAAGACCAAGAGCAGTTTAAAGAGATAGTTGATCTATTTACTAATTCTATAAAAAATAACAATAATCTCAGAACTGAAAGACAGATTCTTTTCAGAGCTATTGAAAACTATTACAATAAAGTAGTTAAGTCTGCGTCTTACTTAAACGACGAGAACAATATGGAGTGGTCTATCCGTGAGTGGCAGCATGTTGTAACCCAAGCAAGCAGTATTAATAATGCCAGAACTCTAGCTGACTTAACAGGCCATTTAAACCCAGCTACAAATAACTTTGTTGGTGTGTCTAAGTTACTTGCAAAAGCATTTAGCCAAGAGACAGGCGAGCGTAAGTTAAACAGAGATGAAGACAATGTTCTTTTTGAGTTAGTTAATATTTCTGGATACTCTACTAAAGTAGAAGGGAAGAAAACAATTAACTTAAATCCTGACGATAAATTAATCCAAGATTTTATTGGGTTCTTAAAAGACGGCTTAGTTGAGAATCTTCGGTTTGGTGCAAAATCTACTAGTTTAGGAGTACGTGTAAACGGTTCTAGAAATGAAAGATTGTTCTACGACAGAAGTCGTTTTAGCTACTCAGCTGACACTGATATAGTTAGACTAGACCCAAAGGTAATGGATACCTTTTTAGACTACTTACGTTACGAATTGAATCGTATGTTTGATGATCGTGCAGAGTCTACTGAAAAAGAGAAACGTGGATTTGATTTAATCATTTTAAAAGACATTCTGCCTAACAAGGTTCAAGAGTTTAAAGACATAATTAAAAATTCAACCCAAGATAAAGAAACTACAGTCAACAATATCATTAATCAGATTAATACTGTTAATCGAGCAGAGTTTGATACAGCAGTTACTTTATACTTTAATGAGGAAGTAAGAGCATTCCGCACCGATTTAGAAGAGATTATTGGAGAAGGAGATGCTAAGTTTGCTGAAGTTTTTGGAACAAAAGAAAACATCAATGAAGTAATAGCCGACTATGTAACCCACTACTACACGCAACAGATTGAGTTTTTGCATTTATTTGTAGGAGATCCTTCTAACTTCCAAGTTAAAGGAGAAAACTGGCGTGAATTATTTAAACGTTTAGGTGCTTCTATTTCTCCAGGTAAACAACCTTTAATAGATTCTCAATTCTTAAATTCATTTAATAACTCACCTAATGGATATTTAGGCAGAGGACTTGAACGTTTATACAAACAAAGTCAAAATCCTAATGCAGAAGCCCGCGTATACGATGAAAACTTTACTTACGTTCAGTATAAAGATGTAAAATCATTTACAGAAGGTCAAGCAGAAGTATATCAACGCGAGTTAATTGAAGGTTACGCTAATTGGTTATCTAGCCAAGACAAGGCTAAAAAGCCTATTGAAGCTTACAGACAAGAAGCTGCTGATATATTTAAGACTACTATAGATGGTGTTACTACTCAGAAAAAGGAAGCAGACGGTCAAGCCTATGCAACTTTAGATTTTGTAAGGTTCTATCTAAACTCTATAGGAGAATGGACACCAAAACAAGAAGCGGCCTACCAACACGAACTAAAGGTAGCCGAAAAGATCCTAGAATATAGAGCAACTCCGACAGAAACTAAGTTAACAGAACTTAGAACTTTAATTCAAAATTCAAATGCAGGTATATTATTGTCTTTAAAGTTAGGGTACTGGGGTTCTCCAATTGATAATCCTAATTATATTACGTTAGGTAAGTACTCGGTAGCTCCTTTGATTCCGTCAACATTATTTGAAACCGATTTAGAAGATCAAATGTCAAATATGTTAATAGGTGGGGTAGACTTTATTACTTTTGATTCTGGAAATAAAATGGCTTTGCCTGTTTCTAGCTTAGATTTTTACAAAAAAGAAGGCAAGGGCAATGAAGAGCGTCTAGTTGTTAATGATATTCCTCAAAAGAATATTGTTACTTTTCCTATAAGCGGTTTACGTAGACAGCAATATATCGCGCCTAAGTTTAAAGAAGAAGCTACTTTGTCTACACAGTTAGTAAAACTTGTATTCTCTAATTTTTATACTAATGGTGAGCTTAATGAAAACATAAGTAAAGTAGCAGGCTTACCTGAAAAGATTGATAGATTACAAAAAGCTTTCATCAATGATTTATCAGTAATTGTAGAGAGCGAGAAAGCTAAAATCTATGCAGCTATTGGTGCAGAGTTAAAGGGTGATAGAGTAACTAGCATTGACGCAGAAGCATTTTCTGATTGGATTAAAAAAGAATTTGACAAGAAAGATGTTCCCCAGTCTGTTTACGATTATTTAATTATTGAAAACAATAACTTTAAGTTTTCTTTAGACGTAGCTCCTCATAGAGCTTTGTTTGAAAGTGTACTTGCTTCTGCTTTATCTAAAAGAGTATTACGTCCCAAGATGTTTGGGGAAGCACTTGTGCAGGTTTCTTCTTTAGGCTTTAATCAAGCAGGAACTCGTTTTACAAACCCTACTAGAGAACAAGTAAGGAAATACGGTAACAGTGGTCTAAGAGATTATGGTCGTATTGTAAACGGCAAACATCAGCCTGCAGATATTAAAATTGCTTTTAACTCAAAAAAGTACGGTGCTTTATTAAACTTAGATTACAAAGGTTCAAAAATTGAAACTCTTGATAGACTAAACGAAGCTTTACTAGACGATGCTTGGGTAGAACTACACTCAAATAAAATTACCTTAGTAGGTGTTCGTATTCCTGTACAGGGTTTAAACTCTATGGAACACTTTAGAGTAAGACAATTCTTACCAGAAGTTGCAGGACCAATTATTATTGTGCCTCCATCACTTGTAACTAAATCAGGATCTGACTTTGACATAGATAAATTGTTTATGTACGAGCCTGAGTTAGACTCTGAAGGTAACTTTATTGAAAGAACTCCCGAGTTTGTTAAAAATCCTAAAGCAGTATACCAGTACATTAGAGCAAAGAAAATTTTAATTACTGAGCTAAAGTCTCTTAATACTATTTTAGAGAACAAACGCCAAGAGTTTATCAGAAACAATGGTTCAAATACTGTAGAAGCAAAAGTATACGATAGTTTGATTGCTAGTAATGGAATGTTAATTCGTCCATTAAAGAATCGCAAGAAAGAACTAACTGATGGAGAAGAGAGCACATTGTTGGATGAAGTAACCTTAGCTACATTTTCATTAAGTAAGTTTTTAGAAACTCAAAAAGATAATCCAGAGATTAAATCTTTACAAAAAAAATTAAAAAAGACTCAGGAACTTTTGGCTTCGTTTAAAGGTTACTCTATAAAGTCTGCTAAAGCAGGTGCTTCTAATGGTTTAATTCAGACAATTAGTGAGATTTTATCTGAGCCTGCTATTATGCCGCAGTTTTTACAGCCTAACGACTCTCCTATTCTTAAACAACTATCAGAAGACTATAAGAATAACTACGGAGGCGGAGGATCAACTATCACTTCTACTTCTGTATTTTCTCCAAGAACTTCTATTAAGATTTTTAGAGAGAATGCAACTGGTAAGAAAGCACTAGGTATTGACGCAAAAACCAACGCACTACATAAACTCTATCAACAAGTAGGATTACAGTATACTAACCCTATTGCAAGAATGTACTTATTAAAATCTAATAAGACAGCGGATGGACATATTATTTTAGGCGGCTTGTATGATGCGAACAACGAGTACTTAATCTCAGATATTATTAATGAGTTTATCAACGGACACGTAGACATTGAGAAAGAGGAGTGGATTAACTTCTTTAATGCAGATAAAAACAGAACTAGCGTAATCTTACAGATGGTGCTTAGTGGTACTCCAATTAAAGATGCTGTGTTAATTGCTAACCAACCTATTGTTCAACACTTTTTAAAATCTAATAAATTAAGCGAAACTGCTCAGTTAATCGGCATTGAGCGAAAATTTATTAGTACTTATATTGCTGAAGGATTGAGAAAAATAGGAATGAGTTCCGTGATTGTTAGATCTGGAGGAAAATTTTCTTTACAGGGTACTATTGAAAAGATGCTTAAAGAAAACTTATTCTCTAAAGCCTTAGACAATTTATCAGAAGCTAATTTTACTCCGTCTGTTGAGAACACGAAGGCCGCTTACAATAAAATGTTTCAAGAAGCTAATTCTAAGAATCAAGGTGATTTAGCAGCCCAACTAGTATTTCTAAGCCAATACTATGTAGCTAGTGTAATGAATGAAGAGTTATTAGACTTAACAAGCGTAGTAGACTTTAACACGGCTAGTTATAGAAACTTAAATGATTTCCACTTAATTCGTTCAACTCTGAACACTGCTAGAGAAAACTTTAACGAGAGTGCTGTTAATCAAATTCTACAAGACAGTGTGTTAGCACCTTTTAACATAACAAATGAAGCTATGTCAATAGGTCAACAGGTATTTGATTTAATGGGTTCTAGAGAATACCAGGATATGTTGAATAACTTTGTTAATTTCTATGGCGATTTCTGGACTCCTGATCAACGAGTAACTGAAGTTAATAACTTTAACAATGCAATTGTTCACGCATTAATACAAAGGTACTCTGAACTAGACGGTGAAGATTTTTATACTAAGTTTGGTCCTAAATCTAACTTCTTAACTAAAGGAGCTACGGGTAACTTATTCGCAGAATATATAACTTTATTTGGGAGAGGATCTAAAGTAGCAGATGCTAACTTAAAATCTTTTGTTAAGAAGAATCTATTTTTAAGAAACTTCCGTAAGAAGGATGTAGAAAAGACTAAGAAGTTTTATATTGCTACATTAGATAATGAAAAAGACGTTGTGTTTACAAATGAAATGCAGAAGTCTTTCACTGATGGATTATTCTATGATAAATCTACGCCAGAAATTAATGAGCGTGTTCAGAAGTTCTTTAGTAATTTAGCAAACGCTACAATTGTAGGACAAGGTTTCTCTATTAAGTTTAGAAGTATTCACCCATACTTACCTATACAGGCATTAGATAGCTCTGTTAGAGCATCTTTAGAACTTCGTAGAATTAAGGGAGTCCTCTTTACTGAGGAAGCCCAAGAGAAGCGCCTTAAAGAAGATGCAGAGTTACAACAAAACATGATTGATTTACTCTCATTTATTAAAGACGTTGAAAAGATATACGCTCGTAATACATACTCAAAGCGTGTAAAGTCTTTAAACTACTGGAAATTCTTCCCTGATTATGTAAATGCTACTAAGAGTTCAGGTATTCGTATTTCTTCTAAAGGCAAAAAACTAAATGCTGCTTTATCTTTAAATACTGCAGAAGCACTGAAAGAGAAACGCATCTCTGGCGATTATAAAATTGAGTTTAGAGGTAAACAATACGCAGATGCAGGAAAAGCTTACGATGCGTTTAAAACTGTTTACGCAGTAGCAGGGGCTGAGAATGAAGAAAATATATCTAAGGCACGTTTGTTACGCGAAATTTTTGCAACTCGTTTCCGTCAACACTTAAATTTATTTGGTGCAGTATACAATAAAGGCGGTGCAGACTTTTTGCTTAAATCTTCTTACAATGAAGGTGATGATTTCTTAAAAACAAATACTACTTCTGTAGGCGCTTATGTTCAATCACTAGCAGATGCTTATAATGATGTAGAAGATGAGATGCTATCACAATGGCTTGAGTTTTCTGAAAAACAAAAGAACGAAGATCAACCAGCAGAAATTGAAGACAGTACTGCATTTGAACCCTCTGAAGATAACAACAAAAACAAAGCATTGTATAACGAGGAGGGCGGAGTAGACTTTGATGACTTAGGCAATATGACTGCTCCTGGAATGAAGTTAAATTCTACCACACCAAAGAAAGCTAACAAAGAAGCTCCTTCTACTATAAGTACTCCAATCTTTAGTATTAAGTTACCAGATCGTGTACTTGATGTAAGTTATGCTCAAGCGACTCCAGAGTTTTTGTCTACACAAATTCCAACATTAACTCAAGAACAGCTTCAAGGTTTATCTAATCATATTAGAGAGAAGTTACAGGAGGATAACCCTAATATAGATTTTAGTTCGGAATGCTAATACTTGAATTATATTTGTATAAGTTAACTTAACATGCCTAGACACTGTATCATTGAATTTAATAACCCAATAACAGGACAAAGACAAACGTCTTTGTTGGGTTATATATTAAACCAACAAGGAATTAACGTCAATGATGTTAATGCTTTATTGGAAAACTTATATCAATCAAAAGCTTCTCAAGGTTTTACAAATTCAATTAAACTAGGAGTACCTGAGTTATTTGAATCTAATCCTGAGTTAGCTAATGCTGTATATGAAGCTGCTGGGTTTAAACCCAATAAACTTAATCTTGATTTTAAGATTACTACAGAGGATGGGATACGTATTAATGTTTTTTTTGGTGGAGAGAACGTAGGGGGTATAGATCTTCAGAAATCTGATAACAATTATTTTGTGCGAAATGTAGGAGTTTTTGATAAAAATCAAGGCATTGGAACTGAAATATATAAAAAAGCAATAGAGTACGTAACGCAACAGGGAGGAGTTTTAAAGCCAGATTTCTTGTCTGCTGCTGAAAGTTACTCAATTTATAAAAAGTTAGAAAAAGAAGGTTTATTTAAGATAGCTAGTGTATCTGAACAACTTGAAGATGGTAGGTATGAAATAATAGGAGAAAGTACACGACAACTTCCAACTAATCAAATAACTTCACAACAAAAACAACAAGCTCAACAACTATACTCTCAGTACTTAGATACTATCTTTCCTGATAGTAAAGTAAAGGATATTGTTTATCATGGTACTAAAGGGAAAAAGTTTGATGAAGTAGATTTTTCAAAAAACATTTTTGGAGGTAGCGTTTTCTATGTAAGTACTGACAAAAGGGAGGCTAAAGGGTACGCTAAAAAAGAAGGCAGTATAGTATCTTTATTAATTAATGCAAAAAATGTACAATTCCAAAGAGATGCTTTTTTTGGTAATAGACCACAAAGTAAAGCGGAGATTCAAGCAGAGATTGATGCAATTAAAAATTCAAAGTTTGCGTTAGAATTTATAGGCGAAGTGGTAGAAATAGAAGTATTTCCTACTTTAGCAGAAGCCACTGAATTTTCTGAACGAAATTCTGGTTGGGAACCATTAACGGAATCTGTAAAACAAAATAAGTTAAAAGAGCTTAATAACGCTTTAGTTACTACTGAAGAATTTGATACTGTTTTAACAAATAACGATGCTGGTGAGAGAACTATTTACATTGTAAATCAAGCTGAACAAATCCACATACTAGGAAACAAACAAGATATAGAAGGATTTAAAAAGTTTGTAGAGCAGGAAGAACTTCCTGATACTTTTAGTGAAAGGACATGGAATACTAATAATAATCTAAGCACAGACTTTATTGAACCTCGTATTTCCGACTTAGCTGAAGAGTTTGACTTAGAGATTGTGCCTGGTCTAGTAGATCAAATTAATTTGATCCAAGACTTTTATGACTCAAAGAACATTCATTTAGGTACAAACTTAAACTTATTACAAGCTAAAGATATTATTAAAGATGCGCAAGACTTAGGTTTGTCTTTAGAGTTGGAGGTAATTAATCCTGAAGAACAACCTTCAGATAGAATCTATCGTGTATATCCAGTAAATCCAACTCAAGCGAATAACGAGGCAGTCAATAATTTTATTTATGAACAACTAAGTGCTTACTATGAACAAGTAGGTGCGCCCAATGCGTTAAACACAGTTTCTAATTATGTAGATGTAACAAACCCTACTTTAGTGGGGATGCTTAAAAACATTCTTAATGATCCTAGTACTACTCAGTTTGAAAAGGACATTATGAATACTATGCTGACTCTCTTAAAGCAGTTTCCCGAAATTAACGTAAACTTCAGCAAAGACTTAATGTTATCTGAATTAAATCCCGATAACTTAGTTCCAGCAAGATACGACGCAAAGACTAACACTATTACGTTATATACAGGTCCTTTATCTAATTATAATTCAGGGCAGTTTAAGCACATTTTAATGCACGAGTTAACACATGCTTTGTTTTTCTCTACATTAAAAAACCCACAGACACAAGCAGAGAAAGTATTTGCATCAGAGATAAAACGTATTTATGAATACTACAAGGCTAAATTTCCGAACGCGGCTTATGTAGGAGAATTTTACGGACTAACTAATGAGCATGAGTTTTTATCCGAGTTCTTTAGTAATCCAGAGTTTCGTTCTATTTTAGAAAAAGAAGCACCTGTAGTACACGGATCTATTTATCAATCTGTCTTAAACTTTTTTAAGAAGTTGTTTAATCAATTTTTGACAAACAAGAACAGACAAGATACCCAATACTTAACCGATTTAACTAAGTATTTTTTTAACAATGTTCTAAGTTCAAAGATTAATACGTCAGGAGTTTATA
>Ga0315902_10007108_pt1 | contig 15361 bp, 9 predicted proteins | sample LakEriMetagenome_9_FD_203523 | JGI IMG/M metagenome (GOLD analysis project Ga0315902, IMG submission 203523) | Freshwater fungal communities from buoy surface, Lake Erie, Ohio, United States - Buoy 12 MA117 | ecosystem: Environmental > Aquatic > Freshwater > Lake > Lake biofilm | place: USA... | reverse complement strand
ACCCGGTGACGGCGGCGGCGCGCGGGCACCGCGACGGTGACTATCTGGCGGTGCTGAGAGCCGACGGACTCAAGGGCGCCCGCATCGGGGTGCTGCGGCAGGCGTATGAGCGGCCGGACATGGATGCCGAGGTGGTGGCCGTGTTCCGGCAGGCGCTGGCCGACCTCGAGCGGGCCGGGGCGACGGTGATCGACCCGGCGACGATTGAGGACCTGTCGGCCATAAGGCGTCCCCAGGGCCTGGACCCATGCGGCGGCTTCAAGTACGACATCAACCGCTACCTGGCGAGCCATGGCGATCGGGTGCCGGTGAAGAGCCTGGCCGAGATTGTGGCGTCGGGACGCTTTCATCCGTCGGTGCGGCGCCAGCTCGAGCAGACCGAGCAGGGCCCGGCGCACGGGCCCGACACGCCGGAGTGCGAGGCGGACCGGGCCTATCGGGCGCGGATGCGCGAGGCGGTGCTGTCGACCATGGCGCGGCTGCAGCTCGACGCGTTCGTGTATCCCACGTGGAGCCATCCGCCGCGGCTCATCGGCGACCTCAACACGCCACATGGGGACAACAGCCAGCTCTTCTCGCCGACCACGGGCTTCCCGGCGCTGCAGGTGCCCATGGGCTACACACGGGGTGGGCAGCTGCCGGCGGGGCTGACCTTCCTTGGCCGTGCGTGGGAGGACGCGACGCTGTTCCGCCTGGCCTACGCCTACGAGCAGGCCACGAGACACCGGCGGCCTCCGGCCTCGGCGCCTCCGCTGCGGTGACGGCGTCCGGGGTCGATGGTCGCTGGCCCTGCGGGTTGATGACGGATGCGTGCGGCGGGGCCGGGTTGCCGGGAGACCGCACCGTTGGCCACACCGCCTCGCGGCGGTCGGCACCGCCAGCCGGGCGGACTGTCCGGGGCCTGTCGAGCCTCTGCCCGGGCGGCCTGAGTCAGGGGCGTCGCACGGTCGCGTAGAGCACGTCGAGCGTGAGGGCCGATACCCTGTCGGCCGCGAGTCGGGCGGTGACCTCGGTGCGGACGCGGGCCTGGGCGTCGGGCGACAGCGCCTCGAGGGTGCGGCGGTTGCTGGTGCCGAGGATGACCGGCCAGAACGCCTCGGGCGAATCGAGGGGCATCAGCCAGCGGTCCGGGGTGATGTCGGGCTCAGGCAGCCCGGCGTCGGCGAAGACCTGTCGCAGCTTTCCGGGTGAGTCGAGCCGCGCGGCGTGGCCGGCTGTGGCCAGGTCGGGCCGTTCCCTGAGGGCGGCCTCCCAGAACCAGGCTTCCCCGGGGGCGAGGACCTCTGGCCCCCAGACGGTGATGGCGAGTGCGCCGCCGGGCACGAGCCAGTGCCAGGCGCGCCGCAGGAGGGTGGCCATGTCGTCGACAAAGAAGAGCCCGAAGACCGAGATGACGGCATCGAGGCTGCATGCCGGCTGGTCCACGGCGGTGACATCGGCGCAGTCGAACGTGGCCTGGGGCAGCGTGGCCTGTGCGGCGCGGGCGCGGGCCACGGCGATGAGGCCGGGACTGATGTCAACGCCGGTGACCTGGCCGGTCGGGCCGACGGCGCGGGCGGCGGGGAGGGCCGAGGCCCCGCTGCCGCAGCAGAGGTCGACGACCCGGCCTCCCCGGGGAAGGGCGAGGCGGGCGACGGTTCGGGCCCCGAACACGTGCCAGAACGGCAGCTGGTCGAAGTGGTCGGCGGCGAGGTCGTAGGTGCGGGCGATTGACTGTAAATGAGGGGCCATGGCTGCCGGAGGAAGAGCGTGGCAGGGAATCTGTTCGAGTGCAAGGGCGTGAAGTAGCGGTATGTAGCTAGTATGAAATACATACTTTCATGTATTGCCCCTGCGTCACTCAACAGTTACAACTGCACACACGTGTTGCTGTGTAGGTTGGGGCCATTCGGTCCATTCGCTAGGCCTGTGTACGTATGTTGTGGTCGGGCGACCGGCAATGTGAGGAGGACGACATGAAGTTCCCCAAGGTGGGGCTTGTTCTACTGATGTGGAGTGCGCTGGCGGTCAGCGCGTGGGCGCAGGGCGGCGGTGCCAGTGCCACCGGTACCATTCAGGGCCGCGTGGCTGACGCGCAGGGCGCGGTGCTGCCCGGCGTGACGGTGACGGCGACCAGTCCGGCGATGCTGGGTCAGCAGACCGCAGTGACGTCCGAGACGGGCAACTATCGCTTCCCGGCGGTGCCTCCCGGCGTCTACACCGTGACGTATGAGCTGGCCGGCTTCAACACCCTCAAGCGTGAGGGCGTCCAGATCTCGCTGGGCTTCACGGCCAACCTCAACGTCGAGCTCACGCTGGCCACGCTGCAGGAGACGGTGACCGTGACGGGCGCCTCGCCCGTGATCGACACCACCGCGACGCGCGTGCAGCAGAACTTCAAGATGGAAGAGCTGCGTTCGATTCCGAACGGCCGCGACATGTGGGCGCTGCTGGCGGTGACCCCGTCGGTGCAGATGACCCGCATCGACGTCGGCGGCAACCGCGCCGGCACCCAGACGGGCTACTCGGCCTACGGCCTCACCGGCCAGGTGCGCGTGCTCATCGAGGGCATCAACACGACCGAAGGCACGGGCGGTGCGGGTTTCTACTTCGACTACTCGTCGATTGACGAAGCCTTCCTCGGCACCACGGGCCAGGGCGCGGAAATGCCGAACCCCGGCGTGCAGAGCCAGTTCATCACCAAGTCGGGCGGCAACATGTTCTCGGGCGAGCTGTACTACGACTGGTACAACAACTCGCTGCAGGCGTCGAACATCCCCGACTCGGTCATCGCCCGCGGCATCCGCAAGGGCAGCAACGAAATCGACACCTACTTCGACCGCGCGGTCAACATGGGCGGTCCGATTGTGAAGGACAAGCTGTGGTGGTTCGGCACGTACCGCGAGCAGTTCAACGCGGTGGCGCAGCCCAACTTCACGGGCCCGCTGGCCAGCCTGACCTCGGACACGAAGCTCTGGAACCCGATCGGCAAGCTCACCTACCAGGTGAACCCCAAGAACAAGATCATCGGCTACTACCAGTGGGGCCAGAAGGTGATGCCGAACCGCCTCCCGTACGGCACCTACGTCTACACAAACGCCGAGCAGACCAACAAGCAGGACTCGGGCAGCTGGGTCTACAAGGGCGAGTGGAACTCGACGATCAATGACAAGCTGTATGTCGAAGCCCGCTACGGCGAGTTCGGCTACTACTTCCCGCTCTCGGCCAACGGCAGCGCCGGCTATCACTGGCGCGATGCGGGCCTCGGCGTCGTCGAGGGCACGCACCAGCAGTGGCAGCTCGACCGCCAGCGCAAGCAGATCACCGGCGCGGCGACCTACTTCCTCGACACGACGAACGCCGGCACGCACACCTTCAAGTTCGGTGGCGAGCAGCTGTTCGAAACCGGCTGGGAAGGCTACCTCGAGCGCTTCGGCGGCAACCGCGACCTGGTCTACAACAACGGCGCCAGCAACTCGGTGACCTTCGCGTTCCCGACGGCCACCGAGGTCAACTCGCTCGGTGCGCGTGACGGTCTGCTGTCGATCTCGAAGCTCAACGTCACCGGCGTGTTCTTCACCGACACCTGGAACGTGGGCCGCCTCACGATGAACCTCGGCGCCCGCTGGGACCGCTACAGCGGCTTCCTGCCCGAACAGGTTCAGCTCGGCGGCACCAATGGTCCCGTGACCATTCCGGCGCAGACGTTCTCCCAGTCGGACCTCTATACCTGGAACGGGTTCGCCCCGCGCATCGGTGCGACGTACGACTTCTCGGGTACCGGTCGCTCGGTGCTGAAGGCCAACTACGGACTCTTCTGGCACAACCCCGGCGTGGGCCTCGGCGGCAGCGCCAACCCCAACCAGGCGTCGAAGACCATTACCTACCAGTGGAATGACGCCAACGGCAACAAGCGGTTCGACGCGGGCGAGCAGGGCAACCTGCTGTCCAACGCCCTCGCGGGTGCCGTGGTGTTCGATCGCGACATCAAGCAGCCCTTCACGCACGAAGCCAGCGTGTTCTTCGAACAGCAGCTGACCGATGTGCTCGGCGTGCGCGCCGGCTACGTCTACAAGACCGAGGAAGAGCTGTGGGCCCAGTGGAACGCCCGTCGTCCCGCCTCGGCCTACACCGTGCCCTTCTCGTGGACCTCGCCGGCTGGTGAAACGCTGAGCCTGTTCGGCATGCCCTCGTCGCAGGCCGCCAACTTCCCCGTGACCTCGGTCGTGTCGAACGTCCCCGGCCGTCAGTCGCGCTACGACACGGTCGAGTTCTCGTTCAGCAAGCGCTACGGCAACAAGTGGTCCGCTCAGGGCGGCGCCGCCTACACCTGGCTCTTCGACTTCCCCGAGGGCGTTGCGGCCAGCAGTGCCCAGCACCCGAACCAGACCGGGCAGGTCGACCGCTCGTTCTGGAGCGTCAAGCTGACCGGTAGCTACGATGCGCCGCTCGGCATCCGCATCTCGCCCGTCATGCGTCACCAGTCGGGTTCGAACTACGCCCGCGTCATCGCGGTGCCCTCGACGGCTGGCAATGCGTTCGGGCTGGTCATCCCCGGCCTGACGTACTACGCCGATGCCGCCAACGCCAACCGTCAGGACAACATCTGGGTGTTCGACCTCCGGTTCGACCGCACCTTCAATCTGGGCAGCCGCCTCAAGTTCCGTGGCTTCCTCGACTTCTTCAACCTCACCAACAGCAGCGCCGCCGAAACCATTACGGTGACGACCGGTGCCAACTACCAGCGTCCGGCGAACATCCTCGGACCGCGCACCATCCGCCTGGGTGGCCGCATCCTCTGGTAAACACCTCGTCCGGATTCCTGTGGCCGCCCCCTGAGGGCGGTCACAGGGCCGGATGCTGTGCCTCACACGGCCGGGCTGCTCAGGCAGCCTGACACACACACACGGGCTTCCCATCGGGAGCCACTTGCGGGAGGCCCCTCCTCGGCCTCCCGCTTTTTTTGTGTTTCCCCCAAATCAGCAGTAGCATTCCTCGCGTGCAGACCAGCAGCGCCGGACTGACTCGCGCGTGTGCTCTGATACCGGGCGCGTTGCCGCGAGGCGCGGGCCGCAGGGCCAGCGATACCAGTTGGTCGCCGCAGCCCGAGCTGTGCCGCCAGGCGCGAGTGGTCGTGCCATCGGATGCCGCCTGGTTATCTCACGGACCCGCGCCGACATACCTACCGGTTGCACGGGCGGCTCACCGGGCCCGTGCACTCGCCACACAACCTGAGGCGGCCGTCACATCTCGCCGGGGACACGGTCGCCATGCCTGATCACCGCATCGTGCTGGCCGACGACCACACCCTGTTCCGGCAGGGCCTGGCGCGGCTGCTGGCAGACCTGCCGGGCTATCACGTCGTGGGCGAAGCCGGCGACGGACTCGAGGTGCTGGAACGGGTTGCCACACTCATGCCCGACGTGCTGGTCCTCGACATCGTGATGCCCCGCCTGAACGGCATCGATGCCGCCCGGGAACTGACACGGCAGAAACACCCCACGCGCATCGTGATGCTGTCGATGCACGCCGAAGAGATGTACGTCACGCGCGCCCTGAAGGCCGGCGCGTCTGCCTATGTGGTGAAAGGCTCGGCGTTCGCTGAACTGGTCCAGGCAATGGACGCGGTCACTCAGGGGCGCACGTTCGTGAGCCCGACGGTGTCGCACATGCTGGTCGATGGCCTCGTGCGACGGGGCGGCCAGGCCGCGCCAGACAGCCGTCTCGACACCCTGACACCTCGCGAGCGAGCGGTGTTGCAGCTGGTGGCGGAGGGGCTCACCAACAAGGATGCCGCAGAGGCCCTGAACATCTCGCCGGCCACCGTGGAAACCCATCGCGCCCGGCTGATGCAGAAGCTGAGCGTGCGCAATACCGCCGGCCTCGTGCTGTTCGCCGTACGCAACGGCCTCGTCACCTGAGCGGCGTCGCGGGCGTGCCTCACGGAGGGCTCGTGTGCCTCAGAGGCCACCGCACAGCGACCGGCTGGCCACTTCCAGGCGCAGGGCTCAACGGGAGGGCGCAGCGGTATGCTAGGCCGCATGCCCGCACCCCATCTGGACGAGGCCGCCCGTGCCGTGCGCCGGCGGCTGGTGCCGTTCCTGTTCCTGCTCTACATCTTCGCGTATCTCGACCGCATCAATATCGGCTTTGCCGCCCTGCAGATGAATGCGGCGCTCGGCCTGTCGTCAGCTGTGTACGGCCTCGGTGCTGGAATCTTCTTCCTGAGCTACACGGCGTTCGAGATTCCCAGCAACCTGATCCTCGCCCGCGTCGGGGCCCGGCGCTGGATCGCCCGCATCATGGTCACATGGGGCCTCGTGTCGGCGGCGACGATGCTGGTCACCGGACCGGTGTCGTTCTATGCGCTGCGGTTCCTGCTCGGCGCGGCTGAGGCGGGATTCTTTCCTGGCATCATCTACTACCTGACCCGCTGGGTGCCGGCCCGCGAGCGCGCCCGCACGATTGCCACATTCATGACCGCCACTGTGACGGCCGGCATCGTGGGCGGTCCCATCTCGGGTGCCCTGCTCGGCATGGACGGCGTGGGGTGGCTTGCCGGCTGGCAATGGATGTTCGTGCTGGAAGGCGTGCCGGCGGCCCTGCTGGGCCTCGCGGTGTGGCGCTGGCTGCCTGATACGCCCGCCGATGCCTCGTGGCTGTCGCCGAGTCAGCAGCAGGCGCTCACCGATGCCGTCGCCGCCGAGCAGCACACACACCCGGCTGCCGCCCACGGTCTCGGCGCGGTGCTGACACACCGATGGCTGTGGGTGCTGGCGCTGGTCTACTTCGTGGTGCCGGTGGCGCTCTATGCGTTCGGGTTTTTCCTGCCGCAGATTCTGCAGGCGCAGTTCCCGGGGACGCCCTTCCAGATTGGCCTGCTGAGTGCCGTCCCCTATGTGGCGGGCGCCCTCGGCATGGTGTGGGCCGCCAGGCACTCAGACGCCACCGGTGAACGACGCTGGCATGTCGCCATCGCGGCGCTCGTGAGCGCGGGGGGCTTTGCCGCCACGGCGTGGGTCGACGGGCTGTGGCTGTCGCTCGCCTGCCTGTCGGTGGCCATGCTGGGCCTGGCGTCGATGTTCGGGCCCTTCTGGACGCTGGCCACGTCGTTTGTGTCGGGCACAGGCGCCGCCGCCGGCATTGCCCTCATCAACTCGGTGGGCAACATCGGCGGATTCGTGGGACCGTCGCTCGTGGGCGCGCTGCGCGAGTCGAGTCAGGGGTTCGCCAGTGCCCTCGTCGCGGTCGGGGCTACGGTGCTGCTGGGGGGGCTGCTGGTGCTGGCAGTGCCGGATCCGCAAGCGACGCCAGCTGATCGACGTCGGTAAAGCGCAGCGATTCGGAATTCACGCAGTGCCGCTGGTGAGTCGGCGGCGGTCCGTCGGGAAAGACATGGCCCAGGTGCGCATCACAGCGCGCACAGAGAATCTCGACCCGCACCATGCCATAGCTGGTGTCGCGCCGCGTGGCCACGTTCTCATCGGCCACCGGCTCGAAGAAGCTCGGCCAACCGGTGCCGGAATCGAACTTGGCCAGTGATGAAAACAGGGGCAGCCCGCAGCAGACGCACGAGTAGACGCCGTGCCGCTTGTTGTCGAGCAGGGTGCCGCAGAACGGACGCTCTGTTCCGTGGGAGCGCGTTACCCGATACTGCTCGGGCGACAGGTGCGCGATCCACTCAGCCTCTGACCGCTCGACGCGCGGCAGATCGAGGGGCCCGACCAGTTGGCCCAGCGCATTGAAGACCTTGACCGACACTGTGGAAGGCATGGCTACTAGGATGCCAGAACGCGCCGCCGCGTTGCGCATGTGCATGTGTGCCGCCACGCGGCGCATGACCACGCCGGCCATCAGCCACGGCAGCCACTCGATGGCCACGCGCTGGTAGTACTCGGACGACAGCAGTCCGCGCCCCTCGATGTCCCACGAACCCGCCAGCGTGATGCGCAGCGCCACCACCAGCCATGACGCGGCCGCCCACACCAGCGGCAGCAGCATGACGCCCGTGCCCACACGCACCCACACCGCAGCACGTTCGGCGTCATCATCCGAATGGCTGGGGCCCCTGAGGGCTCGGGGGGCCTGGACATCCTCCAGCACGGGGCTCACCAGCCACAGCAGCGCGGCGGCCACTACCCAGCGCCCGCGAACCGGAAGCTCGGCCACGATCCACCAGGGCGTGCCGCTGCCGTACGACTGAATGGACACGGCGTCGACCAGCAGCTGCAGCACCGCATTCACGACAAGCGCGATGACGGTGGCGGCCAGCAGGGCCGTCGCCGTGGGGCGGGTGGTGTGCGTCATCTGCGTTCAGGGACCCCGAGGCCGTCACCGATGCGCAAGCGCCGGCTGGACGGGGCGCGGATCAGGGCTGCGCCTTCGGCCTGGCGAAGTAAGCACGCCGCAGTGCCTGGACGAGCCGCTCATCGACTAGCCCCGGTGGCGTACCGGCATAGTTGAGGCGCTGCTCTTCGCGGAACTTGTCGACCGCGGCGACGGTCTCTTCGTCAAAGCGCGCGTATTCCTGCTGATAGGCGGCTGCCGCGCGCCGCGCCTCGGCCTGCGCCTGCTCGAAGGCCGCAGGGTTGGCCTGCCGCAGGGCCTGATTGGCCTGGGGGTTCATGGCAGGCGCCTCGGGAAACTGCGCCAGCGACGGTCGCCAGTAGCCGAGCGCGTGCAGCATGCGCTTCAGCTCGATGACATCAGCGCCTTCAATGCGTGAGAAGGTGCGATAGCCCAGCCGACGCCCGGTGGTGTAGTAAATGCGCTTCATCTCACCCACCGGCTCGGCATGCTCGCCGACCTCGATGGCGAGGCTGATGTAATCGCCACCGCGACCAGGATCCTTCGGATCGGCGATCTTGATGGCGGCCGACTGCAGGTTGCCCCAGCGCCGGTCGCCGCCCTTCTGCTGCCCGGCCTCCATGGCCAGAATCATCCGCTCGGCCAGCGGCAGCCCCGTCTGTTCCAGCGCCTCGAAGGTGGTGGCCACGGCCTCCACGACTTCGGGCCCCACCATGATGTTGGCCTGCACGGTGTAGTGGCGCCCCTGCCGGCTGCCGGCCCAGTCACCGTTGTTGCGGCCCGTGTGCGCGGCCGCCCGCCCCTGCATGTCAATCATGCCGAGCTGCCGCGACTCGCGGTTCGCGTCGGTCGACAGCAGCTGCGAGATGGCATCGGATGGCGCCACGCCCTTCGCCATCAGGTCAAGCCCCTTCACGCCATACTCGACCATCGTCGAGGCCTGCGTGCAGACCGCGCCCACACCGGCGCGCACCCACGGCACGGCACGGCCCACGAAGGGCACGCGCGTCGTGACGGCTGCCCCCGACTGCCCCGTGGCCGGGTCGATGGCGCACAGCGAGAAGGTCGAATACTGCGGATCGCCCAGCGCGTCGATGGTGACGCCGTCCTGGGCGCGGAACTGCGCCGATGCGACGGCGGCAGTCAGCAGATACACGGTGCACAGCAGCAGGCGGGTGCGGATCATCGGGCCTCCAACGCTCAGATGGTAGACTGATTTCCGCGCCGCCGCGCGCCTCTTTCCTTCGTCCCGCTCACCCCCATGACCTCGATCGCCCAACGCATTGCCGACATGCTGTCGGTACAGGTTCGCCAGGTGGACGCCGCCATTGCCCTGCTCGACGAGAAGGCCACCGTGCCCTTCATCGCCCGCTACCGCAAGGAAGCCACGGGCGGACTCGATGATGTGCAGCTGCGTACGCTCGAAGAGCAGCTGGGCTACCTGCGTGAACTCGAGGATCGCCGGGCCACGGTGCTGAAGAGCATCGGTGAGCAGGGCAAGCTGACGCCTGAGCTCGAGGCGCTGGTGCGGGCCGCCGACACAAAGGCGCGGCTCGAAGACCTCTACCTGCCTTACAAGCCCAAGCGGCGCACCCGTGGACAGATCGCGCGTGATGCGGGGCTCGAGCCCCTGGCGCTGCTGCTGCACACCGACCCGTCCCAGTCTCCCGACACCGCAGCGGCGACCTTCGTGAATGCCGAGGCCGGGGTCGCCGATGTGGCTGCGGCGCTCGAGGGGGCGCGGTGGATTCTCGTCGAGCAGTGGGCCGAGGACGCCGAACTGCTGGGTTCGCTGCGCGACCTGCTATGGCAGAAGGCCGAGTGGCGCTCGACGGTGGTGCCCGGCAAGGAAGAGGAAGGCGCCAAGTTCTCGGACTATTTCGCCGCCAGTGAGCCGCTGGCCAGGGTGCCGTCACACCGTGCGCTGGCACTGCTCCGGGGCCGCAATGAGGGCGTCCTGCGACTCAGCGTGGCTCTGCCGGACGAGGGGCAGCCTGCGGGCATGCCGTCGGAACCCGAACGGCGGATCGCGGCGCGCGTGGGTGTGCACGACCAGCGGCGGCCCGCCGATGCCTGGCTGCGCGAGACCGTGCGGTGGACCTGGAAGTTCAAGCTGGCGATTCATCTCGAGCTCGAAGCCGAACAGCGCATTCGTGAGGCGGCTGAAACCGAGGCGATTCAGGTGTTCGGCCGCAACCTGCGCGACCTGCTGCTTGCCGCCCCCGCCGGCCCGCGCGTGACGATGGGGCTTGATCCCGGCATCCGCACGGGCGTGAAGGTGGCGGTGGTCGATGCGACCGGACGCCTGCTCGAGACGGCCACGGTGTTTCCGCACGAGCCCCGCAACGATCGGGAGGGTGCGCTGCGCACGCTGGCTGCCCTGTGCGAGCGCCACCGCGTCAGCCTCATCGCCATCGGCAACGGCACGGCCTCACGCGAAACCGACGCGCTGGCCGGGGCGCTCATCGCGCAGTATCCAGATGCGGGCCTGACCAAGGTGGTGGTCTCGGAAGCGGGCGCGTCGGTCTATTCGGCCTCGGCCCTGGCGTCGCAGGAGTTTCCGACCGTCGATGTGTCGCTGCGGGGGGCCATCTCGATTGCCCGCCGGCTGCAGGATCCGCTGGCCGAGCTGGTGCGTATCGAACCGAAGGCCATCGGTGTGGGGCAGTATCAGCACGACGTCAGCCAGGTGCAGCTGGCCCGCACCCTCGATGCCGTGGTGGAAGACTGCGTCAACGCCGTCGGTGCCGACGTGAATACGGCGTCTGCGCCGCTGCTCACACGGATTTCAGGGCTGTCGGAATCGCTGGCCCGGAACATCGTGGCGCACCGGGATGCGCACGGGCCCTTCCGCACGCGCCAGGCACTGCTCGATGTACCGCGCATCGGCGAGCGCACATTCCAGCAGGCGGCCGGATTCCTGCGCATCATGCAGGGCGACAATCCGCTCGACGCCTCGGCGGTGCATCCCGAGGCCTATCCTGTGGTCGAACGCATGGCGGCCCGGGCGGGCGTGGCGCCTCGCGACCTCATCGGCCGTGCCGACACGCTCAAGACGCTGCGCCCCGCGGAGTTCGTCGACACGCAGTTTGGCGAGCCGACGGTGCGCGACATCCTTCGCGAGCTCGAGAAGCCGGGGCGCGATCCCCGGCCCGAGTTCCGTACGGCGGTCTTCAAGGAGGGCGTGCATGCCCTGTCCGACCTCGTGCCCGGCATGCAGCTCGAGGGTGTGGTCACCAACGTGGCCAACTTCGGGGCGTTCGTGGACATCGGCGTCCACCAGGACGGCCTGGTCCATGTGTCGCAGCTGGCCGATCGCTTCGTCAAGGATCCCCGCGACATCGTCAAGGCCGGGCAGATTGTCTCGGTCACGGTCCTCGAGGTCGACCTCAAGCGCCACCGGGTGGCACTGACGATGAAGCGGCAGGCGGTGATTGAACGTCAGCCACGCGAGGCGGGTGCACGGCCGTCGGCCCCTGGTGGAGGGCCGCGCCGCGACCGCCACGAGCGGCCGGCGCCGCCGTCACGGCCCGCCACGTCGATGGCCGCTGCGTTCGCCAGGGTCAAGCCGACGCCGTAGCAGGGCCGTCCCCATTGATGGCGGCCATCTTTGCGACGGTCCGGCCGTCGGCGCCGTCTACCGGGCACGCCAACAGCATTGCTGACCGAGCGACTGACGAGGTTGCTCATCCGACCCGTCACGTGTTGCGCAGTGCCGGCTCGAGCGAGCGCGAGCCGAGGCCGGTGGAACCCGTATAATCCGGGCCATGTCTGACATCAATCTCGCTGGCACGCACGTGCGCGCCGGCACCCGGCAGGTCGTGCGCGTGCCGGTGGCTCACGACCTCACGGGCCCGGTGACGATTCCCACGCACGTCGTGGCCGGTGCGCATGACGGACCGACGCTGCTGCTGCTCTCGATGCTGCACGGCAACGAGTGGTTCTCTGCGCTGATCCTCCGCGAGCTGGTGGCGCGGCTCGACCCTGCGACGCTCCGAGGTGCCGTGCTGGCTGTGCCGGTGGCCAATCCGGTGGCGTTTCTCACCGACAGCCGCTGCATCCTCGACGATGCCGACGAGCCTGATGCGAACCGCACGTTCGGTGGCCCGTATCAGTGGCTCAGCAACCAGGTGACCCGCGCCATCGCCGAGCACCTGATGAGCCAGTCGCACGCCATCATCGACTATCACGTCGGCGGCTGGGGCGCGACGATGGCCGATGTGAGTTACGTGACGGACCACACACAGGCCGGCGTCTCGGACCGCAGCCGCGCCATGGCGCTCAGCTACGGCTTCCCCCTCATCCACTGCCTGACGATTCATTCGGGCCTGCGCGGGCCGCGCACCTCGCTTGGCTATGCAGGAGAACACTTCGGCATTCCCGGCATTGTGGCCGAGGTCGGGGGCCTGGGCTGGGGGGTGGCGCGCGAATCGGCGTGGATCGAACAGAACCTGACGGGCACTCTCGGGGTCATGCGGCACCTCGGCATGGTCGACGGCGAGGTGCCCGCGCTCACGCGCTATCTGGAAGTGCACGACTACTGGCGCGTCGGCCCGAAGGCCGGCGGCTACCTCGAGCCACTGGTCGACCTCGATCGGCAGTTCACCGAGATCGCCCCTGGCGAGCTGATGGCGCGCGTCGTCGATCCGCAGACGTTCGAGATCGTGGACGAGGTGCGATGCCCCGGGCGCGGCGTGCTGTTCTATGGCTGCCGTGCGCACATGGTGCGTCCGGGAGGCTGGGCGTATGGTGTGGCCAGCCTCGAAGACGGACGCACGCGCTGGGTGACGGCATGAGCGCCAGTCGTCTGCCACGCACAGCGGCCCTTGTCGCGCTGCTGGCACTGGCTGCTGCCGGTATCGGCTGCGGTGGCGGCGGAGGACAGGCGCCCGAGGCCACGGCCCCGCGCGACACGCTGATCTTCTCGGCACCGGCCGATGCCACCACGCTCGACCCGCACAACACCACCGACACCGAGTCGGATCAGGTGATTGGGATGGTGTTCGAGGGGCTCCTGGGATTCGACGACCAGATGAAGATCGTCGGCCGCCTGGCCGAGCGCTGGAATGTCGAGGCTGACGGCGTGACGTGGACGTTTCACCTGCGGCGTGGCGTCATGTTCCATGACGGTACGCCGTTCAATGCCGAGGCCGTGCGGGCGTCGTTCGCCCGCGTGCTCGATCCGGCGCAGAAGCACAAGCGTCTGTCGCTGTTCGTGATGCTCGACCGGGTCGAGGTCGTCGACGAGTTCACCGTAAGGTTCATCACCAAGTACCCCTTCGGGGCCTTCGAGCCTACCATCGCGCATATCTCGTCGACGATTCTCAGTCCGGCAGCGATCGCGCGTCACGGCGCGGGGTTCGGGACGACGGCTGAGGCGACGGTGGGCACGGGCCCGTATCGTGTGGTGAGCTGGACACGTGATCAGGAGCTGGTGCTCGAGCGCGTCGAGTCGCACTGGCGCGTGCAGGCGCCGACGCGCCGCATTGTCTACCGGCCCATCCCCGAGGGGGCGGCACGGGTGCTGGCGCTCGAAGCCGGGGACGTCGACGTGATCTCGCGCGTGCCTCCGCCGGAACTGGCCCGCCTCGGCGCGTCGCCGGACATTACCGTGACGAAGACCGTGAGCATCGGCTCGCAGCAGTTCCGGTTCAATGTGACCAGGCCGCCCCTCAACGACCGACGGGTCCGCCAGGCGATTTCTCTGGCGATTGACCGCCGCGCCATTGTCGAGCAGCTCGTGAATGGCTTCGCGACGTCGTCGACCAGTGCGCTGACGCCCATCATGCGCGGGTATGCGCCGATCGGTGAGATCACGCGTGACCTGGCGAAGGCCCGGCAGCTGCTGGCCGAGGCAGGGCACCCCAACGGCTTTCCGTTGAAGATTGCCACGACGCCCCGCTATCCGATGGGCGTGGAGCTGGCCGAGGCCATTGCGGCGCAGCTGAAGGAGGTGGGCATCGTGTCGAGCATCCAGGTCTACGACTGGGCCACGATGGTGCAGTTCTGGGCGGGCCTGCCGCCCGAGAAGAACCCGCAGGAGCTTTTCATCATGGGGGCGGGGGCCTCGACGGCGGACGCCGACTGGGGACTGCGTCCCATCTTCCAGACCGCGCCGACCAACGAGAACAACTACGGCTATTACTCGAACGCCGAGTTCGACGAAGTCATCACGGCTGCGATGCGCGAGACCGACGCCACGCGACGCCAGGCCCTGTATCGCCGCGCACAGGAAATCGTGTATCTGGAAGATCCCGGGGCGGTCTGGGTGTACGACAACTACTACGTCATCGCCTCGCGCCGGGGCGTGAGCGACCTGTCGCCGTCTGCGCTGGGCGTGGTCACCTTCGAGCGCGCGGTGGTGCGCTAGGCGTGCTGCACGCGGGGGCGGCGGTGCTGCGGACCGTGCCGACGCTGCTCGGGGTGTCGGTGCTGGTGTTCCTCATCATGCACGCCATTCCCGGCGATCCGGCGGCCATTGCCGCCGGCCTCGATGCGAGTCCCGAGACGGTGGCGGCCCTGCGCGAGTCGCTCGGGCTGAACCGTCCGCTGCCCGAGCAGTTCGCGGCCTTTCTCGGGCGCGTCGTGCGCGGTGACCTGGGCATGTCGATCAGGACCGGGCGGCCGGTGTCGGCAGAGATCGCCGCGCGGCTGCCCTACACGGTGCTGCTGAGCGTGGCGAGCGTGGCGCTGGCCGCGCTGGTCGGCGTGACGGCCGGTGTGGTGGCCGCGGTGCGGCATCAGCGCTGGATCGACCATGCCGTCATGACGCTGACGCTCGTGGCCGTTTCGACGCCCTCCTACTGGCTGGCGCTCATGCTGATGCTGCTGATGGCCGTGTGGCTCGGATGGCTGCCGGCCATCGGCGCGTCGACGCCGCTGCATTTCGTGCTGCCGGTGCTGACGCTGGGCCTGCAGTCGGCGGGAGAGGTGGCGCGCATGACGCGCGCGACGCTGCTTGACGTGCTGGGTGACGAGTTCCTGCGGGCGGCGCGGGCGCGGGGCGCCAGCAGCCGGCGCGTGCTCTGGCGCCATGCGCTGATGAATGCCGCCGTGCCCATCACCACAGTGCTCG
>Ga0315902_10007103_pt1 | contig 15364 bp, 10 predicted proteins | sample LakEriMetagenome_9_FD_203523 | JGI IMG/M metagenome (GOLD analysis project Ga0315902, IMG submission 203523) | Freshwater fungal communities from buoy surface, Lake Erie, Ohio, United States - Buoy 12 MA117 | ecosystem: Environmental > Aquatic > Freshwater > Lake > Lake biofilm | place: USA... | reverse complement strand
GGGGGTGCTCTCGACAGTGACGAAGGAGCTCCCGGGCCGATCCTGCTGCAGGGGGACCATGGTCCGGTCGAGTTCCGCAAGGTCACCCTGATTCCGGCGGAGTGAATTGGGCCGGTGTTGGCACTGTCGTCTGCGGGATCGGTGACTTTCTGCTTCCAGGGATGGGTGTTCGGGCAGCCGCAACGGGGGGAGTGGATTCCTCAACCTGCCTGTGCTGATTGAGCCGATCCGTGCGGATTGAGCCTGTCGGTACAGATTGAGAAAGTCACGGTCGCTGGACGGACTGTCCCCGAATTGTGCGAATGAAAGACGTGCAGGATTCGGGGGTCACGGCATCCTGGCGATTTCGGCAGCGGCCGCCTCGCGGGGATGGGGCTTCACTGCTCCGCCGGGCAAAGTGGTCAACACCACGCAGATTGTCTTCGATTGAGGGTCGGCCCAGCAGAGTGTGCCCGTCGACCCCGTGTGACCAAACGTCTGGTCCGAACATCCGGGACTGCCGGCTGACTCACCAACGCCAAACCCCAGGCCTCGCGGAGTGAGTCCCGCAGGGTTGTGGTTGCGGACCATCATTCGGGCGGTCTCTGGTTGAAGGGCGGTTCCCGGCGCCCAGAGAAATTCGGCCAGGAATTTCCCGAGATCGGGGGCCGAAGCATGGCCCCCACCCCAGGGGGCCCCCAATCCTCTCCAGTAACGGCTGTTCCAGTCCCAGTCCCGGGCGGCGGGATCGCCCCCGCCCGCTTCGGGGGCCGCTTTCTCGGTCTGGACTGGCAGGAAGTCAGCCGGCTGAAATTGTCCGAGTCCCAGCGCGGAGTGTTTCATGTCGAGTGGCTTGAGGATCGTCTGATCCACCAGTCGGGCGATCGATTCGCCAGACAGTCGCTCGGCCAGATGGGACATCAGCAGGATTCCCATGCTGGAGTACTGGTATTTCGTTCCCGGAGAGAACGACAGCGGGGTGGAGAGAGTCTCCTTCACAAACTCCCCCAGGGGCGCATGTCGTCGGCGCAACAGCGCGTTGTCCGGCAGTTGGTCGGGCAGTCCCGAAACATGGGTCAGCAGGTGTCGGATGGTGACCTGGTCGCGTCCTTCTCCGGTAAACCCCGGCACATACCGGCTCACGCGGTCGTCAAGCTGGAATTGTCCCCGGTCGAACAGTGTCATCACAGCCGCCATGCAGAGCGGCTTCGTGATGGACCCCAGCAGGAACATCGCGTTGGTGGAAATCGCCGAACCAAAGGCGAAGGAACGCTCTTCGATTCCCTCGGGCGGCCCACGCCGGACGTGGATCACTGCCCCTCGGACCTGCCCGTTATCAACGGCTTGCTGCAGGATCCGCTTGGCCAGGTCATCACTTGCGAACACGGAGCGACCGTTGAGCCGATGGGCAATCCACGTGGCAGCAAGGGTGTGGAGAACGTTCCGGCGTCGCATGAGAGATCTGGCTCTGAGAAGTGAGAAAACCGGAACGGGAATCCCCCGTCAGAGGTCGCAATCCCCCTTAATCCCAGGGTGATTTCCGGCAGCGTATCGGGACGATGGCAGGGACTCAATCTTCAGCCAGTGCGGATTGGAGCACTGGATTGGCGTTATTCGACCCGCTCTGGCGTCATCCAGTCGGCGAACATCATTCGCGGGAGTCGCCAGACTTCATCACCCCTCTGGTTTGTGAAGTAGATGCAGGACTCCGATGGTTCCAGCGGATTGCCATCGGCCCAGATCCCCCAAAACCCAGGGTGCGCATTCAGCGGTCGACGGGCGTAGGTGTGGTTGAACCGACTGCCAGCGGTCACAGTTCTCTCTCGTCTCCACGTCTCACCTTCACTCTCACTGGTCCAAAGGACCATTTCTCCTCCAGTGGTCCAGGGTTGGGGTCCAGGATCCGTCGGAGCCAGAACCTGCCAATTCCCATCGGAATCAATGGCGAGGAATCCATGGTCATAATTGTGGTCGCTGGTGGTTACCTCACGACGTCGCCAGTTCTCGCCCGTCCAGTGCAGGGTGAACCAACGCCGTGCTCCGTTCCGGGGCCCTGATTCATACCCCTGTGCGGCCAGGTACAGTACGACGGGATGCCCCCGGCGGTCGTAATTCAAGTCCTTGAGATAAACCAGCAGCCCATCGCTCTGTGAATCATAGACCCGAGCAGGGTTGTCGATTGCCGTCAGCGGGAGTTGTAACCGGTCGCCGGTTACAGTCTGCCAGTTCGCTCCACCGTCGCGTGTCTCGGCATAATAGATGTTGGCCCGGGCATTCAGGCCCACTGGGGCGGGATGCTGATCAAAGATCGTCCCCAGGCGGTCTCCGTGCCGCCAGGTGATCTGGTAGTCTCCTTGTTCGATGTGGGCGAGGGGTTGACGCGGGCTCCAGGTCCGGCCGTCGCGGCTCGTCTGCTGAAACAGTCCGCGCCCCTTGCCGTACCGCGTCTGCAGAAACAGGAATCCCCTTCCCGGCAGCCACCAGGGATGTGGATACGAGAAGTTCGTCTCCAGGATCCGCTCGAATCCAGCGATTGACCAGGGCTGCCGACTGCGATGGATCCAGCTCGGCCGACCCGTTCCATGAGAGGCCGAGAAGATCCAGACATGTCCTGCCTCATCGAGCATCAGGGTGGGATTGTCATGGGCGTCTGTCGTCTGCTTGTCGAGCACGATGGTTGGCCGCGACACGCGACCGGTGGCGTGATCGAATTCCCCAATGAGGTGCAGCAACGAGGATTCGGTCTCGTTCCAGCCGCTATAGCAGAAGAATGTCTTCCCCACCTGAGCCGCGTGGATGGCGCAGGGAACCGACTGGTGGGGATACGTCGCGAAGCCCCCGCTGTACTTGTAGCGGTACTCGTCCCCCGAGGATTGGTTCGAATACCAGACGCCGCGGTATCCCGTGTCCCGGTGCGAAGTCTCCGGTTCGGCCGCCACAAGCGTGGCCAGATCGCCCCAAAGGGCGAGCCCGGCGAACACCCATCGGATCGCGAATTGGTGGCGATCAGTCATGACACTCCAGCTTTGCTCCATGACTCAGGCTGCTCCATTCAGGACGGATTCGGTTTCGGCCCCGATCGGGGTATTGTTTCGGAGTGGACTCCACTCTTTGTGGTTGACGCCGTGTACGCCTCGAGTGGGCAGCCACTTTCGGAATTCACTCATGGCGGGAATCTGGAAACGGTGTGGCGTCATGTCGGCCCAGGTGTCGGACCCAGGCGACGAGGTCCCAGATCGAGTCTGGCTCGGCCCAAAGAATGGCCCGGAACGATGGCATGGGAGTGCCGTTGATGCCCCCGAGGATACGGCGATAAATGTCAATCGGTTCCGCTCCTCCCTTCAGGCGACCGGTGGTCAGGTCGGCAGCGCGCACCGGATGTCCCCAGATGTCACGCAGGCCGCCCTGGAGATTCTGCTCGGTCTGGCCCCGGCCATCGTCACCATGGCATTTGGAGCACCCTTTCTGCACAAATTTCTGTCTCCCCCGCTCCACCATCTCCAGGGTGAAGTCTGGCTGGGCCGTCAGGGGGACAATCACTTGTTCGGCGGCTTCATGCCACAGGTCGGCAACGTCTTTGGCGATGGCAGCCGCCTCCACATCTCCCGGCACCTGTCCCGAAACCTCGGCATCCATCATTAACCTGCCTTCCAACTCACCCCGCCGGGCCAGTATTTCCACTGCCAGGGCCAGTTGGTCGCGCTCCTCCAGCGAGAGTTGGGCGAACGGGGGCATCAGCGCCTCGGCAATTCCCCTGGTGATCGTACGCCGCAGGTCCTCCCGGACAGGGTGGGACCCATAAGGCGTGGACTGAAACTTGAAAACGCCCCGCCGGAAGTCGCGGGGCACCACCGGGAGCCAATCTGACCACAGTCCATCTCCCGCACCACTGTGCCCGTGACACACTCCGCAGTGCCGCCGGTAGAGTCGCAGGCTGGACGCCCATCGCTCCGGATCATTGGCTGGTTCCCCGACGAGGCGGGGGGCCGCCGGCGTCCCTCCCAGGTCGCGAACCTGTCTTGTCAACAAGGCCGCATTCTCCGGCGGCAGCGTCGCGAAGTCTGCGTGAGGTTGAAACTCATTGTCCGCACCTGGCGCCGTGGTGGTGTTCCCGGTGGGCTGACAACCCGACGAGAGTGCCCACACAAGGCCCAGCAGTCCCCGCATAACCTGGACCATCCGACCGGTTGACGGTGAGAGATTTCGGTTCATTTCAGTCAACATCGTCACGCTCTCCGGCTTGGGGTCGGACCCACCAACACCAGCCCAGCACCTGCACTCCTGTAACAAGCAGGATGACGACCGCCCCGAGCAGGTAGGGGACCCGATGCCCCGCCAGGTTGCCGATCGCTCCCCCCACGGTGGTGCCGACCGACATCCCGGCCGCCAGTGTCGCCTCATGCAGGGCGGCGGTCCAGGCGCGGTTCTGTTGCGGACTTCCGGCAGCGCTGTAAAACAAACCGGCGAAATAGTTGAAGCCCACCAACTGTCCCAGCAGTGCCAGGCCCGCCAGCAAAGACCACGCGGAGCCTGCCTGAGAGATCACGACCAACCCAGCCGCCCCCAGGAGTTGGGAACCGATCGCAGGGGCCAGTCGAAACTGCCACCCACGAAGACGGTGCATGAGCAGGTAGGTGGCAATGATCACCACCCGCCACAGGGCCATCACTTCTCCCTGTCGTTCTGCCGGAATGCCGATCGCAACTGCCAGGTCACTGATGAGATGAAGGACCAGGCTGCCCCCAAACATGCCCCCCAGGTTGGCCAGCCAACTGAGTCGTTGGAAGGCGATGGCCCGCTGTGAGTTTCGCACGGGTAGCAGGGTTGCCGTGGGGACACCAGGCAAGGTTGTTGATTGCCGGGCTGCGATCAACGCCAGCCCCAAATTGACCAGCGCCAACAGGCAGGGAACCCCGAGGGCGACATCGTTTCCCCACGCAAACAGGGCCCCCCCGGTCAGTTGCCCTGCCATCATTCCCAGGTTCCAGGCAATGCAGAACAGGATCAGGCGTCCACTGATTCCGGACTGTGGCGTGGCCATATCCGACTCTCCCTGATTCAGCCACCCGATCAGGGGAGGGTAAAGGCCTCCCAGTCCCAGCCCAAGGCCAACATAAGAGAGCAGGAATCCGGTACTCCCCGGGAGCAACTGGCGACACCCGATGATCGCCAGCAGCAGAGTTGCGGCACCGGTCAGAAACGGTGCCGGAGCGCCATGCCGCAGGGACCCGAAACCAGCGGCGATACTGGCCACCGCAGCCGCGAACGAGAAACCCGCACCCAACAGGCCCAATTGCAGAGGGGATGCTCCCTGTTCGGCCAGTCGCCGGGTCACTGTGAAGGTGACCACAAACGCACAGAAATCCGTCAGAACACAGATGACGTAGAGCCAGCCACGAAATCGCTGGCGGGTGGTAAGCGACAGGGGAGTCACTCCGGGTTCGAAGGAAGAAGGTGCGGATGGAAATTGTGTGCCAAGCCGGAATCGATTGTGACGCGAACTGGTCCGCGTGAACAACTGACCGGTGCAGGATTGAATCCCACCGGTCAACCCGATACTCTTCCAAGACGTTTTCCTTGTGAAAACAGGCACCCGTAGCTCAACTGGATAGAGCAATGGACTTCGGATCCATAGGTTGGGGGTTCGACTCCCTCCGGGTGTACTCTGCAAAGACCAGCCGGTCACAGAGTCGTTCCAACCCAATTGGCCGTGCAGTCTTCCATGCCAGTCTGAATGGCTCGAGCAGGTGGCATGCAGACTGTTGGGATCCGACGACCGAGACTGCTGGGAGCACCGACACAGAGTTGACTAGTCTGGCTGGTGGGCGAGTGGGTGGTTGGAGACACAGGCTGGTCGGTGTCGTTCAATAAATCCCCGTCCTGAAACCCCCCGGCAAACTGGCCGGAATCCTGGCTGGCCGTAATATGTCGCCCAAGGGTGACCAAACCTAGCGGAGGGTCGGTGTCCCGGAAGTGCGTGCCATAAGGGGGGGCCTCTGACGGGTTTTGCCCTCTTTCTCACATGTCATTTGACGGCTCGTCGCATCACGTTGGTGATATTGTCGTCGGTCGCAGATCACAACAACGAATTCACAGCTTCGTGTTTCCTGATTTCTCAGCGGAGATTGACAGATGGTTCGGACCGCGGTTGTTGGCCTGCTGGCCTTGCTGGCAGTAGTGATGGTGGGAGGTGTCGAGGCGCAGCAACCGCCGACGAAGACTCCTCCTGTAGTGCCCGGCGAGGCGGCGAAGAGGGCTCTGGAGGCAACCCAGAAGGCTGCCCAGAATGCAATTCCGAACGCTCCGATCGCTGCCCAGAAAGCCGCTCAGGATGCTGCGGCCCGGGCGGCCGCGGCCCAAAAAGCGGCCGCTGGCCAGGCGTCCCCGAAGAACGCCCCCCCTGCCAAGGGGGCTCCGGCGACCAAGGAGTCGGCCACCAAGACGGCGGTCGATACCGTGGCCAAGGATGCCAGCGGGACAGATCATGCCGCCGATGATGAAGCTCTGATGAACATGGCCGTCGAATTCGACAAGGCCTACAACGCCCGCGATGCCAAGTCGCTCGCGGAGATGTTTTCTCCCGATGCCCAGATGATCGACGCCGACGGCACGACCGTCCAGGGACGGGAAGACATCCTCAAGGCGTTTGAGGAAATCTTCGCCAACGAACCCGAGGGTGTGATTGAGACCGAGGTCTCTGACCTCAGGTATCTGGGTCCGGCGGTGGCGATCGAGACCGGGCGCACGGTGCTCATTTCCGCCCCCGATCAGCCTGCGGTGATCAACGAATACACCGCCGTGCATATGAAATCGAAGGACGGCAAATGGTTGATGACCATGGCCCGCGACACCCCGACCGAGGTGAATGACCAGACCGAAAACTTGATTCCCCTGTCGTTCCTTATCGGCGATTGGGTCGATGAAAGTGCCGATGCGGTGGTCAAGACCACCTACGACTGGTCGGATGGAGACAAGTTCATCGTGGGCAAGTTCTCGGTGCAATTGCTGGGAGAAGAGGCCTTCTCGGGCACCCAGCGGATTGGTTGGGACCCGTTGGCCCGCAAGGTCCGGTCCTGGGTGTTTGATTCCAATGGCGGATTCCAGGAAGGGCTTTGGACCAATCGCGACAACCAGTGGTTGGTGAACTATCGCGGAGTCAGTGGAGACGGGGAAGTCACGTCGGGTACCAGCGTCATGACCATTCTCGACCGCGATCGCTGGAGCTGGCAGTCGCGTGACCGGATTGTCGGCAGTGAAGCGCTCGATGATACCCCCGAGGTGTTTGTTGTGCGGAAGGCACCGGCTCCGGTCGATGCCCTGTCGGCAGCCGAAGCGGCCGCTGAGCAAAGCGACCTTCCTGGCGTCCAGGCCAAGGAAGAGGCGGTCAACGCCGACATCAAGCAATAGTTATCGTTGGATTGGCTGGCCGGATCGCGGGCGAACCTTGGCAGCAGGCCCTGGTGTCCGGGACCGACTGGTCTTTTCACTCGACAGTCTTCCATACTTCCCGTCTCGTGTTTCGAGACCGCATTTGCAGTCACTTGGAGGCACCTTGAACATCTCGAAAACCAATCGCTGGCTGGCACTTTCGCTGGCACTGCTCCTGACCAATTCCGAATGTTTTGCGGGCCGCGGGGGAGGCGGCGGATTCCGGGGGGGCGGTGGTGGGGGTGGCTTCCGTGGCCCGTCGGGTGGTGGTATGGCTCGTCCGTCCATGCCTGCGGCACGGCCCTCCATGCCAGCCAGCCGGCCTTCGATGCCCGCGGCCCGACCCTCCATGCCGCAGGCTCGTCCTGGCGGTGGTGGGATGGCGAACATGGGGCGGCCGGCAGGGGGAATGCAACGGCCCAATATGGGGGGCGGTAGCGTTCCATCGATCAACCGTCCGGGAATCGGCGGAGCTGGCATGAACCGACCCAATGCTGGGGGCCTGCCCGGTGGCGCCACCACGCGCCCGGCTCCGGGCGGAATGGCCGGCAATCGGCCAGGTCTGGGGGGGGCTGGCAATCGGCCTGGCGGGGGAGCGACAACGCTGCCCGGCAATATCGGAACCGGCAATCGTCCTGGTGGTGGCAATTTGCCGGGCCTGGGTGGGAACCAGGTTGGTAATCGACCTGGCATTGGCGGCGGTCGACCCGGTGGTGGAGCCAATACGCTCCCGGGAAATATCGGTGGGAACCGTCCTGGCGTTGGCGGTGGCAATAACCTGCCGGGCAACGTGGGTAACCGTCCTGGCACTGGCAACAACCTCCCCGGCAACATCGGAAATCGTCCCGGTGGCAACAATCGCCCAGGCATCGGGGGTGGGAACAACGCCATCACCGGAAACCGCCCCGGGACTGGCGGCGGATTCAACAATGGCAATCTCGCTGGTGGCGGTGGTTGGGGCTCACGTCCCGCCGGCCCTGGAAACGGTGGCAACTGGAATGGCCGCCCCGGTTTGGGGAATGGAGGCTGGAACAATGGCAACCGCCCCGGCAATGGCAACATTGGCAACGGTAACATTGGCAACGGCAACCATTGGGGCAACAGCGGCCACTGGAACAGCAACCACTGGAACAACAACAATTTCAACAACAACAACGTCAACATCAACAACAACATCAATAACTGGGGTGGTGGTGGTTGGGGTGGCGGTTGGGGTGGTTACCACGGTGGATACTGGGGCGGGAACTGGGGTTGGGGGAATCATCCCTGGGGGGCATGGGCAGCCACCACGGCCGCCGTTGGCCTGACCAGTTGGGCGCTCGGTTCGTCGTTCTACAACTACGGCTATGCCTCGTACGCCAATCCGTATTACGTGCCTACGCAGTACGTGGTGGTGGACAGCCCCGCCGTAAACTACAGCCAGCCAATCTCGACCCAGGCGTACACGCCGCCGTCGAACACCACAATCATCGTCAACAACGATCCCAGCCGGGGCTCCACCGCCAATCCGGCGACGCCGCCGGGAACAGGTGATGCTGGCAGTGCCGCCGCTGGCCCCAATGCCGAGGCAACCGCGGCCTACAACGCTGCCGCCGATGCCTTCAAGTCAGGGGACTACAACGCCGCACTCAAGGGGGTGGAGACTGCTCTCTCCAAGCTGCCGGGAGATACGACGCTGCACCAGTTCCGGGGCCTGTGCCTTTTCGCTCTGGGCAAGTACCAGGAAGCGGCTGGCACGCTCTACGCAGTGCTGTCCGTTGAACCGGGGTGGGACTGGACCAGCCTCTCGTCGTATTATCCTTCCGTGAGCGTCTACACCGAGCAATTGCGGAAGCTGGAAGCGTACGTCAAGGGCAACCCAATGGCCACTGACGGACATTTCGTTCTGGGTTACCACTATCTGTGTGCGGGACACTCTGATGCTGCTCTCAGGCAGCTGAAGATGGTGACCGAGCAACAGCCTCAGGATCAGGTGTCGGCCGCCCTCGTGCGGATGCTTTCTCCCCCGCAACAGGCCCCGACTGACACCCGAAGTGCTCCCGGAACGGCACCCACCCCCGAGGGGACCGCTGCTCCGGCAGCTCCAGCGGGCAAGGCTCCTGCCACTCTGGTGGGTAACTGGAAAGCCCCTGGACAGGGTGGTGGCGAGATCGCGCTCGACATCAAGGATGACGGCACTTTCGAATGGAAATACTCGAAGGATGGCAAGGACAACGCGTTCGGCGGGAAGTACGAAGTCAACCAGGACATGCTGGTGATGGAGAACAACCAGGGCCAGACGATGGTTGCCCGTGTTACCGACCAGGGTGACAACAAGTTCAAATTCGAGGTCGCCGGCGGACCGCCCAACGATCCTGGATTGATGTTTGCCAAATAGGCCTTTTTGAAGGCGGCTGGACTCTGCCACAGCGCGGAAGTCTGAGGAAGTTCTGGCCCGGTCGGGATTCATTTCCGGCCGGGCCTTTTTTCTCGATTTGTCCGTCCTTGTCCAGGATTTCAGACGCCTTGGGTCGTCACTCGAGAGCAACTCGCGGCCAGCTTCGTCCGGGTTGCGAACATTTCACGGGCCCCGGCAATTCACGGGGGCTGTCCGTTTTCAAGTCGCCGCCGCAGTCATCTTGATGCGGACTGTGACAGTCCCACTGCTTTCAGCGTTCGGAATGGTTTACGGCCGCCCTGTGAGGTTTCGCGACAGAGAGCCCGCGAAAGGAACTACTCCAACCCGAACCGCTTCATGCGACTGAAGAAAGTACTTCGGGGAACACCCAGTAAACGAGCCGCCTCGGCTTTGTTCCCCCCTGCCTTGGCGAGTGCTTCCACAAGATCGGCCCGTCCGGGCTCGGGGGGGCTATTGTTCTTGGACGCTCCCCGGGGTGGGCGTCCGCGCCGGCGACCGGGAACGGTGGGAGCTGTTGGGGCTCTACCCCGGACATGTGAATCCATTTCGATCCAATTGGACTGGGGAAGACCCGCAAGAACGGCGGCGGGAAGTTCCGCCACTGTCAACGCGCTCCCATCCGCCAGGACAACAGCTCTCTCAATCGCATTTTCGAGTTCTCGAATATTGCCTGGCCATGAATAGCGTCGTAAGGCATCGATGGCACCATCATCCAGATGTGACACCCGTTTCCCGGCCCTCTCGGCCGCTCGTGTGAGGAAATGCAGTGCCAGTTCGATGATGTCATCGCCACGTTCCCGCAATGGTGGAAGCGTAATGCTGATCACATTCAGGCGATAGTAAAGATCTTCCCGGAATTTTCCCTCCGCGATCAACTTTTCAAGATTCTGGTGTGTGGCTGCGATCAGGCGGACATCCACCTGGATGGACTGGGTGCCACCGACTGGCTCAAACTCGCGTTGCTGCAAAACGCGCAGTAACTTGATCTGTGTCTCCGGGGAAATATCTCCGATTTCATCGAGGAACAATGTCCCACCGCTGGCCATCTCAAATCGTCCAACTTTGTCTCGATGCGCACCGGTGAATGCCCCCTTGACATGTCCAAACAGTTCGCTTTCGAGAAGTCCGGGAGACAATGCCCCGCAATGAACACTGACCAGCGGACCGTTCCGTCGGGGACTGTTGTCGTGAAGTGCCAAGGCCAACAACTCTTTGCCAGTCCCGCTTTCGCCACGAACCAAAACCGAAGAATCGCTCTGGGATACCTTGCGAACCGTCTCCAGCACCTCGCGCACAGCAGCACTGTTTCCCTTGATGGTCTCCCGTCGAAAGGGAACCGAATCGGTTCCGGGCACGCCGACAGAAGCATGCGTGTTGCGGGCTGTAATCTCCGACTGCAACATCGCGATCAACCGTTGTTGTTCGTTGAGTCGAGAGTTCTTGTGCTGCAGATCTTCACTGAGGCGTGCGACCACCTGTTGAACACGCGCGCCCTGCAATGCCACCCGCATGACATGTCCAAGGGAGCCCAGGAGCAGCAGATCGTCGGATGTAAAATGAGTTCCATTTCTTTTGGGCCCCAGCATCAGGGCCCCGTCAAGACGATCTTCCGCGTCCAACGCATGGACGAGTTCGATGTCAAGTTCTCGCAGCATTCGAAGGCTGCGCGAACTTTCCGGCAGACTGCCTGTCTGGCCACGAGCGTTTGCTGTCTCGGAACCCGATTCCAGCAACTCCAGGAGTTCCTGATCGCTTGCAAACCGGAGCGGTGCGCGGTCCAGGTTCGCCTTGGCAATCAGCGGAAATGCGCCATCATCACCCTCCCTCAAGTACAGCGCGGCGCGGTCAACCCCGAGCAGTTCCCGGCAAGCACTGAGTAGCCTCTGTGCCATGGTCTCTGGGTTTCCCAGCCCCGATGTTCCGGTAAACAGTGGTTGCATCGCCCGATCCAGAGGGAATCGATTTCGATTGAAGATTCGGTCGATAAACTGTTGCAGCCGATCGCGGGCGAAACTCATTAATCCCAGGGCTGCCAAAACCAGGGCCAAAACCATCGGTGCCTGGTTGGGAAAGTGCTGATATTGCCACAGGCCCAGCAGGCCGCTCGACAATTTGCCCAGGGAGGCCAGGGTCGAAAGTCCTCCACTCAGGAGGTAGTAGGTCATACCCCGATCGACGACCTCCTCGAGCAGGTTGAGCTTGGGCCCCAGAACTCCCACTGCATAGGCAACCATAAACAGCAGGCTGGCAGCGAACATCGGAATCGTCGCCGACCCGAGGGCGAAGGCCTCTTTGTCAAACCGGGCCAGGTAAAGCGTGTATCCCACTGGGAGCGTCGCGGCGAGTGCTGCACCAAGAATCCACTCAACTTGTCGCTGTTTCAGGATGTTTCTCTGAGAGAAAAAACTGTCCGCCAGTGCAATCAAGGTCATAACGAAATAGCCGGCTGCGACAACCAGGGACGCATGGATGCTCTGCATCACCCGCTGCAATTGTTCCTGGATTTCGTTTGGCGATTGTTGCCGGTGATGCGACAGATTGCTGATCAAGATCGCCGACAGAAGGCCGGCAATCGACAGAACAGGGAGTCCATACAGTGCGAGCAGTGCCTGGCGGGGACGCAGGATAAACCAGGGCTTGGGATCGGGATAAAGGCAAAAGAAATGCAGCGACACGACGGGGATCAACACTGCCGCAATGGCGAAGGGAACTGTCAGCCATAAACTGCCAGCGATGGTCCACCAGTGAAAGCCGCCGACAAAACCGGCCATTGTCACCAGGCACATGGCAAAGAACACTCGCTCAGCCCGGTCAAATGGCCTCGCCCAGAGTGCCAGTCCTCCCACCGACAGAATGCCGAATTGCAACAGAAACCAGGCGAGTGTCAACAACAGCTCTGCCAGCGGAAGTGGCTGCAGGGGCATCCAGACCTCGTATTCCCGACCACCTCGCCCCAAACGCAAACGGATGTATCTCTCTCCTGTGCCTGCTTGTTCAACGAGGGGAGGAAGCCTCCGGACGTCCGCCACCAACCGCTCCTGCAGCAGTTCCCGATTGGACTCCTGAATCAGCCCCCCTGGGGGGACATCAAAGGACCGAAGTCGCGCCAGCACGGTCGTGAAATCGAGAAACGAATTGACCTCCGTATCACCCAATTGCAACAAACGATCCCCAGTCACCGGTTGCGGTCCCGTCTTGTCGATCGGAATTGCCGGTCCCACAATTCGCCGTACAACGATTCCGTAAACAGACTCGGGAGTGGCAGCGGACGGCGTTTCCGACAACAACACACGAATTCCAGGATCCGGAGTTGTCGACACAATCCACAAGACTGCCAAGGCATAGCAGACGACAACCGTGCCGCATGTCACCATGACGAGGCGTATCAACGGGATCGAATGGCGCATCGACATCACTTGCCAATTCACACGGGCGGCTGAACTCAATTCTTCAAGACGGATTCTAAGTATTCTATCAACAGCGCCGAAATTCAAATCAGCGCTGAAAGTTATTTCTGACTGCTCCAAACGGCGCTGAAATAGTAATTTCGGCGCCGAGAAAGAGTGATCGGCGAATCATTTAGAAAAATCGCAAATATAGTGATAGTTTAGATTTATAACCGGAAAGGCAGTTTGAATAACGGCTTTGGAGATGGATGGTATGGGATGTGCAGTCAAGACTGGTGTTGACCGCCGGAAGGAGAGCCTTTCACTCCGAAACTGGCCCTTGCCGTGCGGTTGGCATCGTGGTGGCAAACACCATGTTTGCGATTTCTTCGCCCAGCCAGACCCTCAGGAGGAGGTGCCTGCTGGAATCACAGACGAGTCGTTGTACCTGGCGATTGGTAAGACCCACTCCAATCGTTGAATCAATGGCTTGGTGTCGTGGTTCCTGCCGGTTTCTTCCCTGGGGGTCTTTTTATGCGCCGCGGGGGAGGGAATGTGTACGGGCGGATAGTTTCCGGGTCGAGGGTACGGATAGGAGGAAAGTTCAGGTGGTTTGAATCGAGTCGTCCTCTATGGACTCGATTCAAACCTCAGGTGTCAGATCGGGAGGAGGGGACTTCAGTTGTCGGAGTCCTGAAGTGTGGTTTCTGTCGGGATGCCAGAACCTGTGCTCGATTGCGGAAGGTTAGTGGGTGCGATAGGCGGAACTTGAACGTTCGGTTTCCCAGAGTCGGACTTCGTCGATCGGCAGCCCGAGGTGTCGGGCTTGTTCGAAGATCAGGCGGGCGATGTTTTCAGCGGTTGGATTCGTCTCCATGACGAAGACGGGTTGCTCATGGGACTGCAAGACCGGGAGAAGCGGATCTTCCCGACACAGCAGCATCTTGTGGTCGAGATGGTCGTCGATCCAGGTCTTCAAGAGCCGTTTGATGTCACCAAAGTCGAGTAACATGCCCCTGGAATCGAGCTTTTCCCCTGCCAGCAGGATTTCGAGGCGACCGTTGTGGCCGTGAAGGTTGCGGCATTTCCCCTCGTAGTTCAGCAGTCGATGCCCGTAACAAAAGTCCATTTCCTGCATCAAATAGAACATGTTGTGGCCCGTGCCAAACGCGTTGGTCTTGGTCGAGTTGGTCGAGTTGGTCGAGTTGGTCGAGTTGGTCGAGTTGGTTGGTGCGTTGAGTTGACCGAGTGTAATCTTGTGTTGCTGGCTGCGGCCAGCGATCTGCAGGTGTGTCGTCGAAAGAAGGAGCTGGAGTGATGCCTGCCCCCGGAACCCCCGGTAGTCCCCCGTCGGCCGTCAAACGCCGTCGCCGTTGGTTGTTGAATCGGTCCACGCCGGCTGCCACGGACGGAGTCCTTGCGTCCGATGTGGGCTTGTCCTGTCCGTTACTGGCTGCGGTTCAGCGGTTGATGCAGGATACTGCTCCCATCACATGGGTGTTTACAGGAGACAGCATCACGCATGGTTCGCTGTATACAGAGGGGCAGCGGAGTTACCCGGAACATTTCTCCGAGCGAGTGCGCTGGGAAATGCGTCGATTCGAGGATGTGGTGATCAATACCGGTGTTTGCAACGAGCGATCTGAAGGACTGCTGGCGGCCATCGACAGTCGGATCCTGCGGTTTCAGCCCGAGGTTGCGTTCATTCTGATTGGGATGAACGATTGTATTGCCGGCCTGCGCGGCCGGGAACAGTTCCGCAAAAATCTGACTGCGATTGTGGAGAGGCTGAGAGAGAACTCTGTTCTGCCGGTCCTGCAGACACCGAACCTCATCTACACTCCGAACGCGTCGTCTCGCACCGATTTGCCGGCCTACATCCAGATCATTCGGGAGGTTGCCGTCCAAATGGAGACAGCACTGGTCGATCATTGGAACGATTGGTGCCAGGCCCGTCCGGAGGTTGGTGCGATTCTCACATGGTTGCAGGATGCGAGCATTCACCCCAATGGAATCGGTCACCGTGTCATGGCTCACAGTATCTGCCGTGCACTGGGAGTGTTTGATCCGCACAGCCTTACCTGTTCGCTCGCAACGACTTGATGTGTATCGATGACTCAACCGGTTGGGCAGCGGGGGACGAGCCTTCCTGAATGTTCTCTCCCGGCTTCCC
>Ga0315902_10007102_pt1 | contig 15364 bp, 13 predicted proteins | sample LakEriMetagenome_9_FD_203523 | JGI IMG/M metagenome (GOLD analysis project Ga0315902, IMG submission 203523) | Freshwater fungal communities from buoy surface, Lake Erie, Ohio, United States - Buoy 12 MA117 | ecosystem: Environmental > Aquatic > Freshwater > Lake > Lake biofilm | place: USA... | reverse complement strand
TAATAAGAAGATCGGTGTCTTTCAGAACACTGAGCACATCCCCCGTGAGGTGAATCTCGTGTTCGCCTCTGGAGAGCTGTTGAGTGATGTACTTGTGCGCGCTATTTATCAGGGGATCTTTAGAATCAAGAATTCTTGGATGAGGTTTGTAAATTACACGGCAGTTTTTCTGCTTGAGCGCGGCGTCAATAATCGCAATTCCATAGCAATCCATTGAGGTGTAATTATTAGCTTCGTCTTCGCCTTCCCAGGTCGGCGCATAGGTAATGGTCTTGAGTGAGCTTCTTTCAAGTAGCGGAGTCGTCTCTAAATCAAGTTGTGGCCTGCCAATTGGGATTAGTTTTTTCTCATCAACCCAGGCAACCGCTGAGAGATAACGATCTTTAGCTGCCGAACCTGCGACGAACACCTTGTCGTATGCCTTCGACTGGTTGCTCACCATAGAGATTTTGTCGCTCTCTCCATGATTAACATGAATATGCACCGCACGTTGATAAGCAAGAGTCTGAAAGTTTTGATACGAATTGTTAACGTAAATAAGCGCCTTGAAATGAGAAAGCTCAAGCAATTGCATCAGCAAGTCATAGGTTCGGGCATGTATAACCGTGAGTGTTGTGATTTTCTGGAGCTCTTCAGTTGTCGCTGCATGTCGAGTCACAATGATTGGCCGTAAATGTGCCGGGGCCTTTTCAAAAACAGGTAGCCACTGCGCTATCTGATAGATCTTCGAAGGAGTATCTGCGAAAAAAGCGGCAATCGTATGACCTTGAGCGCTCTCTGCAGTGAAAGGTACTAACTCAGGCGGAAATATTAGGCGCCGCAACGTCCGAGATTTCCGGCGAAGCAGGCGGTACATGCGCGAAACCGGATTACGGGCTGTCCGTCTTTGCGCCATTTCCCCCTCAGCTTCTCTTCAAGTATGTGCAGGTATAGGCATTAGAGTACCCGTTATGGGGAAAGAACCACGAGAAATAAGCGCGAAATCCCTCAAGTTGCAAGCAGCATCTCGCGATGACGATGGATTCTTTTCGACATTTATCCTCAGAAAAATCTCAATTCGCTTCACAAGCGTTTTGGTTGAGCGAAATGTTAGCCCAAATACCGTCACACTTTTGTCACTCCTAGTTGGATTTATCGCAGCTTACGTAGCAGCTCAAGGAAGTTATCTCGCAGGTGGTTCTTTACTTTTACTCTCCCTAATTCTCGATTGCGTGGATGGTGAGATTGCCCGTTACAAGAGCGCATTCTCTGCGCTAGGTGCTTGGCTAGATGCGCTATCTGATCGAGTGAAAGAATTCGTTTATATTTTCGCACTCATCTACAGCATTGACCAAGAGAGTGCATGGTGGAGTGGAGTAGTAATCATCGCTCTCCAAACTACTCGCCACCTCTCCGACTATAACTTTGCTCGCTTACAGAAATCGTATGAGGAGAGCTCAACAAGTATTCGACAGAAAAATATTTTTTATTGGGTAAAGAAGATTATTCACTTGCCAATTGGCGAAAGATGGTTACTTCTCGCGGTGCTGCCAATTTTCTTATCTATTGAGCAGACACTCCGTTCAATCATTTATCTCGGCGCGTTCTCGTTTCTCTACGTCCTTATAACTCGCATTCGCAGAATGCGACGATGGAAAAATCCTGTAGCGTCCACTGACTTTCTCGATCGACAGCGCGATTCCTTATTGCCCTTGAAGATATCTGGGTCGAAGGCTTCCTGGATATTCCCTTCACTTCTTCGAGCGCTTGAGTTCTTTGCACTGCTGATGATTACCAATGATGCTTCTGCGTTTATCAGATTTATTCTCCTTTTCGCGATATCGATTTGGCACTACACCAACCTTTATGATGCGCTGCACGGTCGGACGTCATACATGGGTGCGGGTGGGTTGCGTGTGGCCGGTCGCATCTCGCTTTGCTTCATTGCGCAGTTATTCGGTCTTGAAGCTGAGGTCTCGCTATTCCTCTCGCTCTATCTATTAGCGCTCATTCTTCTTCGGGGCGGGCATAATGTGTCAGGGGGTAAAAAATGAGCGAGCACATCACTATCGCGCAACTACGTGCGATCACCCAACCTGATTCTGTTCGCGGTCGTGCCAACTCCGAGCATTGGGTTGCTGACTTGTACCTTCGTCGCATCTCCCCGTATCTCACGAGGATCTTGCTAAAAATCAATGCGACTCCAAATGTAGTGACGTGGTTAATGATCTGCACCGGCGTTTGTGCAGGGCTCTCTTTGTTAATTCCTGGAATGTTAGGAGTAGCGCTGGCGCTATTTCTTGGCCAACTCCAAATGCTCTGGGATTGTTGTGATGGTGAAATTGCTCGCTGGACAAAGAGATATTCACCAGCTGGCATCTTCTTGGACAAGTTGGGTCACTACCTTGCAGAGGGAACTATCGCACTTGTATTAGGGCTACGAATTGCGCAATGGCCAGCGGAACCGATTGGTTCCTCTAATCTGCCATTGATCGCCGCGATTTTTGCGCTAATAGTTATCTTAAATAAGGCCCTTAATGATGCGGTACATGTGTCACGATACTTCGCTGGATTGCCGAAACTGGAAGATCGAAAATCAGCGAGTAATTCGCGGATATCCGTCGTCGCCTTGGCAAAGGGTGTGTTTACGTATATTCCAATCCACCGAATGTTCCACTCTGTCGAAATGACGATTTGGATTTTTGTTCTCTCATTAATCGATGCGATATTTGATCTTCAGTTATTAAACAATCTCTTCAAAATCATCATTCCTATTGCAATTTTCGTATTCATTGGACATCTCATCAGCATTCTCACTTCCAATAAATTAAGAGCGAGTGAATAGCTAGGTGAGTAATCAAGTTGGCGCCGTCCTTCTCACCATGGGTAAACGACCAGAAGAGTTGGCACGTGCACTGGCATCATTGAAAAACCAACAAGGTGCGACCATTGATTTAGTCATTGTAGGAAATGGTTGGAATCCCGCAATTCAGTTTCCGCACGAAAAAACCCTCCACCTGCCAGAGAATCTAGGCATTCCAGCAGGAAGAAATGCCGGCGTTGCTCAAGTCTCTGGCGAATATCTTTTCTTCCTCGACGATGATGCCTATTTAGATAATCAGAATGCGCTCTCAGCGCTCATTGAAAAATTAGAGAGCCATCAGGAATGGGGATTGATTCAGCCTCGAGTTGATCCTGATGGACCGGGAGTGGTGCCAAATCGTTGGATTCCGAGGCTTCGTGTAGGAGATCCCTTACAGAGTTCGCCAGCAACCACGCTCTGGGAAGGCGCAGTGATAATTCGGCGGAAGCTTTTTGATGACATTGGTGGCTGGCCAAGTGAATTCTTCTATGCCCACGAGGGAATTGAGTTGATTTGGCAGGTTTATAACCATGGATTTGTTGGTTGGTATGCCGCAGATGTAACCGTGCGCCATCCTGTGATTAATCCGACCAGGCACCTCGATTTCTACAGACTCAATGCGCGAAACCGAGTCTGGCTCGCAAAACGAAATCTGCCATTTCCAATCTCAATTATTTATGTCACCACATGGACCCTTATTTCACTCATTCGAATGCGAAAGCTCAGCTCTTTAATTGCGTGGCTAGATGGATTCCTAAATGGGATATTTGTTAGCGCTGGGAGAAAAGAGAAGTTGTCCTGGGCTGCGCTGTTTGCTTTAGGACGAGCGGGAAGATTCCCCATAATCTAAATAAGAGTGGCGTTATGGCATTGAATTGATTATTCTCATCGTATGTCAAAGAAAGCATCAAAAATCGCTCATACCCTGGAAAATCTACTCTTCCAGGCGCGCTGGATACTCTCGCCGCTTTATGTAGGTCTGGTCTTTGCGCTGATTGCGCTCATTTACCGATTCATATTGGAGTTCATTCACTTAGTCCAGCATCTTGGTGAGAAAGACCCGCATGTTTTCACACTCGACTTACTTGCGCTTTTGGATCTCACCTTAATCGGCAACCTAATCTTGATTGTGATTCTCGCTGGCTATGAGAACTTTGTATCGCGAATCGATGCTGCACACGAGTCCGATGATCGGCCACATTGGATGGGAACTATCGATTTCTCTGGGTTAAAAATCAAATTGATTGGTTCACTTGTCGCAATTTCTGTTATCGAACTTCTCAAAGATTTCATTGAGCTCTCAGGTCAAGAAAAAGTTGGTGAAGGCACGATTTGGCGTGTAATCATCCATCTCACGTTCGTCGCATCTGGAGTGCTTTTTGCATTGATGGATTGGATTGCCGATAAGCGCGAAGTGCACGGGCCAAGTTCTGGGAAGAACTAGCGTTACTATTACCGAGTGCGTCTAGATTTACTTGCTGCGTTAAGCGGCATCTTGATTGCTGCGCAATCACGGGTCAATGGCGGTCTCTCGTCAGCGCTTGGCAATAGCACTGAAGCGGCGGTCTACTCCTTTGGTTCTGGTTTTCTCGTACTCAATATCATCGCGCTTGCCAATCCAAAAGTACGAGCGGGAATACGCAGGATTATCGCTGGTGTGAAAAGTGGTGAACTGCCCGCATGGCGCCTCTCCGCGGGGATTATGGGTGGAATTTTCGTCGCTATTCAAACCTTTACCGTTCCTATCATTGGGGTAGCACTTCTATCCGTCGTGATGATTGCCGGCCAAACTGTGGCCTCGTTGATTGTTGATCAAATCGGAATAACTGGCGGTGGGAAGCAACCCATTACAACTCGTCGAGTACTTGCAGCGCTCATCACAATAATCGCTGTCATTGTCGCCGTTTGGGAAGAGATTCAATTAGCCAATATCTCCGCAGTGCCCGTAATTATCGTATTTGTGGGTGGATTCATGATTGGAGTGCAACGAGCGCTCAATGGACAGATCAATGATGTATCTGGCCAAAGCTTCTCAACAACTTGGCTCAATTTCTTCATGGGAACTTCAACGTTGTTGATACTTCTAGTTATCAATACAGCTCGAGGAAATGAAATCGTTGGATTGCCAACATCTCCCTGGTGGATTTATTGGGGCGGAACAATCGGGGTTTTATACATTGCCTCCTCATCAGTTATCGTGGCGAGGATTGGCGTGCTTTCTTTTACGCTCTTCGCGACTGGCGGTCAATTAATTGGTTCACTTATTTTTGACCTGATTGCACCACCTGAAAATGTAACGGTGGGAATCAATCTCGTAGTTGGAATTTTAATTACGTACATTGGGGTTTTGGTAGGTGGACTTCGAAAACAAGGTTCAATGCGAACGAAACCGACGCCAAATAATTGAAATAATTGAACCACCGATAAAAAACGCTGCTATCGCGTAAGAGGAACTTTTCACGGCTGGGATAGTTGCCGAATAGAAACCTGCCAGAGTTATTCCTACGCCCCAAGCTAGGGCGCCAACGGCATTTGCAGAGAGAAATTTGTAGTACGGCATTTTCGATGCGCCAGCAATCGGTGGAATAAATGTTCTAAACCACGGAAAGAATCGTGCGGCACAGACCGCCCACCACCCGTTTTTTTCGTAGAAAGCTTCCGAGCGGGTAACCATCCGAGCAATCCGCTCCGATTTAGATTTCTCTAAGTACGGTCGACCAAATTTTCTTCCTAATACATATCCAAACTGATCGCCAACGAAGGCAGCAAGGAATATTCCAGCAACGAGTATCGCGATATTCATATCATCGCGAGCTGCGGCGACTAACCCTGCGCTAAAGAGAATCGAATCTCCTGGAAGCCAAAACGCCAGCAGAACTCCTGTTTCAAGGAAGACGATTGCCCACACCAATATGTAGAGAAGAAATGGGGCTATCGGTGAGAATCGTTCATCGAAGCTCGCCGCGAGTTGTACGGCGGTCAGAGAATTCATTGAATTCACGGGGCGCTTTTTGCTAGAGCTGGCAGTGGTGGGCGCGAGAGGATGCCACTTGCTCCGGTCAGACTCCATCGCCCTGCATCGAAGGGGATGACAAGGGCATCGCCATGGCCAACTGCAATCGTGCCGCTGTGTTCAGTGGTGAGTACGCCATCACCCTCGAGCAGTAAGAGGATGCCAAAGCTCGCGTCAATGCTCGCGCCATTTCCAGGGATTACTTCGGCTCGGAAGTATCCATCTGCGCGCTCGGTAAAGAGGGAACGCATCTGGCCACCAGTGAAATGTGAACTCTTTACCAATGTAGCAATTTCATCAGGATTAAGAGGTGCGTAGTTAAGCGAATCTAGAACCAGATCAAAGCCAAGTCCAAGATGGCCATCTTTCAATCCATCAACAGCAAATCCCTCCCACTCCAATAGCGCAGAGAGATCAGTCGGCTCTTGTAGTTCAAGCACAAAAATTCCAGCATCAATTGCATGTGCCGTACCTGCGGGAACAAGAATTGCATCGCCTGGTTTAACGGGAATCATATTTAACGAGGCGAGTAGCGCTGCAGAATCTTTTGCTTGCACCATCGAGTGAACAACATCCTTCTTCATCTCCTGCGCAAAGCCCAATCCAACTTTTGCATTCTCGGGAGCATCGAGAATGATCCATGCTTCTGTCTTTCCATGATCTAGCGCAAGATGTTTGCGCGCAAAAGCTTTATTTGGATGAAAGTGAACTGGAAGGCGTTGGTCGGGATCAAGGAGTTTTACGAGAATCTCTGTGCTAGTTCCAAACGCATCGATGTGGCTCTTGCCTAACCATTTCTCAGGAGCGCTTTCAATTGCATCGCGCAGAAATTCGCCATCGGGCAATCGAGAGAGACCCATCTCTTTCTCGCCAAATCGAGTAGTTGTTGCGGCAATCCACTCCTCTGGTCGCATTGGACCACCAGGGCCGTTTCGTAATACGCCAATGCGATTACCGCCGCGATAAAAATGATCAAATTGATTCGATGGAAGAATGACAGGCGTTAGCGACATAACCGTGAGTTTACCGACAGGTTGCTTTTATGGCAGAGGCAACAGCTGGTGTGACAGCTGGGTCAAAGACGCTCGGGATGATAAAACTCTCGTTGAGTTGCTCAGGTCGGACACAGTTTGCAATCGCATCAGCGGCAGCCAGCAGCGCATCGTCGGTGATTTTTGTCGCACCGATATCGAGTAATCCTCGGAAAACTCCCGGAAAGGCAAGGACATTATTAATCTGGTTAGGTTGATCACTACGTCCAGTCGCCACAACTTTTACATGGCGACGCGCGATTTCCGGGTCGATTTCCGGGTCAGGATTGGCTAGCGCAAAGACAATCGCATCTTTGGCCATGCTCTCAACATCTTTCTCGGAGAGAACATTTGGCACGCTCACGCCAATGAAAACATCTGCGCCAGCGAGCGCGTCGCTTAGCGTTCCAGTGAAATTCTCGCGGTTACTAATTTCTACGAACCAAGAGCGCATCTCATCGTTTTGCGGAGAGCCCTTATGGATGACACCATCGATATCAAAACCAATCATGTGGCGTGCCCCTGCATGGTAGAGAAGTTGGGCAACAGCGGTTCCTGCTGCACCGACACCATTGAGGACAATCTTCACATCTTTAATATCTTTCTTTACTAACTTCAACGCATTCTTCAGCGCTGCCGTCACAACAATTGCAGTGCCATGCTGATCATCATGGAAGACGGGAATATCGAGAAGCTCACGTAATCGTCGTTCAACTTCAAAGCAACGCGGTGCTGAGATATCTTCAAGATTTATCCCACCATAGACAGGTGCGATTATCTGTACCGTGCGAACAATCTCATCGACATCTTGAGTATCAAGACAGACCGGCCAGGCGTCAATGTTGGCAAACCTTTTGAAGAGCGCGGCTTTACCTTCCATCACAGGCATCGCAGCTGCTGGTCCAATGTTTCCTAAACCAAGGACTGCCGAACCATCGGTAACTACGGCAACGGTATTCCTTTTAATGGTGAGGCGACGAGCATCAGATGGGTCAGCAGCAATCGCTTGACAGACACGAGCAACCCCTGGCGTATATGCGCGCGAGAGGTCATCACGTGTCTTGATCTGCACCTTGCTATGTACTTCAATTTTTCCGCCTAGGTGGATGAGGAAAGTCCGATCGCTGACTTTGCGGACCTTTAGTTCCGGGACCTCGGCGATTGCTTTAGCGACGCGATCTGCATGATCGGCATCAATGGTGTCGCACGTGAGATCGACAACAACGCGGTCAAATGAAGATTCGACGATATCCAACGCAGTTAATGACGCCCCTTGAGAATTAAGGACAGCAGTCAGCGCAGAGACTGGTTGGTTCGCTGAAGGTCCTTCAACGCGGATCGTGATTCCATAGCCAGGGCTCGTAGAAACCATAAAAATCTCCTAATGTTGGATATTCAGGGTACGACTACGAGGGGGAATTATGAATTCGCAGGCTAGTGATAAGCCTCACGGGCTCGATGGGGCGCAGGTTGCAGCCTTAGATAAGGCTCACGTTTTCCACTCTTGGTCGGCGCAAGGGGCGATTACTCCGCTGCCTGTGGCCGGTGGTCTGGGCTCGTACTTCTGGGATTTTGATGGGAAAAAGTACCTAGATTTCTCCAGTCAACTTGTTTTCACCAACGTCGGACATCAACATCCACGAATCATCGAAGCAATTAAGCGGCAAGCAGATATTTTGGCAACAACTGCGCCGCAACATGCAAACGATATTCGAAGTATCGCTGCGCAGAAAATCTCGTCGCATGCGGAGAGTTTTCATAACAAAGTCTTCTTCACAAATGGCGGCGCTGACGCAGTAGAGAATGCCATTCGAATGGCGCGCATTCACACTAATCGCCACAAGATTCTTTCGCAATACCGTTCGTATCACGGCAACACAGCTGCAGCAATCTCAGCAACTGGCGATCCACGTCGCTGGCCGAATGAATTTGCCTATGGGCACATTCACTTTTTTGGTCCATACCTTTATCGCTCTGCATTTTGGGCAACGACAGAAGAAGAAGAGTGCAAGCGCGCACTTGAGCATCTTGAGAATCTGATAATTCTCGAAGGCCCAAAGACAATCGCGGCGATTATTATCGAATCAATTGTTGGTACGAATGGAATTCTTGTTCCACCAAAGGGTTATCTAGAGGGCGTTCGAGCGCTCTGCGACAAGTATGGAATCATCTGGATCGCAGATGAAGTCATGGCGGGTTTTGCTCGCGCAGGAAAATGGTTTGCGTACCAACACTCTGCTGCAAAACCAGATCTCATTGTTTTTGCAAAGGGCGTAAATTCAGGATACGTGCCGCTCGGTGGCGTCATCATCAGCGATGATATTGCCAAGACTTTTGATGAGCGTGTCTTCCCGGGCGGTCTTACATACATGGGCCATCCACTTGCCTGTGCAGCTGCTGTTGCAGCGATTGATTTGATGGAAGAAGAGGGAATCATCGAATACGCGGCGGAGATTGGCGAAAAAATTATCGGCCCTGCGCTCCATGATTTAGCAGCAAAACATAAGGTAATTGGGGATATCCGTGGCACTGGAGTCTTCTGGGGCGTTGATTTAGTCAGTGACCGAGCAACGCGCGAACCACTTGCACCATATGGCGGCTCCAGCCCAGCAATGAATGAATTTGCTGGTGCGTGTAAGAAAGATGGCTTATGGCCATTTGTTCACTTCAATAGAACGCACGTTGTTCCACCGTGCACGATTAGCGAGAAGGAACTTAAAGAAGGTTTTGTGATTATGGATAAAGCGTTAAGTGCGATTGGAAAGCATTACACCGGCGCTTAGCCACGAAGAAGCGTAGTTAAGTGCTTATCAAAAATAGCACTGACCTCGCGTGAACCTGCAGTTCCAACAGCCTGAATGGGCTTACCAAAGCTCTCTGCTTGTTGGAATGCAATTCGATCTGGAATCGCTGGTTTCAAGATTTGCTTACCGAAGATTCGTCCCATTTCACGGATTCGATAGTCGTGCTCTTCGGCAACGCTCTTCACTCGATTAGGCAAGATTCCCGCGAGCTTCAATTTCTTGTTATGTGTATTTCGAATCTCTTCAATCTCTTCTGCTGCACGTTCGGCACCTTGGAGACCAAAGAAAGTTGGCGTAGCAACTACGACTGCAAGATCGCTCGCAGCTAATGCTTCGCGAGTAAGTGTGCCAAGTGATGGTGGGCAATCGATTAACACCAAGTCGTAACCTTCAAGTTTCTCTAAAGCGCGTGCCAATCGTGGCTTGAACGACTCAGCTGATTTAAAAGCGTCATGTTGAATCAAATGTGGACTGGCGGCGATGACATCAACTTCGCCTGGCGCAATCTCCCATGCGCACTCGGTCAGGCTGTTATGCAAGGTATTTATCGTGGGATTAGCCAGTAAATCAGCGGCGGTAGACGTTGGATTCTTGGCGGCAAGAATTGATGTGGCATTACCTTGTGGATCAAGATCAATTACAAGCGTTGCTAAACCGCGAACAGTCGCGGCACCAGCAAATCCCAAGAGAACAGAGGTCTTTCCAACGCCACCTTTAAGGCTCAAGATACTCACTACGCGCATGGCGTCATCTTTGCGGAAAATCTCGGCGGTAACAACCTGCTCAGAAGTAGTTGTTAGACCGTCCCATATAAGCGGTCGCCCGCATCGCCAAGGCCGGGGACGATATATCCATGCTCGTTCAGGCGCTCATCAAGCGCGCCCATTACAACGGTGACCGGTGAACCAGCAAGCGCTTTTTCGAGCGCAGATACTCCTTCAGGCGCTGCGATGATGCAGATGATGGTGATGTCAGTTGCGCCACGCTCTAATAAATAGCGGGTCGCAGAAATCAATGTGCCACCAGTGGCAAGCATCGGATCCAAGATGTAACACTGTCGCCCGGAGAGATCATCGGGAAGTCTGTTTGCATACGTTGATGCGGTAAGTGTCTTTTCATCGCGGACCATGCCAAGAAATCCCACCTCAGCTGACGGGATAAGCCTGGTCATTCCCTCTAACATGCCAAGTCCAGCTCGCAAAATTGGAACGACAATAGGTCGCGGCTTGGAAAGATGCGCACCCGTCATTGGCGATACCGGAGTTTCGATACTCGCTTTCTCGGTTCGAATCTCACGTGTAGCTTCGTAGGCTAAGAGCATCACAAGTTCTTCCGTCAGATGGCGGAAGGTCGGCGAATCTGTGTTCTTATCGCGCAGTAACGTCAATTTGTGGGTGATTAGTGGATGATTAGCCACGTGAGTCTTCATAACGATGAGTTTATAACAGCAGGCATGGAGATGGCGCTCGCCGCAGCTGAAAAAGCTTGGCGTGAGCATGGCGATGTGCCAGTAGGTGCTGTCATTCTCGACCCTGATGGGGTTGTAATCGCAACGGGAGTGAATAAACGGGAGCTTGAACACGATCCGACAGCACACGCTGAAATCGTGGCAATTCGCGCAGCCGGTGCAGCGTTAGATAACTGGCGTTTAGATGGATGCACATTAATTGTCACGCTCGAACCATGTGCAATGTGCGCAGGTGCGATATTGCAATCGCGGATCGCACGTTTAGTCTTTGGCGCGTGGGATGAGAAAGGCGGCGCAGTTGGTTCAGTAGTTGATCTCGTTAGAGACCCACGAGCGTTATCCAAAGTCGAGGTAAGCGCTGGCGTATTAGCAGAACGTTCGAGCGCGCTGTTAAAAGAGTTCTTTTCCAATTCTCGCTAACCGTTTTCAATTTGAATGAGGTATCGTTGATGACGGTGGCGTGTCTGAGCGGCCTAAAGAGCACGCCTCGAAAGCGTGTGTGGGGGAAACTCCACCGTGGGTTCAAATCCCACCGCCACCGCCAGCAGTTAATACGGGGTTAAATGATGATTTCGTATGATGGGTTGAGAATCGTCAATTTCCCATCCTCATCGCCCACCATTCCTTCAGCGCGAAGTGTTGTACCAACTTCAAGACCTGCGATCTCGCGTCGGCCGATGAATTGCAGTCTGACGCCGCCGGTTTCATCCCAAATTTCAATTTCAACTAGCGGTGAAGATTTCTTTGGCGCAACGCGAATTCCAGTAACTCTTCCAACCACTTCAGCGCGCTTGCGCCACTGGATATCTCCAATTTTCGTTGCGCTCTTTGCATGGTGACCAACTGGTTCGTATACAGGCGATTCAAATTGCGGTCGCACTGGTGTAGGAGCCACCTCGCTCGTTGCTGAACTTTCACTTGTCGGTACTAATTTAACTTTTCCATCGAGAATCTTCTCGACATCAAATGGGACGATAGTTGCAACAACGCGTTCTAATTGTGCAATAGCGCTTGCAATACTTTCAGCTGTTTGATCGTGAAGCAATCGACCTAGAAAACGAGAATATGATCGACGCGGCAATAACAATGTAAGTTCAACGTCAGGCGCTTCAGTTTCGCGGAGTGAGTATTCGATAGCTGCATTAGTTAGCCGTCGATCAGGGCAATCAATTAATTCTAAAGTTAGGCCATCGAAAGCACTGTATTTATCCCAGGCCTCACGAATCTCATCCGCTTTTCGATCATCGATAACAAAGTGAACTGCGCTGAGTTTTCGGGGTTTGAGGCTTCGCGCGTATCGAATCGCGCCAATTGTGGCTAGGTCGACATCATCAATTAAGACGGCAACATCATGGCGGGTGATATTTGCACTCTTTCCATTTTGGGGAGATATATCTAGCACGTTCTCTTCGGCTCGATAGCGCTTATTTAATCGGACCAATCCAAGGACCATAAATGGAGCGACGACTACAACGACCCATGCGCCTGCAGTGAATTTCACAATCGCAAAAATGATGACAACAATTAGCGAGATTGATCCTGAAAGTAGGTGAATGCCAAAACGCAACCGCCACTTATCACCGCGATGGGTATGAGTATGTTTTGCCATTCCTAAACCGGTCAATGTGAATGCAGTGAAGACACCAATCGCATAGTAAGCAACTAGATGTTCGACAGATGAACGGGTGATGAGTACGAGAACTGATGCGAAGAAAACGAGAACCAAAATTCCGTTAGAGAAGTTGAGGCGGTGCCCACGCTTTGCTAACCAACGGGGCAAGAAGCCGTCGGATGCGACGAAATTAACCAGAATTGGGAATGCAGAGAATGTGGTGTTTGCGCCAGCAAAGAGGATAAGCATCGTGGCTGCTTGGACGATGATGAAGAAGATATTGCCAATTGCGCCGTCTCCAAGAATTGCTTTGGCAATCTGAGAGATAACCGTAGGAGTGCCGCTCTCGTAGGGAAGCGCATAAACCTTATGTGCAAACCACGAGACACCAAGAACAAGTGAGCCAAGAATGCAACTCATCACAATGAGCGTGCGCCGCGCGTTTACATGTTCTGGCGTCTTAAAGAGCATGACGCCATCAGAGATTGCTTCTAGCCCAGTTAATGATGAACCACCATTGGCAAAGGCGCGAAGTAACGTGAAGATTGCAGCAAAAGTGAGCAAACCTTGCTCTGATCCAATTGGAACTGCGCCTTCAACGTTGGTGCTTAATTGTGGCAAGGTGCCGGTGATGTCGCGGTAAATGCCTACGGTGAAGACAACAGCCATCGCGCCGACGAATAAATAAGTAGGTAGCGCAAAGGCTTTTCCAGCTTCCTTCACACCTCGCAAATTTCCGTAGGTAAGAAGCACAATCACAACCAGAGTCATATGCACTTTCCACGGCGCAAGCTCTGGGAAAGTTGAGACGATGGCGGCAACTCCAGCTGCAGATTGAATCGCCAATGTAACGACATAATCCAAGATCAATGCAACTGCTGCAATTTGCGCTACAACCGGACCAAAATTTCTTCGCGAGACGAAGTACGCTCCACCAGTCTTTGAGTAGACCGAGATGACGTTGTGATAGGAGAGCGTGACAATTAAGAGAATTACAAGCACGACTGCGGTCATTGGCATCAACATCGTGAACGCCGCAAGTCCGAATGCAGGTACCAATGCAATGAGAATCTGCTCGCTCCCGTACGCAGATGAGGAGATGCAGTCGGACGAGAGAATTCCTAGCCCATATCTTTTGGAGAGCCTCTGATGGCTTAGTGAATGGCGGTTAAGCGGTGCACCGAGGAGTTTTCGTTTGATGGTGTAGAGCAGTGGGTCTTTCGGGTGGACATGCTCTGCCATGACCGATGGTTGCGGAGCGTCATCTCGCCATGCAGTTGCCACGACTACCGCTCTCTCTCACGCTCACGAATACTGGTGGTACTTGTTATATATAGTAGAGAACCTTCCGCGGAGGATAAGAGATTTGAACTCTTGAAGGGTTTCCCCTTACACGCTTTCCAAGCGTGCGCACTCGGCCGCTATGCGAATCCTCCATGCAGTTTTTAAGGCTGCAGGGTCAAAGATACTGGGTCGCTATGCTTACTCCGACCCCCCGCATGGCGATACCGTGCTGAACTCCCCCAGGGCTGGAAGGCAGCAAGGGTAGGTGCGCTCTTTCGGGTGTGCGGGGGGTCCTCACAGTTAGGCTCCCGTCCATGGTTCCACCAGTAGCGCCAGATCAAGGGCCGATTGCGCTCTATCGCAAGTATCGCCCGGGCCAATTTAGTGAAGTGATTGGTCAAGATCATGTCGTCACGCCGTTAACCAATGCTCTGTCCTCCGGACAGGTGCACCATGCCTATTTATTCTCCGGCCCACGCGGTTGCGGCAAAACATCGAGCGCCCGCATCATGGCGCGCAGCCTTAATTGTGAAAAGGGTCCGACCCCAACACCCTGCGGGAGCTGCCAATCCTGTCGCGATCTCGCTCCAATGGGTCCAGGATCGATTGATGTCATTGAACTCGACGCTGCCACTCATGGACTGGTCGATGATGCGCGCGAACTTCGCGATAAAGCCTTCTTCTCGCCAGTGCAAAGTAAGTACAAGATCTACATCATCGATGAGGCGCATCAACTTGGGCCAGGGGCTGCAAATGCGCTCCTGAAAGTTGTCGAAGAGCCACCACCTCATGTGATATTTATTTTCGCAACAACAGAACCCGATAAATTAATTGCGACCATTCGTTCTCGTACTCATCACTATCCATTTCGGTTAGTAGCGCCGGCACTGCTCGCAGAGCACTTAACAAAGATATGCGAACAAGAGAAGGTGCACGTCGCCAAAGGAGTCCTTCCAATGGTGGTGCGCGGTGGAGGTGGTTCAGTCCGCGATTCGCTCTCGATTCTTGGACAACTACTAGCAGGTGCGGGCGCAGATGGAGTGAGCTACGAAATTGCGCTCCAGCTCTTAGGTTTCACAGATGGCGCGCTTCTTGATGATGTCATTGATGCGCTCGCCGCACGCGACGCGCAAGCAATTTTCACAACAATCGATCGCGTGATTGATTCAGGACATGATCCACGTCGCTTTGCGCAAGATTTACTTGAGCGAGTTCGAGATCTCATCGTGCTCGGTGCAGTTGCTGGAAATGAACAATCGGCTCATTCGCTCTTTCGCCAACTTCCTGATGACCAACTCCAACGAATGCAA
>Ga0315902_10007101_pt1 | contig 15366 bp, 11 predicted proteins | sample LakEriMetagenome_9_FD_203523 | JGI IMG/M metagenome (GOLD analysis project Ga0315902, IMG submission 203523) | Freshwater fungal communities from buoy surface, Lake Erie, Ohio, United States - Buoy 12 MA117 | ecosystem: Environmental > Aquatic > Freshwater > Lake > Lake biofilm | place: USA... | reverse complement strand
AGTTCCATCTTGATTTCATCAAGCTGTCCAAAAGCGTAAGATGGCATCTCAACCAATCTCAGTGAAGGCAAAATTCTATTGTAAGGTGATTTCATAACCTTATTAAGTATATCAGGACTGTGGGTTTTGCTAAAAACAGGTTTTTAGGAGATTTTTCTCTTGGTTTTGGGTATAATAATTTTAACCATTACCTTAAAAAAAACGAGATATTTTGAAGTAGTACTTAAAAATGAAAAAAATTGATATTAACCGAGCTCTTAAATTACCAGTCAAACCCAAGCAGAGTTTTTTTATGTGGGGGCCAAGGCAGACAGGTAAAAGTACTCTTCTCAAAAAAACTTATCCCAAAAGCTTATATATAAATTTATTGAACACGCAGATTTATTTTAAATATATTAGTGAGCCTTGGTTACTAAGAGAAGAAATTTTATTAGCTCTAAAAAATAAAAAAATTGATTCTTCTGATCCGATTATTATCGATGAAATTCAAAAAATTCCCATCTTACTAAATGAAGTTCATTCGATGATTGAAGAGCATAATCTCAAATTTGCTCTTTGCGGCTCTTCAACTAGAAAAGTAAAATTCGGGCAGGCTAATTTGCTTGGCGGGCGAGCGATGAAGTATGAACTCTATGGTTTTAACGCTTATGAATTACAAAAACGATTCGACCTAATTAAAATGCTTAATAACGGTTATTTACCGAAGCATTATTTAAGTGAATATCAAGAGGCTAAAGAATTACAAAATTTTTATCTAAGTGAATATCTAAAAGAAGAAATAGCCGCTGAAGCTTTGGTGCGCAATTTGCCGGTGTTTAGTGAGTTTTTGAGAGTATCTGCCTTTAGTGATGCAGAGATTGTAAGTTACTCAAATATCGCTAGAGAATGCGGTGTATCCAGCAATACTATCAAGGAATATTTTCATATTCTTGAAGATACTTTGCTGGGATCTTTTCTACCGGCTTACACCTTTAGACCCAAAAGAAAAGTTATTCAAAGTCCAAAATTTTATTATTCAGATATAGGTTTGGTAAATATTTTATTGAAAAGATATTTTATCGAGCCCAAATCAGAGCTGTTCGGAAAGGCTTTTGAGAATTGGGTTTACCATGAATTGAGGACTTATAATCTTTACAAAAAAAATTTTTGGGATTTAAGTTATTGGAAACTTGCTAATAGCTCAGCTGAGGTAGATTTTGTAATTAACAAAATGGATTGCGCCATCGAAGCAAAGGCAACTAATAAAATTAAAAAAGATGAATTGCATGGGTTAAGAGAACTCATAAAAGATCAGCCTTGTGTCAAGAAACGGGTTGTGGTGAGCCTTGTGGATACTAGTAGATTGACAGAAGATGGAATTGAAATTTTAAATTACAAGGATTTTGTAAGGCAGTTATGGGCTGGTGAGATTTTTTAACCCGTAATATTTACTAGCTCTACGATTTTTTCAATATTTTGAAAGCTAATAAAATGCACGGGCTTACCTAAAAAATCGACGGTAGTGTTTATTTTTTCATTCATAACAATTCCCATTGGTGCGCTAGGATATGCTCTAAAAAAAGTTTTAAAAGCTTTTGGTATTTCTGGGGCATGAAGGTCGGATTTTACTTCAATAGGAGTCGGGACGCTCCCGTCCATCCAAATAAAATCGATTTCTGTTTGATCACTGGTGCGCCAAAAATAAACTGCGTTATTGGCTTTTTGAAATAAAATCAAGTGGTGATAGGTAAAAGTCTCCCAAATCATACCCTTGTTTTTTTGGATATTAAAGTCATTTGCAATTGAATTACGGATCCCTAGATCATAGAAAAAATATTTTTTGGATTTTTTGAGTTCATTACTGAGGTTCTTTGAAAAAGATTTTAGTTTATGTATGGTAAAAGTCTGCTCCAGAATATCTAAGTATCTTTCTATGGTTTTTTCTGTGACTCGGGTCTCGCGCGCTAAGCTTGTCGAGGAGATGATTTGACCTTGCCAGCATGCAAGTAAATAAATTAAATTGTTAAATCCACTGATATTTTCTTCGATAATTAGAGATTTAATATCTTTTTGAATGTAAGTCGCTACAAGGTTTTGAAGGTATTCTTGTTTATCACTATCGCTAGGGTTTTCGCTAGCATTATAAGTGCCAGGCAGTCCGCCAAATTTTAGATATTGATTTAAGCTAGTTTCGATTTTTGTGTTAGATTTATACTCTTCCAAGCTCAGTGGTCTGACAATAAATTTTTTGAATCTGCCTGCTAGACTCTCTTTTAGGTGCTTGTGCATTTCAATAGCTGATGAGCCAGATGCAAAGATTTTGATTGATTTTTTGGGATGTAAATCTCCCCAATCATAAATTGCTTTGAAAATTTGAGAGATGTTTTCTACATAGTGAAACTCATCAATAAATATATACGGCTCAGAATTCGTTAACAGGCAAAAAAGTTCATCAGCATCCTGGTTAAAAATTCTGCTGTCAGCAGGAAACTCTAAATTAAAATATTTATAGTTTTTGGTTTGCTTGGCGAGTCTTTTCATTAAATGAGTTTTACCCACTTGTCGCGGTCCAAAAATTAAACTAATTTTCTTGCTTTTTTGGGAATTAACCAAATCTTCAAAAATTTTACGCTTAAAAACCATTGTACTTACTAAATTCTAGCATTTTTCTAGAATTCTGGACTGCTGCTCCAGAATTCTAGATTTTTTAGAATTTTGGACTAACGGTTCAGAATTCTAAAACTCTTGTTAAGCGGATTCCGCCTCAAAAATGGTTTTTCAGCGAATCTTTAACCTGCCACACCATAAATTAGCCAGATTATAGCGCCAGCAAGAGCTGTCACCATGACGATAGCGTAGTTTTGGATTTTACCGGATTGCTGAGTTTTTAGAACTTCACCGACTACTTCTGTACCTCTCCAAGCAAGCCCGTTTATGACAACGCCTTCGATAATTACTCTCTCGAATAATTTCCAGCTCATCCTGAAAAAGCCCATGAACACAGCGACTATAGCGTTATAAATCTCATCTATATACCATTTGTTTAGTGAGATCTGATAAACAGTGGCGAGGTTTTCTTTTAGCCATTTATTGACAGTGTTTGAGCCGATTTTGATTTGTTTGATATAGACTAAATAAGCCATAACCGTACCAAGCACAAACATCATGAAAGGCAGATATCCAAAGGGTTCTGAAAGCTCATTAAGGAAAAATCCCAAAGCCGATTCTCCTTCATGAAGGTGAGAGTGGTAATGAGGATCGAGATATTTTTGAAGTGAAAAGCCCATAAATGGCGAGCCCCAAAGACCTAGAATCACTGACGGTACAGCTAGCACCATCAAAGGCACAGTTACTGATAGCGGGCTTTCGTGCGGGTGAGCGTGTCCGCGATATTTACCTTCGAAGGTCTTAAAATAAATTCTAAACATATAAAACGCTGTCATACCGGCAGTTATAGTGCCAATCCAGAAAAGTGGTTTGGATACATTCCACGCTTCTGCGATGATCATATCTTTTGACCAGAAGCCAGACATCAGTGGAAACCCAGCAATAGAGAGAGTTCCAATTAAAAATGTAATTGCTGTAATAGGCATATGTTTTCTCAGTCCGCCCATTTCATTCATATCTTGTTCGTGGTGACAGCCCATAATTACAGAGCCTGATCCCAAAAACAACATAGCTTTAAACATCGCATGCGTTATCAAGTGAAACATAGCAATAATCGGAGCTCCAAGCCCAGCCGCCATGACCATATAACCTAATTGCGAGCAAGTAGAATAGGCAAGAGCTTTTTTGATATCGTTTTGGCTAAAAGCGATGGTCGCCGCAAAAATCGCTGTAATGCCACCAATCCAAGCAACCACGGGCAAAATACCAAGTCCGCCAATACTATAAATTGGAAATACTCTAGCAAGTAAGTAAACTCCAGCCGCTACCATGGTCGCCGCGTGGATAAGAGCTGATATTGGAGTCGGACCTTCCATCGCGTCTGGAAGCCATATGTGGAGCGGGAATTGAGCAGATTTAGCTGCCGCACCCATAAAAATCAGGATGCCAATCGTGGTCAATGACACAAGCCCAACTAGCGCAAGACCATTATTAAATACAGCCCACTCAGCTGCTGATCTAATCTTCGAAAATGCTAGGGTCGCAGTATCAGCGTGATCTGCCCAGTAGCCATGACTAAACGAATAGAGCATTATAAGCCCAAGTAAAAAGCCAGCATCTCCGACACGGTTTACCACGAATGCTTTTTTGCAGGCATGAGCCGCGCTTGGTTTAAACCACCAAAACCCAATCAGCAAGAACGAACAAACTCCTACGAGCTCCCAGAAAAAATACATCTGAAAAAGATTAGTCGAAATCACAAGTCCTAACATTGAAAAAGTAAATAGTGATAAATAAGAATAAAATCTTGTGTAACCCTCATCTTCATTCATATAGCCGTGGGTATAGATTTGCACTAATAGGCTCACGAGGTTGACTGTTAGTAACATACCGATTGTTAGTGGATCTACAAGGCAACCGATCTCGAGATGAAAATCACCGGCTTTTATCCAGCTCAAATTTGCTTCATAAGCCTCGGGCGCATGAAAACTAAAAAACAAAACCAACGAATGAATTAGTCCTATTGCCACCGCCATGATTGAAAGCGACATGGATATCACGCGCGAGCGATTGGTAAAGAGCATGATTAAAACAGCCGAAACTAAGGGATAAAGGGCAATTAGCCAAGCATTATTTACACTTGCAAAGAAGTTCATATGTTTTTATTGTATAACAGTTTTTTGGAATAACAATAGCAATTAAAGTAGTTTAATAAGTATCTCGTTTTTTTCGATTACTTTTATTTCTTGCTTGATGGTGCGCTTCATGCCGCTATGTGAGTGGTATTCTTCGATTTTGCCTTTGATTTCGGAGCGGTCTTTTTGGAGTTGATTCTCTTTTAGGCTTAATTTGAAATTTTTGTTTATATTCGTGCTTAAAGCAAATAAATTAATAAAACAACTATTGATTATGGGGATTAAAGCGATCAGTACTATAGTATGCCAAAAAGAATTTTTTAAAAAACCAGTATCAAAGCTCCATTTCTCACCATAAAACTTTTCAAGTTCGGGTCTTTGCTCGGGCTGAAATGCTGGTATAGATTGCTTTTTAGGCTTAGCGGTTTTTTTGGGTTTTTGGGGTTTAAGCTCGACTAGCTCCTCATCAAGATCAAAAGTAGTCGGGGTTTCGAGTTTTTTTATGGGAGCAGGATAGAGCGGTTGGGGTGTTTGGAATTGAGGTTTATAGCTTTGGGGGGTTAATTTTTTTTTGTTATATTTGTTTTGAATTTCTCGAGATAATTCATTTAGTTCTTCAAGGGCTGTGCTTGAGTAGCGGGTTACACCGTAGTATCTTTTGGTATAACGATTAATATTCGTAACTTGAGGATTGTTATCCCCTGCAGAATATTGGTTGTAATATCTTGATCCCATGAAAAAATTCGGACAATAAGTCCGCATATTTTAATGACGTCAAGCTTGGGTGATATGTTCCTTAACTAAAGCTTAAACCAAGTATGTTATCTCGGGTAGTAAGTTTGGGATTGAGGAATTCCAATTATAAAAAGGGGAAAAAATGAAAAAACTACTATTATTGACATTGGTTACTTTTACCATTGGTTTAGGTCCGGCAAAGGCTTATGATGAGATAACATACCATGGGGATTCTTTTGAGAATATGTTCTGTCCCTATATTGATCAGACTCAGTCGCATTTAGATCAACTAGATCAACAAATAGCTACTCTCCACAATGAGATAGAATCCCTTAATGAATTGTATCCAACAGATGAAATTGATAAACTAATTAGCGATAAAAAACGCGAATTAAATTATCCAAAGCAATTACGGGGCATAATAATAATTTTTCAAGATTTAGAATGTCAGTTTTGGAATTCACAAGTAAGAGAAGTAAGAGAATTAAAAAAAGTAGAGCCGATTGCTGATAGTTGGTAATCCCTCAATTTTAAAGACTACTTAAATAAGGAAACCCATCTAAATAATCATTAGTATTGGTAAGCACCCCGTCTGTAAGCGGGGTGCTTTTTTCTGGGGCGACGCTAAGATCAAGGTTCGCTCCCATGAGGTATCTAAGAAAAATATCGCTCACATCATCTCCAGGTCTGCGTCCGTTTGGCCAGCCAGCATTATCGCCGCCCAGCACTCCCAGACGGTTTTGGTTAGCTTTGATTATAGGAGGAGGCGCGGTGTTAAGCCTCAGAATATCAGCTGAGATTTTTTGTGATCTTGTGAATTTATTAAGTCCGCTAAATCCAGTCAAGAAAAGTTCTTCAAGGTCAACGCGCGGAAAAGCAGTGGGCGCGACTAAAGTAGAATTGCTCTGAATTAAGCTTGCTAGAGCTGGGTAGAGGATGTAGTTAGTAAATAGATTGGTAGAATCTTGGCGCGGTCTGCTCGCGTTAAAAAGATCCTTGTCTTTAAACCCAATCAGCATCTGGTTTACGAAGGGATTGCCTAATCGCGAGACTTGGACATAATCTTTTGTGGTGGTAAAACTAGCACGATTAAATTTAGGTTTATTGCTAAGAATTCTTCTTGCTGGCAGATTAGCAGTAGTCCAAACCCCGATGATAGGCTGGTCTTCGTTGATATCTAAGCAAGCTTTTGGAATTTCTAGTGCGATACTAAAAACATTTTTATCACTAAACTCATCGGTCGCTGAGTTTTCTGCTGATTCAAGATCTTTGTTTACTAAATCAAACATGCCTCCTAGATTAGCTTTGAAACTGTTTTTACGTGGTCCAGCAAAAACTCTAGCAGGATCTACACAGAGTGATTTTTTGTTTTTCTTGGGGATGGTAATAGAATAAATATAGTTATCAGCGTAGCTATCATAGTCAGAGATTGATTTTGAGCCGATATTATATTCTGGCACGAGATAAGTTTTTTGATCTGGCGGCGCAAATTCAGGAATAAAAACATCGGCGGCGTTTTCGAGAAATTCCCCTTTTTTGATTTCATTAAAACTATCTCCGTAGTTATAGCTAGATTTGCTTCTTAGGAATTCTACGGTGTAACTCAATTCTCGATTGAGTTTGCTGCGATCAAGCACGGTAAAGGTCCCGCTATTGATAAAGGGAATAGCAATTTCTTGATCGCTGACAGTAACAGTAAGACCTTCGTTGGAGTTTACTAATTTTTGCTTGAAGCGGAATCTAAAAGTAAGATCTTCAATAGCATCTCCATCATTATCTATTTTGATTTCATATAGAGCAGTTGGGTCTGGTAAAAAATAATTGGGACCAGCGTTTGGATCTTGAAGTCCCTGATAATTGGCTATAATAGTTATATACCCAGATTTTGAGTCTTCGTAACTAGTAAAAGCATAGAGGTCTGTAGCGTCGATCGCTGGATTTAGAGCTACAAAAGAGCTTTCCTGATGACTAGATGCCTGCCCGGGCAGGTTACTTAATACACTTATAAAGAATATTATTAAAAACTTTGTTAGATGAGCCACGAGCATTAGTTTACCTCAGAAATCAAAATTAGGCGATTTTAAAGCCGATCAATGCTATTATCGTAAAGCGAAATGTTCGATTCTTTAGGTTTTAAGCTCCAAGAAACAATACAAAAACTTCGTGGTCAAAAGCAGATCACAGAAGAAAATATCGACTCGTCTTTAAGTGAAATAAAAAGACAGTTATTAGAAGCTGATGTATCGCTAAAGGCTGTAAAACTTTTTACCAGCCGCATAAAAGAGCAAGCGCTTGGCTCTGAGGTTTTGACCGGGGTTAAGCCTGGCGAGCAATTAGTAAAAATTATTTATGATTCACTTGTCGAGGTTTTGGGCGCGGGTGTGGCTGATGACGGCAAGCTTAAGCTAGAACCCGCTCCCGCAGCGATTTTGCTTCTGGGACTCCAAGGAGCTGGTAAAACTACTACATCAGCGAAGCTCGCTTATAAACTAAAATCCCAAAACTTAAATCCCTTACTTGTTCCCTGCGATCTTCAAAGACCTGCCGCTGTTAAGCAATTAAAAATTCTAGCCCAGCAAGCTGGAGTAGATTTTTTAGATATACTCAATGAAGATGGTACAGCCTACACTTGCTCAAGTCCGCTAGAAGTCGCTGCCAGAGCGCAAGAGCAGGCTAAAAAAAATTCTAATCAAGTTTTGATTTATGATACTGCTGGTCGCCTGCAGATTGATACTGATCTGATGGCTGAGCTTTTGCTTTTGGAAAGGCAGATAAAACCATCAGAAAAGCTCTTGGTGATTGATTCTCTGATCGGTCAAGAAGCGGCTAATGTAGCTGATACTTTTAATACTCAAATCGGCATTACTGGAATCATCCTCACCAAGCTGGATTCAGACTCGCGGGGTGGGGCGGCGCTCTCGGTAGTCGAAGCTTGTAAAAAACCTATTAAATTAGCTTCCGTCGGTGAAAAACTAGAAGATCTTGAGACCTTTTATCCAGATCGAATCGCCAGCCGGATTCTTGGAATGGGTGATGTATTATCGCTTGTTGAAAAGGCTGAAGAGCGCATCGCTGAAGAAGAATCTAAAAAACTTGAAGCAGAACTTTTAAAAGGAAATTTTAATTACGAAACATTTTTGAGTTTCCAGAATATGATTTCTAAGCTCGGAGATTTTGCTGGTATTTTTAAAATGCTTGGCATGGGTCAAATGCTCTCCCAGTTTGGGGTTAATCCAGCTAACCAAAACGAGGTGCTTACCCAAGGGGTGAGCAAATTCCAAAAATTTAAAATCGCTATTTCTAGTATGACCAAAGAAGAGCGTAAAAAACCTGATTTATTATCGTCGCACCCAAGTGCTAAATCTCGCCGCATCAGAATAGCTCGTGGTGCGGGCTTGGAGCCTAGTGATATTGATAAGCTTAGTTCTGAATTTACTAAAATGTCCAAGATGTTTAAGACTATTGGTCCGATGATGGGCATGATGGGGCAGTCTGAAACGCCCATCAATAAAGACGTTAATCCTAAGGATCTATTTGCTCAAGTTATGAGTTCAGGTTTATCCAAGCAACAAAAAAAAGCCATGGGCGCGCTGACTGGCGGAAATTCTGCTCCAGTTAAAAAAATCGCAAAGGGCACAAAGCCAGGCGTCAAGGGCTTTAAGAGCTAAAATTTTTTATTAATGTTACAATGAGCGTATGAAAAAATTATTAGTTCTAGTTTTGCTTTTATTGAATCTTCCAGTTTTAGCTGATAATAAAGCGACTGTTAAGTTTGGTCCTATTCAGTATGTTTCTACGACAGGAGCCGTCGCTAACGATTTAGCTGAAGACGTGATTATTACTCTGGGCGGCAATAAGGGCACGACTTCTGGAACTCTAGCAATTACTCTTGATTCCAGTGAAGTCGCTCAGCTAGAAAAAGGTCTTGAGCTTGGAGTGGCAAGCGTGGGCGACGATTCTGAAGGCGATTCATCTGTAAGTTTGACTCTGCTTGGAACCAGCATAAAAATCAAAGGAACCAGCACCACCACTACGAGCTACGCTTCTAATAATGATTCTACTGCTGAGGGTAAGTTTAAAGTCGTAGATTATAATCCAAGCACAAAAGTTTTAAAATTTACTCTAAGTGCTAAGCTAAATCCTTATACTTTAACTACAAGTAAGCTTGGGCAAGCCGGCGAAAATAAAATAGTAGAAAAAGCTATGGCAGTGAGTGTTAAATCCGAGATTACTTTGCCTTAACATAAAACTATTTTTAATAGGGAACCAAATCCAATTTTCTAAGTCTTTTAACTAGTACCCCAGCGATAGTGGTACATGAAGATAAAATATTTTTCAACTTGGTGAAAATTTTGCTATTTTTACCTTGACGACTTAGCGTTATAGTTATACGCTAGGTCATTATGGATTCTTATTCTAGTTTAGGTGCAAATATAAAAGTTTTCGGAGCAGGTGGTGCTGGATGTAATGCTGTTAATGGCATGATTCAAGCCGGTCTGAATAACATACAGTTTTGGGTGGCTAATACTGACATTCAAGCTCTTGAGGTATCACAAACTCCTCACAAATTACAGTTAGGTTCTAAGCTAACTCGCGGACTTGGCGCTGGCGGTAACCCTGACACTGGCAAGCACGCAGCTGAAGAAAGTTCAGAAGCAATAGCGGCGGCACTACAAGGTGCTGATATGGTCTTTATTACTGCTGGTATGGGTGGCGGAACTGGTACAGGTAGTTCGACTGTTATTGCGGACATCGCAAGAAACATGGGTATCTTGACTGTTGGTGTGGTGACTAAGCCATTTAGTTTTGAAGGACGCAGACGCGCTAAATTAGCAGAAGAAGGAATCAAACAGCTAAGAGAAAAAGTAGATGCTTTGATTGTGATTCCTAATGATCGTCTTCTAGAAATCACAGAGCGTCAAACAAGCATGACTGACGCATTTAAGCTTGCTGATAATGTTTTATTACAAGGTGTTCAAGGTATAAGTGACATCATTACTATCCCTGGTCTTATCAATGTTGACTTTGCGGATGTTAAGAGTGTGATGTTTAATGCTGGTAACGCTATTATGGGTATCGGTAGATCATCTGGTGAAGGACGTGCTGTAGAAGCTGCTAAACAAGCAGTAAATTCTCCACTTCTAGAAAACACTATTGCTGGTGCTACTGGAATAATTTTCAATGTAACTGGTGGAAGTGATCTTACTTTACATGAAGTTAATGAAGCGGCTGAGTCAATCTATGACGAGGTTAACGAGGATGCTAATATCATCATCGGTGCGGTTGTAGACCATAGAATCCAAGGAGAAATCCAAATCACTGTGATTGCAACAGGTTTCAAAGCTGTAGAAAACAGAGAAGTGCCAAAAGTAGCAGCGGCTCCATCAAAAGAAAGAACTCCTTTCTATTTAAATTTCGGTAGTACTTTTAATACTGCTCCTGGTGCTAAGCCTGGTACTAGTTCTAGCATCGCTTCAAAACCACAAATGAAGCCTAGTACAGCTAGTCCTAATAATCTCTTTTTCTCTGGAAAAGATTCAAGTATCGATAAGTCCACAATAAAAGCAAAAGTTACAGGATCTTCTTTTGGTTCTGCTCCTGAAACTAGCTCAGAGATGAAGGTTCGTGAGCCAGAGTCATATCAAGCTCCGCAACCAAGCCCTAAGTTTGTGGATTCTCAAGTAGATATCCCTGACTTCTTAAAAGTCAAAAAGTAAAAAGCTTAGTGCTTTAGATGCTCTATAAGCTATCTTTTTTATGTTTAAATCTTTTTGTGGCGGCTAGTTTTTTTAGCCCCACTTTAAGATTAGTTTTTTTAATTCCAGGTTTTTTATTTTGGATACTTGCAATTATTTTTTTTGCGCAAGATAGAAACAAGTTAGTTCTAAAAAGTTTTTTAAGCCTATTAAGTTTAATTTTTCTATTTTTTGTACTAGTAAATTTTTTATTGAAAGCCTTTTATGAAGAGGGTTTTATGGTGGCAATAAAAACTCTTTTTAGCAGCTATTTACAATGGTTTTGGATGATTTTTTTCTTGGAGTTTTATTCAAGTGGGGATGAATTAAAAATCAGTCCAGTTAAAATTTTGAGCTATACGACTTCTATTTTTGCAAGTGTTTTAAGCTTTATAATAATTTTGCAGTTTTTGGGTTTAGTACCATTCGCAGGAAGGCATTTGGGGATTTTATCTCAGCCTTTTACGAGTTCTGGAATTTTGCTCTGTGCTTTATTTATTACTCTTAGTCTTTTGCCGAGTGATTTTAGCTTTTGTCGATCTAATAGGATGCTTTCTAGATTTGGGTTTTGGGTGCTAGGTATTAGTGCCTTCCAAATAATTGCGATTTTATTTTTAGGGCAATTATCATCATGGTTTGGTTTAATATTAGGACTTTTGGTTTTTATTAGTTCTACCAGGCTTTTTTCTAAAAAACAAATTTTTGCAATGGCATTGGTGCCTCTTTGTTTATTGACTCTAGCTTATAATGTATCTCCTAGAATAAAAACCAAAATTGATCGTTTAAGCAGTTTTGAACATCTTGTCGAAAATAAAAGTATTCAATGTCGTTTTGAGATTTGGAAAATAAATTATCTACTTTGGCTTGAAAAACCGATTTTAGGCTTGAAAAAGATAATGCCATATAATTGTGTCTTAAGCTCCAAAAGACCCGCTACGAGAATGACTCATGCTCATAATATCTATCTTCAAAACTTATTTCATGGGGGTTTAGTTAGATTTACAGCTTGGATAATATTCTATTTAACTTTATTATTTAATTTACTGAAATTCCGTTCTACTTGGTCCATCCCTTTTTTAAGCGGCTTTTTAGCCTTGAGCTTAGAGGGGTTTTTTGAGAATTGGTGGGGTGATAGTGAGGTCTTAACACTATTCTTTCTTATGATGTTAATCTTTAATAATAGGGCTAAAAGTGCTTGTTTGAAATCTTAAACGATCTTGAACTTAGGCTCTAGCTTGCAATAGTTATGAAAAAAAATTCGATAATATTTTGTTTTATATTTTGTTTATTCGTTTCTTGCGCTAAACAAAGTGGAAAATCTCTAAGCGATGTTAAACCTGTTAATGTAAAATTCGAACCTGTCACTAAAGGCTCATTAAAACAGGATTTTGAGACGGCTGGTGAGCTCAAGGCAGATAAAGAAATCTTAGTCTCTGCAGAAAGAGCAGGTAAAGTAGAAGCTATTTATGTAAAAGAGGGATCTTGGGTAGAACCTGGAACAAATTTAGTAAAAATTAAGGGTGAAGACGTGGATGCTGATCTTGCTAAGGCACGTTCGGATTATGATGCTTACAAGGGTTTATTTGAGCAGGGGGCAATTTCTAAGCAAGAGTTACTAATGTATGAAACTGAATTACGCAAGCACCAATCTTTAAAAGATAACTTAATGACAAAAGCTGTTAGCTCAGGTATTATTGGAGCCGTTCATGTAGATCCTGGGGATTTTGTAAATTTAGGAAGTCCAATTATGGATTTAGTTAAAAATTTTCCTTTAAGAGTAAGTTTTACTATTCCAGAACGATTAGTCACTAAAATCAATCTAGGACAGCTTGTTGAGCTTAATTCAGATGCTAATCCTCAGAAAATTTATAATGCAAAAATTGATTTTATTGCGCCGCGTATTGATCCTCAAACTAGGACTATTCTAGTGAGAGCAATTTTATCTAATCCAGATCAATTCTTAAAAGCTAATCAATATGTCAGAGTAAAAGCGGCGATTCGCAGTGAAAAAGATACTTTGGTGGTTCGCGAAACAGCAATCTATCTTGATCAAGGACAAGAATTTCTCTATTTAGCAATTCCGATGCAGGATATAGCGCAAAAAATTGGTAAAAAAGATCCGATGGGAAATCCTCTGCCAACTCATTTGGCGCGCCGAGTGCCGATTAAAACCGGTCTTAGAGAGCAAGGGAAGGTCCAGATTATAGAAGGCGTAAAAGAAGGCGATAATGTTATTTATGCTGGGCTGCATAGTATTTATCCAGATGCTCAGTTAGTTAAAATTGAGGAGCAAGGTTAAATTAAAGACAAGATTACTAGCTTAGCTGATCTTTCTATTAAGCGACCAGTATTAGCGACTGTGATGTCCTTACTGATTGTGTTTGCGGGGATTATTTCTTATACTAAACTTGCTGTTAGGGAATATCCTGATATCGATCCTCCGGTTGTTACTATTACCACTGTTTATCCAGGAGCTAGCTCTAAAGTAATAGAAACAGAAATCACTGATCTTATTGAAGAAGAAGTAAGCGGAGTCGAAGGTATTAGAACCCTGGTCTCGTCTTCACGCGATCAAGTCAGTACCGTAGTTGTAGAGTTTGTTTTAGAAAGAGATATCGATACTGCTGCTCAAGATTTGCGAGATAAAATCTCTCGAATCGCTCGCAGGCTTCCAGAGAACGCCGATGATCCTATCATTGCTAAAGCTGATGCTGATGCTCAGCCGATTATGTGGATAGGAGTCAGGTCTGATACTAGAGATTTAATCGAGCTAGCTGAATATGTAGATAAAGAAATAAAAGATTATTTCCAAAACATTCCTGGTGTTAGTAAGGTTATTTTTGGCGGGGAGAGAAGAAGATCTGTTCAGGTTTTACTTGACCCAAAGCGCCTTGCTTATTATGGTTTGACGGTATTGGATGTTCAGGACGCTCTAAGAAAAAATAATCTTGAGTTACCAGCAGGGACAATATTAACAGCTAGCAAAGAATTTAGTGTCAATGTAAACGCTAAACTAATAACAAAAGAAGATTACGCTAATATCGTCATCAAAGACTCTACGATGCTTCAAAACACAGGAGTCCTAAAATCCTCTATTATCCGGTTAGGTGATGTCGCGGATGTCAGGGTGGGCGCTGAAAATGACAGAAGTTTTGTACGATTCAATGGACAACAGGGTTTCGGGCTGGGCATAGTAAGGCAAGCCAAATCTAATACAGTTGATATTTCTGACAAAGCCAAAAAAATGGTTGATAACCTTCAAGACAAAATCCCTAAGGATATAAGTCTATGGGTAGGTTATGATGCCGCTCAATTTATTAGGCTCAGTATGGAAGAGCTTTATAGCACTATTATTCAAGCTACTGTTTTGGTTCTACTAGTTATTTTTATTTTCTTGCGTAATTTAAGAAGTACTATTATCCCTGGAATAGCAATCCCCATAAGTCTTATAGGTGTTATGGTCGGAGTGCAGGTTTGTGGATTTACTCTTAATCAAATGACTTTGCTCGGGCTGATTATTTCTATTGGTATCGTGGTGGATGATTCTATTATTGTTCTTGAAAATATTTATCGATATATAGAAGAAGGTATGGAGCCTAAAGCTGCTGCTAAAAAAGGTACTGAAGAAATTACTCTAGCTGTTATGGCGACGACGTTTGTGCTGGTCGCAATATTTTTGCCAGTAGCTTTTTTAAATGGAGTTACAGGTCGCTTGCTCTCTGAGTTTGCTTTTTCTCTTTGTTTTGCTACTGTTATTTCGGCTTTTGTGTCTCTTACTATCGCACCGATGTTAGCTTCTAAGATGTTTAAACAGGTTCAAGAGCTCAAGACCGAACCAAAACAGCATTTTTATCAAAAGCTAAAAGACTTTCTAGAGCGTATCCTGACTAAATTTGAGAAAAACTATGCTGATTCTTTAAAATCCTTTTTAAAAAAACCAAAAGCTTATACTTCAATAGTTTTTATCGTAATTATTGGTTTTGCTCTTGCTGTTTTTAATACTCTGCCCCAAGATTTTATTCCTGATGAAGATAAAGGTAGCTTCCTAATTGTGTTTCAGTCTCCTCGTGGAAGTAATCTGGATCTTTTGGATCGTGAAATTAGAAAAGTCGAAAATGTGCTTAGTAATATTCCTGAAGTTAAGACTACCATTGCTGTTGCGGCTTTTGGTAGGG
>Ga0315902_10007097_pt1 | contig 15367 bp, 13 predicted proteins | sample LakEriMetagenome_9_FD_203523 | JGI IMG/M metagenome (GOLD analysis project Ga0315902, IMG submission 203523) | Freshwater fungal communities from buoy surface, Lake Erie, Ohio, United States - Buoy 12 MA117 | ecosystem: Environmental > Aquatic > Freshwater > Lake > Lake biofilm | place: USA... | reverse complement strand
AAGGGCGATGTCCTAGGCCCCTAGACGATGGGGACTAGAGGAGTGAGAATCTTACCCCGAAATTTCAAAGTAGATTCTGGCGGTAGTATGAGCTCTTCGCACCAAACTTAGGCGTGAAAATCAGCAGAAATTGGGGCCTTTAGCTCAGTCGGTAGAGCAACGGACTTTTAATCCGTGGGTCGTCGGTTCGATCCCGACAGGGCCCACATCGCGCAACGCGAGACCTTTTCATCCTAAATCTGCAATTCATACCTGGAGTTAACTAACCCGACCGGGCTAGTGATCCAACCTATTCTGAAAGAAAGAAGCGCAACAAGTGGTCCAGAACCAGATCCTACTTTGGTTCCAATTAAATGGTTTTACGCACAACAAACTGGAAACCTAAGCTAAAAAAGTACCAAGTATCAAAGCATCGAATACAAGTTTCATGCCCAAATTTGGTGTTTAATGGTGGCTGAGTATCAATTGTAAAGGAAGTTCAATGATTATTTTGGGAATCAACTGCTTCGGGCACGACTCGGCTGCTTCTATTTTAATTGACGGGGATATCGTATTTGCCTGTGAAGAAGAGAGATTGAGCCGGAAAAAACATACAGGCGCCGTCCCACTAAATTCTATAAGAGTGGGGCTTCAAAAAACAGGTTTGAAATGGAATGAAATTGACCACATTACTTATTCGTGGAATCCAACAATTACTTACCTTTCTATGCCAAAGTTTGGAATTAGATTCGCAACAAAAATTCCGACTCTCTTGCGCGAGAAGAAGAATTTTTCAATGGAAGAAAATCTTGGGATGCTGAATTACCTGCAAGAAATCAAAAAATTGCCCGAAATTCTCGATGGCGAATTTGGCACTGGAAAATACAAATTTCATTGGCTTGAACATCACTTAACTCATGGAGCGAGTGCATTTTACCCTTCAGGATTTGAAAATGCCGCGATTTTAACCATCGATGGAGCAGGCGAATGGTCTACAATGACTTTTCAAGAAGGAAAAGCAAACAAAATAAAAAAGATTTTTTCTGTAAATACTCCTCATTCAATGGGTGCGGTATATCAAGCGGTTTCGCGTCATTTAGGATTTAGATTCCTTGAGGGTCCAGGAAAGCTTATGGGTCTTGCATCGTACGGCAACCGGGACTCAGACGAATATGAAAAGGTAAAGAAGATCATTCATCTTAAAAAAGATGGGGGGTTTAAGATCGACATGTCTTATTTTTCTTATCATTACTCAAGGCGTACACCAGTGACGTCAAGATTTGTTAATGCTTTTGGACCAAGTGTTTTAGATCCGGGTCACTGGAGTCAAAAAGAACTAGATTTAGCCGCAGCCATACAGAGAAGAACAGAAGATGTTTTCATGAATGCTGCTAAATCTATACAAGAAAGGACAAAACAAAAAAACCTAGTGTTAGCTGGTGGTGTCGCGCTCAACAGTGTTGCTAACGGAAGAATTGCCGAATCCGGTTTATTTAGTGAGGTATTTATCCAACCCGCTGCAGGGGACTCGGGAACAAGTGCCGGTGGTCCTCTTTATTTGTATCACCAAAAGCTGGGTTTTAAGAATCCTAAGAAATGGCGGAGTAGTTTTCTTGGTCCGAGTTACACAGAAATTGAATATGAAATGGAATTAAAGGCCCGTTCAATTGCTTTTAACATTTTGGGCGATGATGACCTTTACAAGAGGGCCGCTAAAAACATCGTGGACGGAAAAATAATTGCTTGGTTTCAAGATGCACTTGAATTTGGGCCCCGTGCTTTAGGAAACAGAAGTTTTCTAGCGTCACCATTTATTGCACAAATGAAGGACACATTAAACCAACGAGTCAAATTCCGCGAAGATTTTCGTCCTTTTGCTGCAGCAATTTTGGAGGAAGACGCGCATAGATATCTCACTCACACAGAGAAGAATCCATATATGTTGATGGTTTTTAGTGTTAATCAGGAGATGCGACAAGTAATTCCTGCCGTTACGCACGTTGACGGAACGGTTAGGATTCAGACAGTAAATCAAGATGAGAACCTAAAACTTTATAAACTTCTAGTTGCAATACGAGAATTAACAGGCCACGGCATAGTATTGAATACTTCATTTAATATAAAAGGCGAGCCCATCGTTTGCTCACCAAATAATGCAGTCGAGTCTTTTGTCGGAGCTGATGTGGATGTGTTGTATCTTGGAAACTTTGAAGTGAATAAGTAAGATGACCGAAGACCGTTTTGAAGCAGTGTTCATTGGCGCGGGGCCCGTTGGCTTGAGTGCACTCTTCGAATATGTCGAATCGCAAGTTAACAATAATCAGCGAATCTTGCTGATTTATCCGAACAAGACCCAGGCTCAAGACGTTGAGGTAGTAACTGACGTAAAACAAAACTTTAGTATTGCCCATTCAGAGAAATTTGCGACTCGTAGATTTAAACATTATGTGGAGGTCGGCTCCTATTCTAAGGGGCGAACCTATTCTTTAGGTAATCAAGGCACAATTGAGAGTTTAAGCTATCACTGGGGAGCCTCTTGTTTTCCATATCCAGATTCTGGGAATGGCCAATCTATAATTGAGAAGAAGGTACAATTTAAAATTGCGCAACGCTGGGGAATTCAAGCCGAATTCGATGCTTTGAGTCAGGTTTATTCGATAAACGGTGAAATTATTGGCCAACTCAAGCGCAAGAAAATTAGCAAAATTTTCAGTCAAATTGGTAATTCAATTAATGGCTTAGTAGTTGGTTATTCTCGTTTGGCGATCTCCACCTCACTCGATACGGGGTGTCAGTATTGCAGTAAATGTTTTGAAGGCTGCCCACAAGGCAGTCCATGGAATCCCGACAAGGACATTAAAACTATTGAAAGACAATTCCCGCAGGTCTTAATCAAGCGTGCTGAGGTGGATTCAATAAGGTGGAGTGGAGAATTTTATGAGGTGAGGACATCAGAATCTAAGTTCACATGTAAGTCGGTATTTCTGGGAGCGGGGTGGAGAAACTCTTTAGATTTATTGTCTAAATTAACTGGTATTAACTTAGAGCCAGAGCAAGTAGTTAAGCAGTCTAATGTGCTGATTAAACCTTTTTTTCTTTTGCGTCGAGTTAATAGATGTGACTTCAATAACTCATACGTATATCACGATAATGTCGTAATAACTTTCGATGAAAACAACAACGTGGGTACCTTCACACAAATCTATTTTCCCACAATTGATTTATGGATGCGAATGCTGAGCGAATCTCCCACTTTCCTTCACGGCTTGATAGGTTTCTTTGTGAAATCTTCAAAGTTTATGTCCAATATAGGTAGACATTTTGGAGTAGCTATGATTTTTTTCCCTGGAGAAGATTGGGATTCCGATATTGAAGTAGAAAAGCAAAAAAGGAAAATTTATAGAAAATTGAATCGAAGCCTCTTTCGAATTAGCGGCTTACTCATTCCTGGATTTGAAAAAGATTTGTTTAGTGGACAAAGTCAACATGTAGGATCTCTCGATAAACAACTTGCATCGTTTATCAAAAAAGAATTTCCAAATTTGTATTTAGTCAGCCCACTTAATCTTGATAGAATTAATCCAGGACCCCATACTTTCAGTTCAGCAATTGTTGGGGCAACCAACACTGTCGAATCTAGTCTGGGTTGAACCTGTGTCAATTGATTCTGTTGAAATTTTTGGTTCTTCCGGATATCTAGGATCCTTCATTTCTTCAAGATTTCCCGAATGGTATTTGCCTAGTAGGCAAGATCTTCCTTCAAGGAAATATTCACTAGATTGTTCATTCCCTAAGAATTACCTAGATGACAAGGTATTTATGGATTTTAAGTTACTATTAATGCGCAGAGTTAAACACTGTAATTTACTTGGTTCGAAGTATGTGTATATTGGATCTATTTCTTCAAAACCACCTATTGTGTCGAAATATGGGCGACGAAAAATGGAGATAGAATCTATAGTGATACAAAATGGTCAAATAGTCGTAAATTTAGGGCTTGTAATTTCAGACCTAAATCCAGGAGGCAGGTATCTATCGTTACGAAAGACTATAGAAAAACTACCTATTGTCCCGACCCCACATGAAGACACTTTTGAATTGTACTGTCATCAGCTTGAGGAACTTTCACAGATAGACTCTTTCATTTCAGGCATCCAAGGAGGGCGACAGTATTTGTTTGATAACCTGATTCGTAGTAATTTAGGGAGTGTCGCATCTAGAATTGCCAAAGATTTTGGAAAAAAAGAGATTAAGTTGAGCAAAACAATTTCAAGAGCATTAGAATTATTAATGGCAAATTCTCCAACATCCGCGTTGGATTCTCTGAAGAGCTTAACGGTCAAACGCCGAATGGACTATCTTGATCAATCATGATTTTTGTGTCGATTTTGCTAATATTTTTTGCTAAAGACTATAGGGTGTAGTTATGGTGTCCAGTAAGAAATCTGTTGTGGTGATTATTCCCTGCAAGAATGAAGAAATGACAATCGGTCCCTTAATTGCAAATTTCAACCACTCTTTTCCTAGTTTTAAGCTTCTGGTCGTTGATAACAATTCGACCGATCTGACTGCAAGAATTGCTAGATTGAATGGAGCACTAGTGTTGTCAGAATCGCGCCCAGGAAAAGGTTGGGCCGTCAGAAAAGGGCTCTCAGCGATAAATTCAGATTTTTATATTGTCTTGGATGGAGACGGAACCTATGAAATCAAAAATATTCCTTCGATGTTAGAGACACTTCAGACATCAAAAGCAGATATGCTCATCGGAGTTCGTCAAGAAGTAAGAAATAGCTTTTCAGACGCCTATAGACCAGGACATATTCTCGGAAACCGAGTCCTTTCATATCTTTTTCGAAGGTTATTTCATCTGAATATAACTGATACATTGTCAGGATTTAGAATTATGACAAAACGATTTGTAAATACGTTTGTGACCAATTCAAAAGGGTTTGAGCTAGAGACAGACCTGAACGTGCATGCTGCCCAATTAGGGTGTAGCGTCATTGAATTTCCAGTCAAGTATTACTCAAGACCTTCTGGTTCTGAATCTAAGCTAAGAACATTTAGAGATGGCTTAAAAATACTCATCAGAAACTTAACTTTGTTTCATGACGCACGCCCATTCCTGTCGTTTGCAATGCTAGGATTTCCTTGGTTGGTCCTATCAGCCTTTCTTCTTGTTAATGTCTTAAGGTTTTACTTTCAAACAGGCGAAGTTCTTCCAAGCCTAATTGTTTCTGTTTCAAGTTTTCTAGTCTCGATTCAATTGCTTGTAGGTGGTTTGGTAGCGGAGAGATCTAGTCGGGCGCGTCAGGAGCAAGTAAGATTATTCTTTAATCAGGAAAATTGATATGGATCCGATATTTGAAAAAAATCGACAAATCTATAATGATTTTTACAGAAAATTCATGCAAACAAAAGGTAAAAATAGTTTTGTAAAAATTTACCACAGAAGACTTGAGAAAAATTTAGAAGCAAAACACTTCAATTTAACCTTAGAATTAGGAGCAGGTAAAGGAGAGCATTTTCCATTTGTCCAACATTCTTACGAAGTTTATATCCAAAGTGATGTTTTGCACGAAGGAGATCCTGTAGCTGAAGTCGTAAATGGTAAGGTTATAAGATATGAATGGACAAATGCGGAAAATTTATCTGCTTACGGTGATGCAAGCGTAGACAGAATCGTCACAACATGTCTCTTGTTACATCTAGAAGATTTGCCGAAAGCTTTGCGGGAGTGGAAGCGAGTTGTCAAACCTGGAGGACAAATAGATTTACTTATTATGTGCGAGCCTGGTGCTCTATTGCGTTTTGCACAAAAAATAAGTAGTCGTCGAATCTTTAAAAAGCTAAATCTAAATTATGATTTATGGCAATATTCCGAACATCGTTCATATTATTTGCGGGCGAGAGTACTAATCGCTGAGATTTTCTCAGACTATGAGGTTGAAGATAGATTTTTCCCGTTCCCCAGAATTTCTTGGGATTTCAATCTCTGGAATTGCATTAGAATAACATCACGAGTTTAGTTTGCAGACACTAATCTCATCGTCAAATAAATGAACCACATTTTCTGCCGGACAAGTTATTGTTTTCACACCAACAGGCAAATTCAACAAATCAAATCCTAATCTTTTCGCAAAACCTAGCTTATTATTTACTGCAATAAATACTGTTTCGCCTTGAGACTCAGCTAGCACACCTAGTAATGTCGATACCCTTGAATTGTTATAAGTGTTTAATTTTATAACGGCCGATGCAGTAATTAAGGAATTTATGCCCATAGAGGTAACAATACTCAAAGTTAAGATTTGAGTGATGCGACGAATGCCTAATGGAATTACTTGCAAGTCCTTCCATGCGGCAACAATGAGTAAGAATAGAAGTAAGGTAAGTAATGAGTAATGTGGAAAATAGCGAACCATAAATGACATAGGAGTAATTAGCAAAAAAAGTACAAAACCAATTGAGAAATAAAGAACCATGATGATAAAAGGATTTGACCTAAATTTCGCTCTCGTTTTTGAGGATAAAAACAAAATTGGCACAAGGTAAAGAAAAATTAAAATTGAAAGAAAAACAGCGTCTCCACCTAATGGCCCCAACCCTCCCATCCTATTGTCGAGATACCCTGCATTAAGAATTTCATCACGACTAGGTAGACTAAACAGTCCGGTAAAGTCCGGAACCTCTGGGTTTAGAGAGGTGCGCCCCGCCAAAACAACGCGCATTCTCTCGAGACCATTCAAATCTAAGTAAAAACGGGGCTGACCTCCCAGCCACACTTGTTCAAAGGTTCCATCTCTCAAATGCCATGGGGTAAGCCCGTTTATCCATCGGAGAGCCGTCCATAAGCCCGGGAAAACACTTAAAAAAAGACACGAAAGAGCAATTACTGGAGATTCCGATCTTATCCTATCAACCATGGCTTTAGTTGAATCATTCATCAGTAAAATTAACAACAAGCCAAAAAATGCATAAATAGAAATAAGTATAAAATTTTGCTTAAAACTCGGGAGCGTAATTATTAGAATAAGCAGGGGGTATAAGCAATTGTGGCAATCCTTGACATTAGTTGCATAAATCAAAAGAAAGCAAATTATGGAAGCCGTGATGGAGTATGTTACTAAATCAACGTAGCCTGTAAGTACCTCCTGGAACACTAAAGCAGGCGACAGAAAAATAAATACGCCAATTCTTTTTAGAAAAACAGTCACCGAATTGTTGATACCGTTTAATTGACAAATCGTAGTGACCACTCTTTGGATAAGACGCATACCTAAGAAGAGAAATGTGAAGTTTACGATAAAGTACGTGTTTTCTAAGCCCAAAACTATGTTTAATAAACTTTGAATTATTTGTGATGCCAATCCTGTCTCGGCTCGAAATTCAAAATTAGAAGTAGATAACCAAGGATTGAGAGTTAGAAAATCTACTGCATTAGGGTCGAAAATTGGATTCCAACCGTTTTGTATCGCAGCTATCATTAAACTATGGCTCGAAATAAAATCAGGCGATAAGTCCGAGTACTTATTTGTATAGATTGTTCCTGTAAAAAAGAGGAAGATAAGAATCGAAAAATCCTTAATTCTTTTTCGGGTATAGTTGATAAGTTCTGCTGAGTTTTTCTTGACTTGTACTAAAATATATAGAATAAACATCAGACGTAATGCAATCTCAAACTGTCGTAATTCCCACTTTAACAGCCAAATCAAATTAGCAAAGCTCAAGACGAGGGCATAACCGAATACGATATAGTTGATGGTAGAAAATTTCTTTTTAGGATTCAATGAAAACTTTCGCACACACAAATTATATATCAGTAAGTCACATTTGCGAGTTGGGCATAGCAACTACTCATGAATTGCCATTGGTATCCTATTTTCTAATATGGCAGTTACAACCTCTTGGAAATTATTATCACTTTTACCGATTAGATTAAGTATTCCTAGATTAGTGTTGGGAAAAAGGTTTTCGCTGGAAGAAGGTTCCGAAAAGATCTGTAAACGAATCATTCGACGAAAAAAGAAATGATAAGCGTATTGCCTTGCTCTGGTTTTCTGCTCAGCAGTCATTTCCAAAGATCGCTTGAACAAGTTAAGAATCTCTAGATAGTCTTGAGAATTTCTGGCATCCCAACCTATACCCTTACCTCGGATCCATGCCTCGCCGGCAATCACTACAGGCTTGCTTCTATAGGCAGCCTCAATTCCTGTTTTTGTGTTGTAAACGATTACAACCCGAGATTGATCAATCAATTTATATGTAGAAATATTATTCTCAGGTGGTATCACCGTGATGTTTCGATATGCGTGTATACCTAGCGAAGTGATAAAATCAACCATGGATTCCCGAGACTTTATTGGAGAAGTAATTTCAGCTGGGTGCACTCTGATAACCAAGTTTTGAGCGGGGTTAGCTTTAAAATATTCAATTGTCGTTTTCAACCATTCTCGCATGTTAGCGAAAGCTCTAGATTCGTAATGAAGCTCTGCGTCCCAAGTAACACTTGTTAGAGCAAGGTAAAAATCAGAACCACTCGCAGAAGTTCTATCTTGATCAACTTTTGAGTCAGAGAATTTTATCCAATCATTCTCACCACTCCAACGGGAAGCCATGTACTCATCTAATACTGCTTCTTGAGTGTTTGTTAATTTCAAACTTTCCCAATTTGATGTTGGTTCCTCCACCATTGAATAATGATAAGTCACGTCAGGACTGAAAATAAAAGTGCCCTTACGGTAAGAAGCTGTCCATGTCATTACATCAATATTCCTACTCCGAGCGAACTCCGAAACCACGCCTTGTGGAATGTAAATACCATGGTGAGCAATTAAGGTATCTGGTTGAAACTGACTAAAGATTCGAGACATCGATGTATGAATACGAATTCCAGATATTAGAAAGCGAATTAGAACTTCTTTTGCAAATGGTTCATCTGTAAATTCAGTTGTTGCAAAATATCGAATTGCACCTGCCCAAGCATGCATGCCAATATGACTAGAGTCTATTTTGAAGGCCCTGAGCTCCTTGAAGGATTTCGTTTGAAATTCCATCTTAATTCTACGTTCATCTGGGTGAGTTGCATTGAATCTATAAATCGGTAATCCCATTGGGGTGAATAACTTGCCAATGTTTGACGAGCAATCATTGCACCTTGGTGTATTTTTGGACCTCAAGAGAGCTTCTGGCTTGTAGGAACCAAATTTTATCAATTGGCATGCTTCCAAATTAGAATCACAAAGTAAAAATGCAACTCTATGTCCCTTTTCAGTTAAAGAGAGTGCAAGTAACCGATCCATGCTTGATCCGTGAAGATAACTAGACATACTGGTTGCAATAAGTATTCTTTTACCCATCGCTTTCATTTTCCAATCCGCCCAAATTTCAGAATCTTCTTGGACTGCTTTTAAGATTGGGTCGGTACGGTCGTGGGAATTGTCTAGTCTGATATTGATACTGGGTAGAACATTCTTGATCTTTGCCTTGAGATTTCTAATTGGGGTGGACACCATCTTATTATAATGAAAGTTGTGAATTCGATCTGTTTTTCACCTAGCCAATTTTGAACCACTCATGCAAAGTCTCAACCAGTAGACGACCTCGAGACTTGTCTTTATCGTTGACTCAAAAAAAGAATCGAAGGAAATTGACTGGACTCTCAACGGTAATACAGGTTTTGCAATGAATCATTTTTATCTTGTTGTAAGGAGCAGAGCTGATGTTTCCTAGTGACTCCTTTGTATAGGCGTTAAGGACAAAACTTACCATTTCGCGTACTGCATATTGTGAGATTAGGGACAGACTCTATCCCAACTCCTCCAAAATTTGTGGAATCACTGACAAAGCATTGGGTTTGAGTTCGCTGAGGTAGGTCAGCACTCACTCGCAAGAATATAATTTATTGCCTGACGAAAAGAATAAATCCAGAAAAATCTAATGGAGACTCTTTCTTATTTCTACTTTATCAAAACTATCCAAACAAATGTGAACCAAGAGTCCATTCTCGGCCAATAAATAGGACGGACTCTCAAGTTGGTAATTCCGTCGAATCGCGGCACTTTCCAACCTATTCCTTCTGCAGTCACGAGAAGTGCTCTAATTGATTCATTATTAAAAAGCATCATTGGAGGATTGTCTTTTCCGTAGGGGAACTTATCACTATGGTCCTCATATGTTGGCCAGAAGTCTGTAGAAATGGCGAGCCCCCCTCCGGGCTTAGAAATTCTGTGCATCTCCCTAAGAAATTCTATGAGATTGACTCCATGTTCAATTACGGAATGGCAAGCGATAAAATCAAAAAAATTATTTTCATAATTTGTTTTAGAAATATCCTGAATTGAAGCGATTATCTTTTTTCCCTTTGCGCGTTGTAGATCACATGCATAAGAATTTTTGAATCCTAATTCAGCCATTGAATTAGCAAATACTGCCTTTGCTCCCGAACCTGCATCAAGAATGTTAGATTTCTTGTTTAAGACTCGGGAGCTGTTGATTGAAAGCCAAAGATCCCAATTCTTTTGCGAGTCATGATGGCCTAATAGCCCAAGTTCACCAATTTGTGTGGTAGCTTCAATATAATCATCGACCTTTAGGAGCACCTTGACTTCAGGTTTTCTCAAAATAGAACGTTTCCTTCCCTTCATTATGAAAGAAAAAACCATTAATTCACTCCTTCAACCTATACTAAAGCAATAGTAGACCATGAAGCGGATCTGTGTTCACTTTTGAATCAAATCTAGTAGAATCTTGCGTCTGAGGTACATAATTTTGATTAAAAAACTTTGGTATTCCTCAGCGGAAAAAGTTCTTACTTTGAGATTGGGAATGTCGGCCCAGTCTCTTATTGGAGAAACCATTTGGCGCCAAATACCAAGACGATTATACAAGGTTTCTGTAACTATCACAGACTGATGTAGCGTCACCGCATCAGCTATTTTTGTTTTGAATCCCCAGCCATTTGAAGTCGGAACAATTACGATTTCGGAATTATGTAAAATCTCAAGATAGTTATCGACAAATCCAAAATTTATATCGCAAAAATCGAGATTAAAACTGCTTCCAACTGAAACCAGACGAAATCCCATGGCATTAAAATATTTTTTTATCTTATGACCTTGGTTAATGAAATGGCGATCTGCTCTACTAATCACAGTTCCACCTTCGAAACCTCCAACAATTGTTGCATAAGTTCTTCGCCCACCTTCATGCTCTCTGAACAGATGACCATTTCCAATATGTGAAGGCGACACTCCAGGAAAAAATTTAAGTTTTCGTCTAGACCAAGGAAACAAAACACTCCAGTAAATGTCAATTTCTTTTTCCGAGACACTAAGTATGTTGGACGCGAAAAGCGACACGAAGAAATCCGAAAAAAACCCAAAAATCATCTTCTTAATTGACTTCAAAATGATCCAAACTGATTTACTGGACTTAATCCAATCCCAGCGGTGCAGTAACTCAGCATTATGACTTCGAAATGTGATTTCTGAGAAACCTAGAATCTTTAGGTATGGGATGATGAGCCCACTTGCACCAGGAATGCTAACGATGATGTGAGATATTGAAAAAAACCGACTTGGTTCCCGCAAGAGGGTGTATAGCGCATGGCTAGATGTTCTAGATACATGAAATAGCTCATAAGAGATACCCATTTCGCTCAGCTGCTCAAGCGTTGACTGAATGTCTTTGGTTCCACCGTTGAAATTTGGTTTTTCAAGTCTGAAATCATTTGGCACTATAACTCCCAGTCTAAATAGAGATTGTTGCTGCTTAGTCTGATTTCTGAAAATACCATGCAACAAATACGCAACAGAATACGATATGGCGAAAATTGTAATTAGAAAACCTTTGACCCTTTTAAACGAGCGTTTCTTAAAGTTCTGGAGTCGAACAATCAGGAAAATTGCACATTTCCGAAGTCGTTTCCGAAGTCGTTTCCGAAGTAATTTGATTCGTAAACGTAATCTATGAAAGTTATCTGAAGTGTTTTTAATATTTTTCATAGCTTTCAATCCAGATACTTCGATTTTGTAAATTAGATTTGTAAAAAAGAAGAAAATATGAAACTAGTGTGAATGCTAAAAAAGAGATGAAATTATCAAGACTCAAGTTATTCCATTTGTGTAAAAGATTAAAGCTAAAATTCAAAGGAGAGTATTCTAAGATGCGGTTTAGGGTTGGGTAGTTTTCGTGAAAAGTATAAAACAAAGGTGTACTAAATACTATAAACCGAAAAACAACTGGGACAACAAATCGCATATCCATGTTAGTGCTAGAAAGTCTTGAAATAAAATACGCATAGGGGTATCCCAGCAATAGCAAACTTAGTAGGCAAAGAAATAAGCCGACGAAACTCTCAAAATTGATCAGTTTGGAGTATTTCACAATACTCCAACCATTCAGAATCACTATCAAAGCCAGAAACTCCATCCAAATGGTAGAAAACATGCCCACAACGATTACTCTGAGGTTGATTCCGAGACGTGCTTCAATTTGCCCATATTTGAATGAAGAAAAAATTCCTCTTGCAAAAGCAAGTTCAAAAATTAACCAAGCACCGAAAATAGAAATTATCGATTGAATATTTAATGTGGGACTGGCCCCTCCGCTAAGCAGAATTATTGACGCAAAGAATATTAGAGTGATTGAATACGAAATAGCGGTCCAGAGATTACCGAGTTTAGTCGTACGTTTTAGATTGTCACGAAAGGCATTTTCAACTAGTTTAACTGAGAGTAAGTTCCCTCGAAACTTACCAAGTGCATAAAGTAATGGTGTTCGTGTGTCATTATTTCTATTTACTCGAGCGATATCACTTTGTCTTTCAGTTCCTAAAATTTCCTTAAAAGTAATGTCACCGCGAGGAGTATTAATATTTTGTAAGAAATTTTGAAAAGACTCTGACTCAAATCTTGGCCAGAGATTGGCTTTTCCAGAGAATTCTAATTTAATCACTCACAAATTGTATCCGCAAGAACTCAGAACTCTGCAACGGAGACGCCAGAGTTGTAAGTCTCAACTCTAAAAACTCGGTCTTCGCCAAAAACTCTTCTTAACTCTAAGAAACCCTCATTTTCAATCAAAAAAGCGACAAAACCTGAGCCACCAGCACCACAAAGCTTTCTGGCTAAACAACCAGCAGACGTTCCAACTTCTATTATTCTTTGCGTTTCTTTTGTAAGTTCCAACCCTAAATCGAGTTTGATTTCCCAAGCCTCATTAGTGCCACGTGCCAAGATTTTCAATTTTTCAGCACTTGTTTGAGAATTCTGAATGCCGTTATATGTTTCAAGAGCTAGATTACTTAAGGCTAGCAAGTGGGCGTCATGACTTTTTGAGTTGAGCGCCTGCTGAAGTTTACTAGAGTGCGTTACAGAGCTTCTATCTTCACCAGTCGCAACAAGGCATAGATGCTGATTAATTATTCGGTGAAAGTCATAGTCATTGATGGGATAGCTCTCTACCGCCATATTTGTTCTGAATTCATACAAACGAAATCCGCCAAATGAAGCATGGAGCTGATCTTGGATTCCGCCCGGTTCGTTTAGGACGTCCCTTTCAATTCTAATTGCCTCGAGAGCGACTTGAAGCTTATCTCCATCCGTACCAAGAAAGTGAGAATTAAGATTTGCCAGCAATGCCACAGTAAAAGATGATGAACTCCCCAGCCCTGAGCGGCCGGGCAACGACGCCATGGTTGCAAGATTGAGTGGCTGTTTCCAGTCAAGTTCTGAGAGTACAGATCTCACCACGGGGTGCTCTATATCTTTTATTTCACTAACTTCCTCGGTCTTTCGATAAGTAAATCTAAAACTTGATCGCTCGAAAGCGGGAAACTCCTGTGAAATCACATAGACAAATTTGTTTATAGCAGTTCCTAATACTCTCCCTACAGCTTCATTTTTCTCGAAGAAAGTTTTAAAGTCTGACCCTCCCCCGATAAAGCTAATTCGTAAGGGTGCCTTTGTGACTCGCAAAATAGGGCTCTGTAGCATTTTTTCGTTACCTAATCATTTCAAGAATTTCGATTAACGACTTTTTGTCTGTTGAATCTTCATGGCGGCTCAATTTTATAAAGTCAACGTCTAAGTCGAAAGCAGCCAAACGGTCGGACTCCTGGTCTCCGATGAAAAGCACTTCAGAATAACTCAAGGATTCTGATTCGACGGCTTGGCGAAGTAATCCAGATTTAGGTTTTCGACATTCACATTCATCTAAATCGTGAGGACAAAAGAAGATCTTCAGCTGGTGACTTTCAATATTACAGTGCTTAATCAAGATATCATGTAAATTCATGACTTCCTTCTGCGTATAGATTCCTAGACTTATTCCGCGTTGATTCGTAATAATTGCAACTTTGGTTCCTGCTTTAAACACCTCATGGATAAATGTATTTACATCGTCATAAATTAAGAAGTCGCTCTCTTCGTAAACATACCTCTGTCTTTTTGACGGATGATTAATTACTCCATCGCGATCGAGAAGTACGAGTTTGTATCTCACCGACTTATACTTGATTCCAGGAATATACTCAGAATATGAATTAAGGCTAAGTGTAATTCTTGAGCATAGATAACACCATTTGTAGGTGCAATAATATTGAAATCTGAAATTAAGTTAACGTCAGGACATTTTGCAGATGTCCAGAGTGATGTCTTTATCCCCTTTTCTTTACAGTACTTAATTGCATTTAAGACGTTAGTTGACTGCCCAGAGGTACTAAACGCTATTACTAAATCTGCCGGATTTGCGAAGGCTTCCAACTGTCTTGTGAATACATAATCAAAAGACCAGTCGTTGGAGATACAAGTAAGGAGTGCGTTGGACTCGTTCAGACATAAGGCTGGCCATGCACCGTTGTCCAGAACACATTTTCCAACGATTTCGCCAGCAAAGTGTGATGCTTCGGAGGCAGATCCACCGTTGCCAAAAGTTATAACCTTATTTTTGCCAATTAGGGAGAGCTTCAACTCCTCTGCAAGTGCTTGAAAGACGTCAGCCTGGCTTGGATTAGACAGCCAGCTAGATGTGACCGTCCCTAATTCCAAAAAGTGACTTTGGATAAGATTCTCGAGAATGAAAGCCCTCCTTCGCTTATTATGAGCATACATTGTGGGAAGACTCCACATTCTCAGCAGGTAGCAGGGGAGACTGTTCTAAAATCTAGAATAGAAGTTAATTTGTCCGTTTTGTCCATTATCCACGACAAGTTACGCTCCATTTCGTAGAGGTGAGTAGAGGCGGCGACGGTCGACTCTGCAAAACAAACCGGTATAGAAATAAGGGGCTCTTTAAGTGTCACTACGTAAGAAATCTGCCTCCGCAGGTCTGAAAGTCTGGACCGTAGCGGAGCTTGGTGCTTTCTACACAGAGCACCGTAGTGAGC
>Ga0315902_10007096_pt1 | contig 15369 bp, 17 predicted proteins | sample LakEriMetagenome_9_FD_203523 | JGI IMG/M metagenome (GOLD analysis project Ga0315902, IMG submission 203523) | Freshwater fungal communities from buoy surface, Lake Erie, Ohio, United States - Buoy 12 MA117 | ecosystem: Environmental > Aquatic > Freshwater > Lake > Lake biofilm | place: USA... | reverse complement strand
CACCATTTCCACGAGATCGGGGGCGAACTCGACATGGATGTCGTCAAGGTCGAGGATGTCGCCCAGCGTGGCATCGCGCGGGGCAGGCACGCTGCGCGCCGTGGCGGCGGCGGCGCGGTCCCGGCGATCCCGCGCGGACATGCCGGCGATGGCAGCGGCGCCGAGGATGACCGCCCCGCCCATGAAGGGAAGGAAGGGCAGGCCGGGGACAAGCGCGAAGAGGCCCATCAGCACGGCCACCGTGGCCAGAGCGGCCGGATAGCGCCCCAGCTGTTCGACGATGGCCGCCTGGGTCGCCCCCTTCGCCCCGCCCCGGGCCAGCAGAAGCGCCGCCGCGACAGAGGTGATCACCGCGGGAATCTGGCTCACCAGACCGTCGCCGACGGTGAGGATCGTATAGGTCTCCACCGCCCGGTCGAGCGGCATGCCATGTACGAACAGCCCGACCGCAAGCCCCACGATCAGGTTCAGCCCGGTGATGATGAGGCCCGCGACGGCATCGCCCTTGACGAATTTCGAAGCGCCGTCGAGCGAGCCGAAGAAGGTCGTCTCGGCCTGTTCGCGTTCGCGCCGGGCCGAGGCTTCCTTGTGGTCGATCGCCCCGGCTGCCATGTCGGCATCGATGGCAAGCTGCTTGCCCGGCATCGCGTCGAGCGCAAAGCGCGCGCCGACTTCGGCCATCCGTGCCGCGCCCTTGTTGATGACGACGAAGTTGACGATCAGCAGCACGCAGAAGATCACGAGCCCGAGTACCACCGACCCGCCCATGATGAACATGGCAAAGCCTTCGATCACATGGCCGGCAGCGTCGATCCCGGTATGCCCCTGGCCGATGATCAGCTTGGTCGAGGACACGTTGAGCGACAGCCGCAGCAGGAGCGAGGCCAGCAGGATCGTCGGAAAGGTCGAAAAGTCGAGCGGGCGTTCGACAAAGAGCGTGATCGTGAAGATCAGGATCGCCAGCGCGAAAGAGAGTGCCAGCCCCGCATCCAGCATCCAGGGCGGCATCGGCAGGACCATCATCGCGATGACGGTCATGAGCGCGAGCGCCAGAAGCGCCGTCGGTTCGAAGAGGTTGCGGACCGACAGCCCCTTCATGTCGCCGGCACCGGAGCGAGAGGGACAAGCGACCCTGCCGTGCGCGGCACGTCGCGGCCCTGCAGGAGCGGATGGCTGTAGCCCCGGGGGCCGGGCGGATCGTCCCGGGCCACGCGCTGTTGCGGCGGATCGGGGATCTGTCCCTCGCCCAGCCCGGCGAGGATCGCGTCGAAACGGGCGCGGTAACGTTCCGCAAGTGCGGGTGTGCGGGAATGGTAGGCCCCTGCCGCGCCGGACCAACCGCCCGTTTCCGCAGCCAGACCGGCCAGGAAACGCGCGGCATAGGCGGCATTGCGGTCAGGGTCGAACATCGCCTCGACCGAGCCGAAGGCCGCGCCGTGCCAGCGGTAATTGATCTGGAAACAGCCGACGTCGAAACTGGTCTGCCCGGCTGCGACCAGGGTCTGTGCAAAGCGCAGCGCGCCGGCGCGGTCGGCAAACCAGTGGCCCTCGCCCCCGGCATTGACCGTCCAGGGCCAGGGCTGCAGGCGCCCGCCCACGCTGCGTCCCGATTCGGTCAGCGCGATGGCCAGAAGTACCTTGTCGGGCACCCCGTAGGTCGTCGCCGCGGCGGCTGTGGCTCTCAGGCAGAGCCCGGCCGCATCCTCCGCCATGCCGGAGCGGGGCAGCATCAGCAGCGCGCAGAGCGCCACGGCGGCCTGCAGTCCTGGCCTGCCGGCTGCCGCGTCCCGGATGCGCCGCAAGCCTGGCCGGCGGTCGCCCCCGGCCAGGCCTGTCCCGCGCAGGATAACGTCCGGACCTGCGGTCAATTCGCCGACACCGGAACAGGCTCCGCCCCGCCCGGCGACGGAAACCGGTCAAGCAATGCTTCGGCCAGCTTGCGGGTCTCTGCCGATGCTCCGATCAGCGCGGCGCGGCCGGAAAGGGTTTCGTCGTCCGGCGGCGCGGGTGTCTCCTCCAGCACGGCTGCAGCGGCCTCGGCCAGCAACGGGTCTCCGCCATCGGTCATCGCATCCCAGTCGCCGCTCCGCCAGGCACGGGCGGGGTCGCGGGGCTGGTCCTGCGCATCCGGCATGCCGGCCAGAACAAGGGTTGCTTCCGCCTCCTGGCCCAGCGCACGCAGCGCCGCCGCGCGCAGCCGCCGCCGCTCTCCCATCGTGGCTCCCTCTCCCGCCGGATCAAGAAGGCCAAGCGCCACATCGGGAAAGCCTAGGTCGATCAGCCGCCCCGCGACGGCATTCGCCGGCACGCCCGCAGGCACCGTCAGGCTGCCCGCGAAGGTCAGGTCGAGGAATTCCCCGTCGCTGCCCCGGGCCGCAAGACCGGTCGCGAAATCGGCCGACAGAATCTCCCGCTCCGCATCGGTCACCGGCATTCCGGCATCGCCGAGGAGCCCCGCCGCCTCGGCAAAGCGGCCGGCGGCCGTGAGCGCGCGGATTTCGGTGGCGGCAAGCGGCCCCTCGGAGGCGGTGCCGCGGTATTCGAACCGCAGCGCCGCCAGCGTGTCGACCATCCAGGGGTCGGGCGGCAGCCCGGCGGCGAGGGTCGCATCGACAAGGCGGATCATCGTGCCCGCGCTGGCCCTGCTGCCGTCGCGGATCGCGGCAATCAGGGTATCGCGCGCGGCCGCCGCCGAGCTTGCGCTGCGCAGGATATCGCTTTCGACGGAAAGGGCTTCCTCGGTCAGGACGCCTCCGGTCGGCATCCGCTCCATCATGAGGCGGGCGGTCCGGGCATCGCCGGCGGCCAGAAACAGCGTGGCCAGCCGCGGGCCGACCGCCTGCTGCGGTCCCGGCGGCAGGACGCGGAAGGCGGTCTCGATCGCGGTCCGTTCGGCGGCGGTGCGGCCGGCCAGCGACCCCTCGGCCAGGGCAGACCAGAGCGTGGCCGCCGTCATGCACCCGGCCTGGTCGGCAAAGGCGCCGGGAACCACGTCCTTGCCGTCGACAAGGTCGGCGAGCATGGCGAGATGCCGGATCGCGGTACTGTCTTCGCCGATGAGGTCAAGCGCCCTGCGCGCCTCTGCGCCAAAGCCGAAGTGCAGATAGGCCCGGGCAAGTGCGGTCAGCGACGGCCCGTCAAGGGCACCGGCAGCATCCACGATCTCGCTTCTCAGGCGGCCGACATCGCTGGCGAAATCGCCCGTCTGACCCCAGGCTGCAAAGTCGAACTCCGATTCGGGGATGCAGGGCTGGCCGTTGCGACCGATGTCGCGCGCGCCCGGCACTGTCCGCTGCAGCCTGTCGGCGGTGATGAAGTTCACCCCGGGCCTGACCGGCCCGGCCGGGGCCGCGGGCGGAAGCGCGGATTGCGCGGTTTCGCCCGTCTGGCCGGGCACAGCGGGCAGCGCGGGCTCGTCGGCCCCGGCGGTCCACCCCTCCGGCGCATCAAGCAGCCCCGCCGCAAGCGCCCGCGCCATGTCGGCGGCAAGGTCGTCGCGCAGCCGGTCATGCCCTTCGGGCCGAAGTCCGGAAGGCACTTCAAAGAGCAGGTCTGACGGCGGCAGCCCGCTCACCAGAGGGAGAACGGGCGGAAGGGCCGCGACGGCGGGTGCGACCGGGTCCTCCCAGGGGGAATCCGCAGGAGGCGGCCCGTCGACCACGTCGATGACGAGCTTGTCGGGCTGGAACAGGAAGGCCGAGGCGTGGCAGCTGCAGGCCAGCCTCAGGACCACCCGACCGGGTTCGGAGGCGATGTCCACCCCGGCAATTCGGTCGCGCGGAATGCGGTCGAAAATCCCCTCCGGATCGAACGTCAGCCCCTGTCCCGGGCCGAGGTCGAGCACATAATCTCCCCCGGTCCTGCCCAGGTCCCAAGCCGTTCCCGCCGGGATGTCGAGCACGAGACGCGCAAAGTCCGGATGGTTGCCGGACCGGAATGTGACCGTCTGCGCCGCCGCCGGAAGCCCGGCAAGCACGAGCAGCGCAACCAGAACGTGCCTCATGCGGCCTCCTTCGTGGCCTTCAGCGCGGCTTCGAGGTCGCCAAAGCTCGGCCGGACCGAAGAGGGGGCATTCTGCCGCCCCACTTCGATGCAGATGTTGGGGGGATGTCGGTGGAGGTTGGCCACCAGAACCTCGCGGATCAGCATGTGGAAATGCGCCTCGTCCTCGATCACGGTCTTCAGCCGCGCCGCGCAGGGCCCGACCAGCCCATAGGCCAGGAACACGCCGAGGAACGTGCCGACGAGCGCCCCGCCGATCATCTTGCCCAGCACCTCGGGCGGCTGGTCGATCGAGGCCATGGTCTTGATCACGCCCAGCACCGCCGCGACGATGCCCAGGGCAGGCAGCCCGTCGGCCACCGTCTGCAGGGCATGGGTGGAATGCAGCGCATGGTGGCGGTAGCTTTCCATCCGCTTGTCCAGCACTTCCTCCACCTGATGGGGGTCGTCGTAATTCATCGAGGCGGCCCGCAGCGTGTCGCAGATCAGGCCGATCGCCTCCTTGTCCTTCAGGATGCGGGGATAACGGCCGAAGATCGCCGAATTGCCGGGATTCTCGATATGCTCCTCCACCGCGACCGGATTGGCCCGCGCCAGGCGGATGAGTTCGAAGAGCAGGCAGAGCAGGTCGCGGTAGTCGTCGGCCTTCCACTTCGGTCCCTTGAAGACCTTGGCCATGTCCTTGAGCGCATGCTTGACCGACCCGAAGTCGTTCGAGAGCAGGAAGGCACCGACCGCGGCCCCACCGATCATCATCAGCTCGAACGGCAGCGACTTCAGGATGATCCCGAGCTTGCCACCGGCCATCAGGTAGCCCCCGAAGACCATGACAAATACGACGACGATGCCGACGATGCCGATCATGCGATGTCCTGGCAGATTCGCAGCATGCGCGCTGCGCGATGATGATGAAACGGTCGGGGTTAAGCCTTCGTGAGCCCGTGCTGCGTCATTCCGTCGGAACGTCCATGTGCCGCCCCGCGATCAGCGCGCTGATCGCATAGGCCGCCCCCGGCTCGAGGCCGGCCATCACCGCGGCCGCCGATTCGGGGCGCATCATCCCGAGGAAACCGGCCGCAAGGAAGGGATCCATCTGGGCAAAGATCGCCGCAGCCTCGGCCGGCTTCATCGCCTCATAGACAGCCGTGAGCTGCGCGAGATCATCGCTTGCCGCGGACTTGGCCATGTCGAGCAGCGCGCCGAGCGACTTCTCCGCTTCGCCGAGCGCGGCAAGCTTTTCGTCGATCTCGGTCTCGGCAACGCCAAGGGCGCGCGCCCGGTCCTCGACCGCGGCCTCCCGCGCGAGCAGCCGCTCCTCGCGGGCGCGGAAGGCGTCGAGCATGCTGGCGCTGGCCTGCGGCCCGTCGCAGATCAGCCCGGTTTCGGCCACCGCCTGTTCCGGGGCCTCGGCCTCGGCCTGGACCGCCCCGGCAAGCCCCGCAGCGCGCAGCACGGCGGACGACAGAAGCAGCCCCGCAACGATCGGAAGGACCCTCATACCCGTCTCCGCTTCGAATCGGGATGGCGATGGAAGACCGGCATCGAGGGATAGGCATTGGCCGGCGGCTCGGGCAGGTCATGCATCGCCGCAAGCAGAAGCTCGATCCGGCGGCCCGCCGCCTCGGCCCTTTCGCAGACTTCCCCCAGGGTTGCCGCCGTGCTGCGGGTCGCCGACTGCGCACCCGCGAAGGTGCGCGACAGGTCATCGACCTGTCCGGCCAGAACGGCAACCGCACCGCCCACGCCGTTTTCCAGGTCGGTAAATCGGCGCAGCCTGCGCGAGAGGACGAAACAATACACGGTGGCGGCAATCGCCCCGGCGGCCAGCAGGAGGTCTGCCAGTTCTGGCATCCTTGTGTCCTTTCCTAGTTGAGCACGAATTCCACGATGAGAAGGTCACGAATCGCCCCCTCGCCCGCGACGGTCTGCAACCGGCGCAGCATCTGCCCCCGCAGCATGTCGAGCGCCCGGGGATTTTCGAGATCGGCGATGTCCACGGCGCGCAGGTATCCGTTCAGGACATCGGCAAAGCGTGGCTTGATCGCTTCCACCTCGACCGCGTGGCCGGGTGCCGCCTCGATCTGCGCCACGAATCGCAGGTAACGGTCGCCCCCTTCCGCGCCGACGTTGACGATCATCGGATCGAGCGCGACAAAACGTGCCGGAGCCGCGCTGCCACCCGCTTCCCCGGCGTGTCCCTTGTCCTCGGCCGCATGGTCATCGCCGGCGGCCCCGTGGTCATCGGCGGCCCCGTGGTCGTCGGCGGCTGCATGGTCATCGGCCGCTGCCGCATGGTCCTCCTCGGCCCCGCCATGATCGTCCCCTGCCGGCGCTGCGCCCGATTCGTCCTCGTGCGCAGCGTCCGCTTCCGCGGAGCCCGGCAGGGCGATCAGGCCGAGCCTCGTCGCCATGAACCCCCCGCCCGCACCCGCGAGCCCGAGCACCAGCCCGAGGATCAGCGGCAGTTTGGACCGCTTCGGTGCGGGGGTATCGGTCGCGGTGGCAGTCATCGGCGGGACCCTGGCGTTTCTACGGCAGCGGGGCCAAGCGATAGCGGGAAGGGACTAACCGATAATTAAGTCTGCCCGGCCTAACTGACGTCGCGGATCAGAACGGTCCGGTGCTTCAGGAGGCTGACTTGAACAACCTCGCGTCGATCTGGATGGGTCTTGACCTGCGACGGCGCATCGCCCTGGTCGCCGCCACACTCGGCGTCTTCGCGGCAGTCCTGCTGCTCGCCCGCGGCGCCTCGCAACCGGACATGGCCCTGCTTTATGCCGGGCTCGATGCCGGGGCCGCCGGCGGTGTCGTTGCCGCCCTCGAACAGCAGGGGGTCGCCTACGAAGTCCGCGGCGCGGCCATCTATGTCCCGTCGGCCCAGCGCGACATGCTCCGCATGACGCTTGCCTCGGAAGGCCTGCCGCAGAATGGCGGCCAGGGTTACGAACTGCTCGATTCACTCTCGGGCTTCGGCACGACGGCACAGATGTTCGATGCGGCCTATCTGCGCGCCAAGGAAGGGGAACTCGCGCGGACCATCCTGGCCTCTCCGGGCATCCGCGGTGCGCGCGTCCATATCTCCGTCCCGGTGGCGCGGCCCTTTGCGCGTGCTGCGGACACAAGCGCCGCCGTCACCGTCACGACGGCCGCCCCGCTTGCCCCGGCACAGGTCGAGGCGCTCCGCTTCCTCGTGGCCTCGGCCGTCTCCGGGCTTCTGCCCGAAAACGTGGCGGTGATCGATTCGGAACGCGGTCTCGTTCCGCAGGACGGTGTGCTTGCTGCCGGCGGATCCGACCGGGCGGACATGCTGCAGGCCCGGGCGGAACGGCTGCTGGCCGCGCGCGTGGGTCCGGGCAATGCCGTGGTCGAGATCACGGTGGACACCGTGACGGAAAGCGAATCGATCCTCGAACGCCGGATCGACCCCGAAGGACGCGTCGCTATCTCGACCGATGTGGAGGAGTCGACCTCCCGGTCATCCGATTCGGCGCAGGGCGATGTCACTGTCGCCTCCAACCTTCCCGATGGCGATGCGGGGCAGAATGGCGGCAATTCGTCGTCGGAAGAGGCGACCAACCGCGCCCTGACCAATTACGAGGTGTCCGAAACGAGCCGCGAGATCATCCGCGCGCCCGGCGACATCCGCCGGCTGACGGTTGCAGTGCTCGTCAACGACCTGACCGTGACGGATGCCGACGGTGCAGTCCAGGTCCAGCCGCGCACCGCCGAGGAGCTTGACGCCCTGCGCGAACTCGTCGCCTCAGCGGTCGGCTTCAGCGAAGAGCGGGGCGATGTCATCACCGTGCGGTCGATGTCCTTCGAACCGCTGCCCGACACCGGGACCGAGGCCGTATCGGCCGGGATCCCGTTTGACCTGATGTCCCTCATCCGCCTTGCCGTCTTGGCGGTCGTGGCGCTTGTGCTCGGGCTCTTTGTCGTCCGTCCGATCCTGGCCCAGCAGGGCCGCCTGCCGCCGCCGCCGGCGATGCCGCCCGCGCTTGCCCCGCCGGCCGACGCCGCCGCCATGGCCGGCGGCGGCAGCCTGCAGCCTGCCGGTCAGGTCGAGGTCATCGATCCGGTCAGCCGCATCCGCAAGCTGATCGACGAACGCAAGGACGAAAGCGCCCGCCTGCTGCAGTCCTGGATCGAGACGCCCCCCGCGAGGGAGCGCAGCTGACATGACCCGCCCGCTCCGGTTCGAGCCTTTCGATACCGGTCCCGTCGCCCCGGCGCGCGACGAACCCTCGGCCGACTGGCAGGCGGGCCATGCCCGCGGCCTGGCCGAAGCGGCCGAGAGCGACGCCCGCCGCCGGGCCCTTGCCGAAGAGGCGGCGATCGCGGCGCTTTCGGACCTCACCTTCACCTGGGCCGAGGCGCGGGCGGCCGTGCTTGCTGCGCTCATCCCCTTCTTCCGGGCGCTCGCCGATCGGCTCATTCCCGATCTGGCGGGCGAAGCCTTCCCGCTCCACCTCGCCGAGGCGCTGGGCCGGGCGGCAGCCGCCGATGTTGCCGCAGCACCCGAGCTTCACCTTTCGCCCGAGGATATCCTGCGCGTCTCGACCCTCCTGGCCAGCCTGCCGCCGATCCGGGTGACACCCGACCCTGCGCTTGCCCCGGGGCAGGCGAGGATCGGGCATGGGGCGGGGCAGACGGTGCTTGATACGCCCGCCCTGGTCGCCGCCCTGCACGACATCATCGCCGCCTTTGACGACGGCGCTGCCCCCGAGCTTTCCCAGCAAGGACTGAGCAATCATGGATGACCGCTTCCCCCTGTCGGGCGAAACCTCCGACGACCACCCCCTGCGCCAGGTGCCGATCGAGGTCACCGTCGCCGTCGGCCGCGCCCGCCCGCTTGTCCGCGACCTGCTCGCGCTCGGCGAAAACGCCGTCCTGCGGCTTGACCGCAGGATCGACGATCCGGTCGAACTCTACATCGGCGACCGGCTGATCGCGCGGGGGGAACTGATCGAACTCGACGGTCCCGAACCGGGACAACTCGGTGTGAGGCTGATCGAAGTCGCCCTGCGGACCCCGGGATGACCTGCAGCCGCGCCCTCGCGCCCGCCGTCCTTGCGCTGGGGCTCCTCCTGGTGGCCGGGCCGGCTGCCGCGCAGGATCTGGCCGCCGCGCTGGGTGACGGATCGCTGGCCAACCGGGCGCTCCAGCTGGTCATCCTGGTCGGACTGATCAGCCTCGTTCCGGGGCTGCTCGTGATGGTGACCTGCTTTCCCTTCATCATTACGGTCCTGTCTGTCCTGCGCCAGGCCATCGGGCTGCAGCAGGCCCCGCCCAACATGCTGCTGGTCAGCCTCGCGCTGTTTCTGACCTGGTTCGTGATGGAGCCGGTGTTCCTTGCCGCCTGGGCCGACGGCATCTCGCCCTGGCTGGACGGCACCCTGCCGATCGAGGCCGCGTTCGGACCGGCGACCGACCCTTTCCGGGCCTTCATGGCCGGCCGGGTGGATCCCGACACGCTCGCTACGATCGCCGCCTACCGGCCGGATGTCGATCCCGCCCTCTCCGATCCCGGCGCGATGCCGCTGTCGGTGCTTGTTCCCTCCTTCATCCTGTCTGAAATCCAGCGTGCCTTCCTTGTCGGCTTCCTGGTCTTCCTGCCCTTCCTGGTGATCGACCTCGTCGTCGCGGCGGTCCTGATGTCGATGGGGATGATGATGGTGCCGCCCGCCATCGTCGCACTGCCCTTCAAGCTGGCCTTCTTCGTGGTGGTCGATGGCTGGACGCTTGTCACGATGGGCCTTGTCGAAGGCTATGCCGCGGCCATCCCCCCGCCCTGAGCGGTCTGCCCGCGCCGGTCAGACCACGACCAGGCGCGACGCCACGGTGATGCGCGGCGCAATCCAGCGCAATGCCGCCGGCGCGACCGCCACGCAGCCCGCCGTCGGCGCCCCCGGCCGGCGCCAGGCGTGGACAAAGATCGCCGACCCCCGCCCGCGCCGGGCCCGCGGCCAGTTCCAGTCGGTCAGGATCACGATGTCGTAAAGCGGGTCCGCCCGCCGCAGCCTTTCATGCGAATGCGGATGGGGCGCGCGCACCATGAGGTTGTAATCCTCGTCCCGCGGATCGTCCGACCAGAGATCACAGGGCCCGACCGGCAGCGCCCAGTCCGCCGGGGCGGCCAGCCTGTCGGGCCGGTAGAGCATGCCGATCAGCCCGTGCACCCCCCGCGGCGTGCAGCCGTCACCTTCGCGCTTGTCGTCGGTCACGCCCCCGCGCCCCAGCGTGCAGGCAAAGTGCCGCCCCATGAACCGCAGCCCCGACGGCGTCACGACCAGATCGCGCCTGTCCCTGAACCGCGCGCTCATCCTCCGCCCCGCGCGCCGCCGCTTCCCGCGGTCACATCAGATGGCCCGACTTCGCGGCTTTGGTCGCCAGATAGCCCGCGTTGTGTGGCGTCCTGCCCACCCTGAGCGGCACCCGCTCGGCCACGGTCATCCCGCATTCCTCCATCCGCCGTACCTTGGCCGGGTTGTTGGTCAGCAGCCGGACGGCCGAAAACCCCATCCGCCTGAGGATTTCGGCCCCGGTCCGGAAATCGCGCTCGTCATCGGCGAAGCCCAGCCGGTGATTGGCCTCGACCGTGTCGAAACCCTGGTCCTGCAGCGCATAGGCGCGAAGCTTGTTGGCCAGCCCGATCCCCCGGCCTTCCTGGTTGAGGTAGAGCAGCACCCCGGCCCCCTCGGTCCCCATGCGCGCCAGCGCCGCCTGAAGCTGCGCCCCGCAATCGCACTTGACCGACCCGAGCAGGTCGCCGGTGAAACAGGCCGAATGCAGCCGCGCCAGCACGGGCCGGTCACGCGGCGGCTGGCCGATCTCGACCGCGTAATGCTCCTCTGCCCCGTCGGCCGAACGGAAGACATGCACCCGCCCCGCCTCCGATACCGCCAGAGGGACCCGGGCCGACACGACCTCGGCCACCGGAGAAGGCTCCGCGCCGACTGCAGCCGCGCTGACCACGGTCAGCCCGGCGGGCAGCGCCGTTGCCGCCACCGGCACGACGACCGCCGCCGGCAGAAGCCGCGCCGCCTTGCATAGCGCCACCGCCGCCCGGTGCAGCCCTGCGTCGCCCTCGCGCTCGGTCGCGAGCGGGCCCTTGAGCGGGGTCATCAGGTCATGGGCGGGGTCGGCGACGGCCCGCACCCAGGCAAGTCCGGCACCCTTCGGCAGCATGATCCGCGCCAGATCGCCGTCATAGGCGCGCGCCTTCAGCGTCGCGGCCCGGTAGCCTGTCACCGCCAGCACGGCCGGTCCCGCCGCCGCAAGCTCGCTCAGCCTCGCGCCGTTCACCGTTTCGGCAGCTGCCGCCAGCACTGCCCTGCCGCAGCCGGTCAGCACGACCGGCAGCCCGATGTCGAGGTCGGCCCGCGCCCGCGCGATCGTCTCGCTCCTGTCCGGTCCAAGTCCCATGCCCTCCGACATAGCCTTCTGCGCGCCGGATTGAAACAATCCCCGTTCCGGCGACACGACGGCGTGAGCCCGTTGCAGCACGCCTTGGCAGAAGCCCCCGAAGCCGCCACATCGGCAGCATCCGACAGGATGACCCGCAACAGCAGGAGCGACGCCCGCAATGGCCCAGATCAGGAAGATTCTTCTGGTGGACGACGATGACGATCTGCGCGAGGCGCTGAGCGAACAGCTTGTGATGACCGAGGATTTCGACGTCTTCGAAGCCGCCGACGGTCACGAGGCGCTGGTGAAGGCCAAGGCGGGCCTCTACGATCTCGTGATCCTCGATGTGGGCCTGCCCGATGCCGACGGGCGCGAGCTTTGCCGGGTGATGCGCAAACAGGGCGTGAAATGCCCCGTCATCATGCTGACCGGGCACGACAGCGACAGCGACACGATCCTCGGGCTCGATGCCGGTGCCAACGACTATGTCACCAAGCCCTTCAAGTTTCCCGTGCTGCTTGCCCGCATCAGGGCGCAGCTGCGCAGCCATGAACAATCCGAAGATGCCGTCTTCCAGCTTGGCCCCTACTCCTTCAGGCCGGCGCAGAAGATGCTTGTCACCCCGTCCGACCGCAAGGTGCGCCTGACCGAAAAGGAAACCAACATCCTGAAGTTTCTCTACCGCGCCGCAGACGGTGTCGTCCCGCGTGACGTGCTGCTGCACGAGGTCTGGGGCTACAATGCCGGCGTGACGACCCATACGCTCGAGACGCACATATACCGCCTGCGCCAGAAGATCGAACCTGATCCCGCGCATGCCCGCATTCTGGTGACCGAATCGGGTGGATACCGCCTGAATGCCTGAGCTGCCTTGCCCAAGGTTCCGCTGCGGTCCGCCTTGCCTTGTCCGGCAGGTGCGCGCCGCAGTCGTCTCTGCTATCGGATAACGAAGGGATTTCGTGAGGTTTCCCCTATATGTCCGAACGGCGCAAGATCGCGCAGCACCGGGAACGCGGTTCCCCATCAGAGGCCGACCATGAAGATTGCTCCGCTTTCAGCTTCCCTCCTTGCCGCCCTGGCGCTGGCCGCCCCGGCGCTCGCCCAGGATGTGACCTACCAGCTCAACAACGACTCGGCGCTGACGCTGATGGAATTCTACACCTCGCCCGCCAATACCGATGACTGGGGACCCGATATCCTGGGTGCAAACGTCATCGCACCCGGCGGCACCGGCACCGTCACCATCGCCGACGGCAGCGCCGAATGCGACTATGACATCATGTTCGTGATGGAGGACGGCCAGGAAATGGTCGACACCGTCAACATCTGCGAACTGGCCAGCTACACGCTCCAGTAACGCGCGCTCCGGCGCCGCTCCGTCAGGGGCGGTGCCCCCCCTCGCCTTTCCCCCGCCCGCACCATAGGCTCTGTCCGACCACCGCGGAGCCGGACCTCATGCCTTTCACGCTTGCCACCTGGAACATCAACTCCGTCCGCCTGCGCGAGGGGCTGGTCGCCCGCCTGATGGCGGAAGAGACGCCCGACATCCTCTGCCTGCAGGAATGCAAGTCCCCGGTCGAGGCGATCCCGTTCGAGTCCTTCCGTGCGCTGGGTTATGCGCACATGGTCGCGCGCGGACAGAAAGGCTATAACGGCGTGGCCATCCTGTCGAAACTGCCGCTGACCGATGCGGGATCCGAGGATTTTGCCACACTCGGCCATGCCCGTCACGTCGCGGCGCGGCTCGACAGCGGGGTGGTGATCCACAACTGCTATGTCCCCGCCGGCGGCGACATCCCTGACCGGGACGAAAACCCCAAGTTCGGCCAGAAGCTCGACTACCTTGCCCATCTGCGCGACCATTTCCGCGCCGCGCGCCCCGACCGCGCAATCCTCGTGGGCGATCTCAACATCGCCCCGCGCGAGGACGACGTCTGGAACCACAGGCAACTCCTGCGCATCGTCAGCCATACCCCGGTCGAGGTCGACCATCTCGGCGCGGCACAGGAGGCCGGGCGCTGGGTCGACGTCACGCGCCAGGACATCCCCGCAGGCCGGCTCTATTCCTGGTGGAGCTATCGCGCCCCCGACTGGGACAGCGCCGACAAGGGCCGCAGGCTCGACCACATCTGGGCCACGCCCGACATTGCCGGCGCCGCGCATGGCAGCCGCATCCTGCGCCCCGTGCGCGGCTGGGACCAGCCCTCCGACCATGTGCCGGTCTTCGCGACCTTCGACCTCTAGCCCCGCGGCGCCCCTGCCGCTGTCAGACCAGCCCGGCCACGGCCCCGGCCACCGCCCGCCCCAGCGCGGCATGGCCGGCCCCGTCATAGTGCACACCGTCGATCGGGCTGACGGCCAGCACCCGGCCCGCATCCAGAAACCCGGTTCCCATCGCCCCGGCCAGCGCCCGATAAAGCGGCGGCAGCGCCAGCGCCCGCGCCCGCCCGCCAAAGAAGACGCCGGCCAGGCATCCAGCCTCCTCGACCGGTGGCGGGCAGATCAGCAGCACCCGGAACCCGCCGTGCCGCTCCTGCATCTCGACCGACAGCGCGATGTTGAGAAGCCCCGCGATCCCCCCCGTGATCGTCTCGGGCGAGGCGCCGAAACAGGCCTTGGTATCGTTCGTCCCCAGCATGATCGTCAGCACGTCAATCGGCCCGTGGCTTTGCAGCGCGATCTTCAGCCCCACCTGCCCGTTCATCTGCGGCCCCATGACCGGGTCGTCAAACTGCGCAGTCCGTCCCGGCAGTCCTTCCTCCACAAGGGTCCACTCCGGCCCGAGCGTCCGCAGCGCCACCTGCGGCCAGCGGACATCCGGTCCGAACCGCCGGTAGGGCTCTCCGATGCGGTCCATCGGCGGACTGCCATGCGTGTTGCTGTCCCCGAAACACAAGAGCGTGCGTGCCATCCCGTTTCTCCTTCCGATCCTGACGGCAGCCTTGACCGGGGAGCCCGCCCCCTGCAATCCCCGTCACGCCCGAAGAAGGCCCGCCGGCAAGACAGCGCCCGGCCAGGTCCGGCTCAGGGCGCCACGCCCGCCCAGCGGCCCGGCGTCTCCATCCCCGGCGGGGCGGGTTCGTCAAAGACCTCCCAGAGGATGTTGTGTTCCCGCAGGAACCGCACCGCCACGGGCGGCGTCCCGGGCAGCAGGTGCCGCGCGACCTCCGTCGCGCCCTCAGCCGCGAGCGTCGCCGCCTCCCCCGGCAGGTCGGCCCGGCGCAGCCCGATATGGTCAAGCCCCAGCGCCTCGGCCGGCCCCGCCGTCCCGCGCCGCGCGCAGAATTCCACCGCCACATCCCCCGGCCCGCGGACAAAGGCAAAGCGCACGCCGGTCTGCCAGAACGCCGCAATCTCGCGCGGGCCATCGGGGGTGAAGCGCGCGTCCCAGCGCGCCCCCGCCGCCAGTAGCCGCGCGGCCAGCCCGTCGACATCCCCCGCAGCCAGCGCGAGATGATCGACCGCCATCGCGCGCTGGCCCACAAGGCGCGCGCCCGGCGCGACCACCGCGATGCGCAGATCACCGCAGACCGCCTCGCCCCGCGCGGGGTCGGCCCGCATCCCCGGCACGGCCGCAAACCAGTCCAGCGCCGCCCCCGGGTCCGCGACCTCAAGCACCGGCCGCCAGTGCCGCGCCATCACGGCCCCCGCCTGCAACAAGACTGTCCGCTCATCGCCGCCTCACATCGCCAGCCGGTCAAGCCGGTCGTAGAAGGGCTGCGCGGCGCGGTAAAGATCGGCAAAGACCGGCATCATCGCGTCATAGCGGTCTGCGGCGGCCGGGTCGGGCGCGATCTCGGCCCCGTGGCGCACCATCCGCGCCACCGCCGCGCCCATGTCCGCCGCGGCCCCCGTGGCCACCGCCATCAGGATGCCTGCGCCGATCACGCCCGATTCCGGCTCTTCGGCCACCACATAGGGCGTGCGGTACATCGCCGCCTTGATGCCGAGCCACAACGC
>Ga0315902_10007093_pt1 | contig 15373 bp, 28 predicted proteins | sample LakEriMetagenome_9_FD_203523 | JGI IMG/M metagenome (GOLD analysis project Ga0315902, IMG submission 203523) | Freshwater fungal communities from buoy surface, Lake Erie, Ohio, United States - Buoy 12 MA117 | ecosystem: Environmental > Aquatic > Freshwater > Lake > Lake biofilm | place: USA... | reverse complement strand
CATTAGTAAGCGATGCTGGCTTTTCTCGGATAACCACATCATTGCGGTAAATGCTGTATGTTGGTTCTAATTGCATGGCATTACTGTTTTAACGGTTCGCAATTCACGCAGCCTCATTAGCTGATTAGAAATAGAGTGATAGTCATCTTCATGGGTGCGGTGTTTTTTCGCTTCTAATACCCTTTGATAATGTTCTTCATGCAGCCTGTGATTAATGCTGCGAGCTGTAATGTTTGTTTCTGTTTTCATAATGTTTTGTGTTTGTGTATGCGAAATAAATCTTTATTCTAATACAATGCAAGTTTTTTTTACTTTTTATTAAAGCCAATCAGGGTGCCGATCTGTTTCAATATTTTTTAGATTGTTCCGTTGCATCGCTCCTTTGCTTCGCCACGTATCAATTACCGGCACTTCACAGTCAGATAATAACACCGCTGTACCACGTTTAATTCGCTTGTAAACGCTTTCTCGTGTTATTCCGCACATCTTAGCGTATGTAGTGATTGATACGTATCTCATGGTTGACACATTGTAGCCTTAATTGCGCTAAGCGGATAGTTAGCGGTAATTTACCCAAGCTCACTAACATACATTTTCTCTATTTGACCAAAAGTGAAATGAAATCCCCAATGGCTATCATGTGCAATATATTCATGTGCAAAGTGTTTATCTTTTAGTTCTTCTTTTTCAATTTCACTTTTCGCAAAGAACCACTCCAAAGCATCCGCACGTAAACTACCGCTAACAGCACCTTTGCTCAATGCAGGTTTCTCGTTTTCTAAGTTTGTTTTTTCTGTATTCATAATTTTCGGTTTTAAAGTAAATTTATCTTATCAATCCGGCACTAAGCAAAGCCACAAAACGTTAGGCGTAATGGCTACATTCTCGTTTCCAAAGACAGTTTCGTGTAGGAAACAAAAAGAAAAAAGCCCACCGCACATTTTAAAATAATGTTGGTTTACATTTATGTTCATTAAATTTCTTTTTACCATTATTGAAATACTCTTCGTCAATTTCACATACATCAAGGTCAAAATTTAGCTTATCACAAGCTATTGCAATAGTCATACTTCCACCGTGTGTATCAAGTATTTTCATCCCTTGTTCCGCAAACTTTTGTAGTATTTTACCGTAAAGTGGTATTGGCTTTTGTGTTGGGTGTATCCGTTCTTCTTTTTCTTTCATATTGTATTGCAGCATCCCAGACCATTGTATCCTAAATTGCCTCACAGCTTTATCAAATGAAGTCCACGCAAGTTCGCAATCTGCATATCCACTTCCGGGTGCTGTCATTTTATCCCAAACAATCCAGCAGCTACTATCATAAGGCATACGGCTAATAAAATGATTTGCTCCCCAAATGATTTGATTTTTAGATACTCTAAACAGTTCATCAAAATACTCTTTACTTGGCGGCTCATTATCCCAATCCTTTTTTGTGTATGTTTTGCAAATAGCTGCAGAGTTTCCATATCTCGTTCCACCTCTTTGATAGTTGCTTGCTCCAATCCCATAAGGAGGGTCAACAATAGCCAAATCGTAATGATTGTCAGGTTTAGTTTTCATTAACTCAATGCAATCAATATTGTAAAAATTTATTTCTGCCATCGCTTCTTTTTTCTTTTTGTTTCTATTCCGTTTTCAAATCAAGTTTATCCTAAATTAACCGCCACATACGCATAACACGGGTTTGGCAAAATGGCTTTCCGACACACAAGCCAACGCACAAAAGCCACTTCGCCAAGCCCGAAACCGTTAGGTGCAATGCTATTTGACGTACTTGCGAAGTTTATCTTCTAATGTTTTCAAATCACGCTCCATATCTTTAATGACAGCGTAAAAAACATTTCTAATTTCATCTGTGAATTGGTTGTTTGCTCCAATCATTCTGTAATGCTCGCTAATTTGTTGACGTTTAACTTCGCACTTATTAGCAATTTCTGCAATTTTTAAATAATCCATAATATTTAGTGTTAAAAGCACTTACCATAACAATGCATTGTAGCAATTGTGGTATAAGGCTTAATTAATAATTTATTTTTAATCGGTTAGTATTTGTCTTTATCCGTTACATCGTGCCAGTCTAACCACAACTGCAACAATGCTCAACGTTCTACGCTATTTTACTAACGTGTTCCGACTTTTCAACGAAAACCATTTTTCCATTATCTAACTCAACGTGAATTAGAAAGCCAAATATTGCTATTGGGTCTTTGCTTTCGTTTTCAACCTTTTTGACAGTTCCGTGATGCCCGATAAAATTTCCGCTTTGGAAAAATATTCGCTGACCGATTGGAAAAATGTCCGACATTCTTTTATTGCTCATAATAAAAACAGCGTAGAACATTCGTTTGCCGCAAGTGGGGGTTCTACGTTAAACCCAAGTGCAGTTTTTTAATTAAAGTTTATAGGTGGTTTGACAGTTCAGTGCTTCGATTGCCCCACCTGACGGCAAGCGAAAACACGTTAGCGGTAATGCTTGCTACCGCACATTAGCATCTACGAAATCTAAATCCTTTACTTCACCATCACCGTTTACCATTTCGTAGTAATCAATAGTAACCGTATCTCCTTTATTCAACTTCCCATATAAATCTGTTCTGTTAATAGAAAAAACAACGCCATGCTCACACTTAAAAATCACAATGTATTTTTCGTTCTCTCCAATATTGTGAGTAGTAATAACCATATTACCACTTGTTGAAATACCTGTCCCTGTAACTGTTTGCCTCGTATCTGGGAAATATTGTTTTTCTATTACATAACCTTGTTCGTGTTTCATTGGCTCTCGTCTGTCTAAGCAACCCGAAAGCACTACCGCTAACAACAAACTTGCAAAAGCAAGGGTTAAGCGGTTAATTGAAAATTTGTACTTCATATTTATATTTGTTTTAAGTTGAAAGTTTGTACTTCTAATACCTTGCCTTCGCAAGTTTGCCTACCGTTATAGGTAAGGCTAAGACCAGCAATCATCTTCGGTAGATTGGTCTTGCGGATAACCCCATTTAGCAAAACTTTCTCTATCTCTTGGTTCGAGAGCGTCAAGTAATGCCATTACACCTTCCAACGCTATTGTTGGTTCTCCTGCATCATTGTAGTTGTTTACCGTTTCAATGATTTGTTTTGCTAAATTTTCTTTTGTCATTCTATTTAAGTTTTGTGAGAAGCCCTACCTATAACAGCACATAGGCAATATGGCGGGTTCTCGGTTAATATTAAGTTTCCGTTTTCAATTCAAGTTCAGTGCTTACAGACAGTTCAGTATTCCAAAGTCCGCCACATCGCCTATCTGCAAAACGTTATGCCTCATTTTTGATAGCCGACAATTCCGACAGCTTATAAGTGAAGCTAACCCATTTAATACCTTGTTCAAATGCTCTTTCAGTGCTGTACCAAACAACCGCCTCTGCTTTTTCAGGTTGCAAATAAAGCCCGTTGTGTGGCATTTCAATCGCTACAATGATACCAATACCATGCTCTGTTTTTACTTCCTGCCCTATAAAAAAACGAGGCATAACAGCAGTTTGGCGCAAGCTGCGAGTGTAGTCTGATAATTTAGTTTCGTGTTCCATATTTTATTTTGTTGTTAAGTGAAAATTCGTGTTCAAAAATCGCAGCCTGTCGCCAAGCTGCAAAACGTTATAGGTAATAATTTGCCTACTTAATCATCGATATTAATCCTTCAAACATTACTAGCTTCTTTTTACTTGGTAATTTTGCTTCACCAAACCAAATGGCTTTCTCGGTATCAATTTGTAATTGTCGCAACATTTTATATTTAGTTGCCACTTCAAAATTACCATCCAATATTGCATAAATATCAGCGAGTAATTGTGCTTTTTCTTCTTTAAGTTTCGTTGAATAATGCTTTCGTTTAGGTAAATTACTACCTATAACAGCACCTTGTTTCAATGCCTTACTTTTCGGCTTCGTATAAACTTTTTTCTTTGTATTTACTTTCGTTTTCATAATATATTTTTTAGGTTAAAATCGGCACTAAAACAAGCTGCAAAACGTTACCGGCAAGCGTAAGAACCCCACTGCATAGCCATAGCTTCAGCGACACCCTGAAATGTCTTTGAACGTAGTTTTGCACGTTCCGGTCCAGGTGGCAAATAGTGTAGTCTTTGTGCTTCATTTTTCGGTAATCGTTTCCATTCATCTTTTACATCTTTTGTTGGTTTCAGCTTTGGCAATCCTTTCAGCCAAAAACAAGTAGCCTTACTTTCTGTGTGTCCAAATTGATAGGGTTGTATTAGTTGGTTATATTTTTGCCCTATCAATTCTACTGCATACTTGTGTGGTATCGGATTTTCAATAGCTATCAATGGTATCGGGGCATTAAGTAAGGCTTTGAAAAATTCAGCACCTTCTTTTAAGTTTTGCCACCTTTCTTCATTCCGGCTTCCATCTTTATTCCACAACCAGCATACACCGCTATTTGTAAGGTAAGTGCAAGTTGGGTGTCCTATCATCATATCCCAGCCGTCATTTAACACGTTCAAAACATCCCCTTTTATGTGCCATTCAGGGTGTCCACCGCTACAATCCTGCAAGTCGCAACTCCAGGCATCAAAGCCAAGTTTCCTTAACTCTATTGTAGTTGCTTGGCTTTCCTCACAGGCAACGAGAACACGAACGCCAGCCGGTAACACGGGTTTTGTGCCAAGCGGGGCGAACAGCTCCGTTTGAACATTTGTGCTATATTGAAAATTCAGTTCCATATCAATCATTTGTGGTTAAAATCCCGCCCGGACACACGCCTGACCGTTATAAGCAATAAAAATTACTTACGTTCCTCCACCCTAATTTGTATTTCGTTTCCTTTCTCACGTTCTATTTTCTTTACTGCATCGGTCAGTATCTTTTCAAGTTCTTCCTTTGAGTAGCTTATCCAATGTGAAACTACTTCTACCTTGTAAACTGTTGCCATAATCGTAATTTTTACAGCTTATAACAGCACCTAACAAAAATGGCTGCTACAAGCATTGGTTTTTAATTCAGAAGTTCTCAAAGCAGCCACTTCTGTTAGCTGCAAACCGTTATGCGTAATTTTATACGAACTCTGTATTACACCTATTGCATTTATAAACTTCAATCGTTGTCCATCCGTGTGGTTCTGAATGGTCGTGTGAAACTCTACCTAATTCACATCTTGGGCATTGGGTAGTCATAAGGTTGCTTAACCAATTAAAACTACGCCTAACAACACCTACCAAAAAGGCGGGGCTTTCGGCTTCGTTAGAAGCATTTGTGGTTGAATTATCGTTCATCTTTCTAAGTTTATTTTGTGGTTAAAATCCCGCCCTTCTGGTAGCTGCAAAACGTTGGGCGCAATTTTAAGTACGCTCAAAAAACTGTTGTAAGTATTCACGGAGTTCGTTTTCGTTATCAAATTCATCTATTGCAGACAATTCATCATCTGACATATAATTAAGTGTTTCAGAAAATGCTTCTTCGGCATAATCCCAAGGAGAAAAAACTGCGCCCAACACTGGTTTTGCGTCATTGGGGGCTTTCGTTTTCAAATCAAGTTCTGTCATATAATTAAGTTTAGTTTTTCAAATAAGCTTTAGTGCTGGAAATCCCCAACGAACGCAAAGCCCGAAAACGTTATACGCAAGCACTACCTCTGTGTTACAATTGAGCATTTGTGGTATCATTCTTTTTCTTTTCTTTTTTTTGTCACCGCACTAATTAGATAATGCAGAATGAATATCCCTTGTAAACATATCCCATTTATAATCAAATAAGTGGTTATGACTGTTTCCAAGTCTATCAAATTGTCTTATTGAAAACGATAGCCTGCAAAATGTTCTTCTTTTGTTTTCAGCCTTATTTGCACTATGAACAGCATAGCAATCCATAAAGTAAATATTGAACGGCACACATTTTATTTCACTTGAATAGTGTTTTGTTCTATCAAATTCGTGGAATATGTTTTGAGTTCCTTCATTCATATTTTCAACAGTTTCAAAACTTTGATTCCAAAATGAAGGGCAATCGCAATCGAATACAATGTAGCTTCTATCACATTCAACTTTTGGTTCAATTCGCTTGCCTTGAAATCCATCAACATGCAACCCTGCTTCTCTGTGTGTTTCTCTGCCATTTGTTTCGCTTTGGTCAATAGTTAGGTAAGCGTAAAAGTCAATAATTTTTTCATTGTGTGCCGTTTCAAAAGCAATCATTTTACTTATTGGTTCTAAAAATTGCTCTAATTCTTTCGGCACTCTGTATTCCATACTACCTGCCATTTTTATAGGCATATCCAAACATCTAATTCCTTTGAAGTCTGCAAATGTTTTTTGGTCATCAATTTTCTCAATGTTTCTAAATACTCCTGGCCTTCTAAATCGCTTCTTATTAAATGGTGTATTCAATACTGAACGATAATATCCCTTCAAGTTATTGTCAGGATTATTTAAGCAACTCCAAATAGGCGTAACCATTTCGCCTTTGCCGTATTCTCTAAATTCTATTGTTTTCATTTTGTTATTTTTTTTAAATTTCCCTCCCTCAAAAAAAGAAAAGAAAAAGGTTTTGTATTCCAATTGAACATTCTACTAATCAACCGTGTTTCCGTGATATTTTTCCATTCTATTTAAGTTTTAAGTTAATAATCCGGCACGAACCGCTAACACGGGTTAAAAGTTATATCAAAAAGGATGACAAGCGTTACAATTTCTACCCATGTGCGGGACTTCTGAAATGTCAGCACTTCCGCACACATCGCAAGTTACTTTACCAAAACTTTCTTCACAGCATGGGCTTGCCGGTTCAGTATATGGAGTGTTACCGTATTCTCCACCTGTATCAACCATAACAGGGATTGAAAATTCTTTGCCGCATTTATCACAAGTGTACATGATTTAATCTATTAAGGTGATTAATAATTTCTTATTTAACGCTTTGGCTACTTTTTCAAGGCTTGTTAGGCTCTTACATTTGCCGCGTTCTATTAAGATAATAGTTGGCTTGCTCACGTTTGATCTGGCCGACAAGTCTACTATTCTCAACTTGGCTGCTTTTCGGGCGGCTTTAAATTCGTTACTCTTCATCAAATATATCTGTTAGTGTATGAATACTAAATACAAGTCCAAGGTGACTAAATAGTGTTCCAGCTATGCCTATTTTCAGTTCAGTCCAAAACGCTGTTTTGGCTAACTCCTTGGCTATTTCTTCGTGTGTGGATGGATAAATTTCTGATATTTTATCTAATTTTTCCCTATGTTCCGGCTTCAATCGCTGATATAAATTTCTCATTAATTTAAGTCTTTGAATTTGTCAATGTCTTTTTTGATTGATGGGTAAAGCACGTATGCAATACCCATAATAACCAGCAGTAATCCAATTAATGCTAAGTTTGCGTAAATAGTTGTGTCTGTTGTGTACATAATGTTTTTTGTTTTTGTTTTGTGAGTACAAATGTATATTCTTTAACCTATACAAGTCAAGTATTTTTTACATCAGTTTTGTAACTTATTGATAATTAAGTCGATAATTTTACGTGAAAATAAAAAAGCAGCCCGAAAGCTGCTCTTTGAAACAAACAAAACAAACATTATGATCCGGCATTGCACCGGTAATGTGATGTGCAATAATAAAACAGAAAAATAAATACTTGCATATTTGTGGGTAACTATTATATTTGCATTACTTCATGTAGGTTTTAATTTGGTTTTTACTAAAAGGGGCTGCAATAATTTGCGGCCTTTTTTATTTTTTTGCTTGCATTATTAAAACTGTTTACTATATTTGCAGTCATATATGGTTGTATTGTTGAAGTCGAGAGCAGCGATACAATTATTTGAAAGTTTAAAACACTTTCTGAAGGCTCAACAAACTCTCGACTGTTGGGCCTTCGCTATTTTATTATGGACTGGAATAATGTTATTTGCCCAGCGTGTGGGCTTGTAAACGATTACACAGTAACAGAGAAATCAAATAACTCTGTTTGCACTTGCAACGGGTGCGGTAAGTTTTTAGGTAATAAGCCTAAAGATATCACAGGTTTAAGAATGCCATTCGGCAAATACAAGCATCGGTTGATTAAAGACATCGCATTGTTAGATTTGCCTTATTTAACGTGGTTTATTCGGGAGTGCCATGAGAAATTATCTCCAAACACTATTTATGCTATTAAGTACTATTTAAACATAAAATAGCATGGCACGTAAAGCATTTAATTTTTATAGGAGCTATTTTGATGTGGCAAATGAATTGCCGGATCAAGATAGGCTTGCATTTTATGACGCATTGATTTCTTATCAGTTTACCGGGGTAAAGCCTAATTTAAAAGGAATGGCTTTATTTGCTTTTTTATCCCAAAAACATTCAATCGAAAGTCAAGTTGTTGGATATATGGCACGTTTAAATAGGTCAGACATAAATAAGTCAAATGAAAATATATCCTTTGAAAGCCTTGATATTATTGGTGCGGCAGGGGGTGCGGCAGGGGGTGCGGCACAAGAGAAAGAGAAAGAGAAAGAGAAAGAGGAAAATATTGATTTTTTCGTTTTTTGGAATATGTATGATAAAAAAGCAGACAAGGCTGTTTGCATTAAGAAATGGGAAAAGTTATCTTTAAAAGAAAAAAAACAAATATTATTGCATGTACCTAAGTATGTAAAAGCTACACCTGATATTAAATTTCGTAAAAATCCAAGTACATATTTAAATCAAAAAACATGGCTTGATGAAATTGAAGATGAAAAGCCTGTAACATCTGAACAAACAATGCAACAACGAATATTATTAAATCTTGAAAAACAAATAAACAATGAATAAGCAAGTTTCTATATACGAAAATATATTTGCCAAAGAAGTACACTACATTGAAGTAGAAGTAGCCTTAAATCGAATAAAAAATGGCAAATCAAAAGCATTATGTGAACGCATACGGGAAACAATAGACAAGGAGCGAGCTAATAAATTAAAATCAAACTTACCAAGTATCTGTTTTTCCGGTAAATTCACAGATAGAAAAGATGAATGTTTAGTTGAACATTCAGGTTTGATATGCTTAGATTTTGATGATGTTGGAGATATTAATGAATTTAAATCTGAACTTTGTGGAAATGAATACATTTATGCAGCATGGGTAAGCCCAAGCGGGAAAGGCATAAAAGCATTAGTAAAAATTGCTGATGGGTTAAAACACCGTGAACATTTTGCCGCATTGCAAGATATTTTCCCAAGCGTAGACAGGTCAGGAGTAAATGTTAGCAGGGTGTGCTATGAAAGTTATGACCCTGATTTATGGATAAATAATAATCCGAAAGTTTTTAAGACTGTAAAAAAGTTTCAAAAGGTAGTTGAGGTAACTCATGAGAATGATACCTATATAAGTTTTAAAAACCTACTAAAATGGCTAAGCAATAGGGGCGATGCTTTTGTACAGGGTGAGCGAAACATTTTTTTATTTAAATTAGCATCTGCTTGTTGCAGGTTTGGCATATCAGAAAACAATTGTTTGAATTATTGCCAAAGTGAGTTCATGATAGGAGATCACACTTTTACAGCTTCAGAACTTGACAGGGTAGTAAAAAGTGCATATAAGTCTAACAAGCACCATGCAGGATCAGCATCATTTGAACGTGAGCGTTTGATTAATAAAGTTGACAAACGAGAAGTTGAAATTAATGCGGATATTTTAAATCCAGATATAAAGCCAAAAGATGTAATATTTGGTGAAGATGTAAAAGCAGATGCAATTAAATTATATAGAGAAGGCTATGAAAAACTAAACGGGATAGGTGTGCCGGAAATAGATACACACTTTAAAATGAAACGTGGTGAAATCACTCTACTTAGTGGAATTGGGAATTACGGGAAATCAACATTTCTTAAGTGGTATCTTTTAATGCGGGTATTACAGCACGGTGAAAAATTTGCTTTTTTTAGTCCTGAAGATAATCCGGCTCATGAGTTTTACCACACATGTGTAGAAATATTAGCAGGCCATGACTGTACGCCTAAAAATCCTAACAGAATATCAGATGCTAATTATCAAGCATTGTATGATTATGTTTCGCAGCACATTTATTATGTTTATCCAGAAACGATAGCGCCTACTCCAGAGTATATAAAGGAGCGGTTTTTAGAATTGATTATCAAAGAAAAGGTTGATGGTTGTATTATTGACCCATTTAACCAAATGAGCAATGATTACAACAAAGCAGGTGGTAGAGACGATAAATATCTTGAAACATTTTTAGCCGATTGTAGTAGGTTTGCACAACTTAATAATATTTATTTTTTGATTGTTGCCCACCCAAAACAAATGAGAAAGGATAGTGATGGAAACTACCCATGCCCTGATATATATGACCTTGCAAATGGTGGCATGTGGAACAATAAAATGGATAATATATTAATTTATCATAGGCCAAACCACCAAACTACACCTGATAATAATCAATGCGAATTTCACTCAAAAAAAATTAGAAGGCAAAATGTTGTAGGCAAAAAAGGGATGGCACTTTTTATTTTACACCAAGGTAGGAGAAGGTTTTTATTTGATGGGTATTGTCCAGATCCAATGTATAATGTACTTGTAAGTTTAGATATAAAATTATTTTAATTATGAAAATAACAATAACATCACACGGATTAACCACCACAGCTGAGTTATCTGAAGGCGCAACTATAATGGAAGTATTAGAAATTATGAAAGGTTTATTAATAGCTCATGGCTATCCTGAAAAGTTAGTAAGTAATCATATAATAACTGAATAATATGTGGGGAAAAGAGTTAACCGAAGCGCAAAAGAAAGCACTTGAAGAATACGAGAAAGAAAGGCAGGAACGCATTGAGCGTATACGGCAAAAATGGGAAGGTGTGAAATTGTGGAAAAAAAGTAAAGCAAAGAAAAAGTAATTTGACATAAATTTGTTTATGCCCGAAAGTGAAACAAACGAAGAAATCTATTATGAAGACCCAACCACGCCTCATGATGTGGTTAGTTTTGTAGGACAAATGTTTTATTGTTTGGATTTTATTGATACCAATGATGTAAACTTAACCGATTCAGGTAAAAGAGCAATAGCACGGATTAGGAGGAAATCATTGAAGATGTTGGACTGGGCAACCAATGAAATGTACGATAGTATATTTGACGATGAAACCTCTAACAACAATGAATAATGGCAAGACAAAAATCAGCAAAATCCTTAATCGCTATTGAATACATTAAACAGTTTCCTAATAGCAATCCAACTCAACTAGCTAAACTACTTTTAAAAAAGTACCCAACTGAATATACTGGCTTAGAAAATGCACGTATGATTGTCAGGCAAATATTAGGCAAAAATGGAGAAAGAATGAGAGAAAAAGCCCATGTTGACATACGAAAAGAATTAGCTGGATTTAAAAAACAAATGCCAAAAGGGGAAAGTGAAAAATGTGAACCATACTATTTGCCGAAGTCATGCACACGTATTTTAGTATTATCTGACATTCACATACCATATCATTCAGATGAGGCGTTGATAGCAGCGATTGAATACGGACTTGAAAAGGATGTGAACTGCATTTACTTGAATGGCGATACAATGGACATGTATCAACTTAGCAGGCATGAGAAAAACCCAATGAACCGTTCATTTAGCTATGAGTTGGATGCGACACGTGCCTTTTTAAAAGCACTTCGAGAAACTTTCCCGAACGCTCATATAGTTTACAAAATTGGAAACCATGATGCACGTTACGAGAAGTACATCATGCAAAACGCTCCACACTTATTAGGGGTTGATGCTTTAAAACTTTATGAGTTATTAGACTTTACCGAGTTAAGGATTCAGGAAGTAAAAAGTATGCAATGGGCTTATGCTGGTAAGTTACCGATATTGCACGGACATGAGTTACCAACTAAATCAGGTGGAGTAAATCCGGCACGAACAGTACAACTAAAACTTAACAAGCAGGCTATTGTAGGACACTTTCACCGTGAAACACGAAGCAATGGTAAACAGTTTGATGACAAGCCATACACTACTTATTCAAGCGGATGCTTATGCGACCTTAACCCAGCCTATATGCCTATTAACGATTGGACACACGGTTTTACCTATGTAGAAATTAATCCGCGCTCAGGCGAATACTACGTGCAGCAAAAGACCATAGTTGAAGGTAAGATTTACTAATGAGACACCAAATTATAACACATATAGTAAGCAACAACCAGTTCAAACAACTTTGCAAAAAGTTGTGCGGTTCTCATGCTGAAGATGTGTATCAAGATATATTAGTTGCGATTATGGAAATGGAAGCGGAGAAAGTACCCGATATGCACTATTTAAATTTTTGGTATGTAAGAGTGGCTTCGAATATGAGCAGCCGTTATGGAAAATACGGCAGGCTATTCCGTGAAGATATGCACGACCGGAGCAGCGACATAACCGACATGAACATCCGTGAAGTTGCAGATATATTTGGAGATAGTGATGATTATAACACGGTTGAAGGTTTTATGATGGAGCAGGATGAGTTTACAAACCGAATAATCCATTTGTATAATCAAACAGGAAGTATGTTACAAGTAAGTAAAATGACGGGCATAAGTTACTCCGCACTTAGAAAGATAAAAGAACTATTGAAAAATGAAAGTACTACTAATAATTCCAAGCACCGGTAAATTATCCGGGGTTGACTATCACAGGTTATTCATACCTCACAACTACCTTGCTGAACAAAATAATGACATTGAGTACAGCCAATGCAATGACTTAACCGCTTTAACTATTGAAGAGTTAAAAGAGTTTCATGTTATCGTGTGCAATCGGTTAATAAGTAAGATAGGGAAACATAAAGAGGCGTTAGAGATTTTAAAACAGTTGGATGCAAAGTTAATTGTTGACATGGATGACGATTATCAATTACCAAGCTGGCATATCCTGTATGACGAAGCCCGGATTGCTAATCATTCACGGGATATAATTGAAACATTAAACCATGCACATATAGTAACGTGTACACATTCAGGATTGGCTGATACATTAAAACACGTTTATAAAGGTAAAATAGTAATTGTGCCAAATGCTATTAATCCGATTGGACAATATATGTCCACAAAAGAAATTGAAACAGATAGGTTAACATTTGGTTGGAGCGGATCTATTGTTCACTTTGATGACGTGCTGCAAATGTACGATAGCTTAGTACCGATGTATAAAGATACTGAATTGGGTGAAAAGTTTAAATTTGTGTACGGTGGCCATGACCATAAGGACATAGTAAGTAATTCAATTTTAAGCGTATTGAGCGCAAAAGGAACGGCAACCGATAAACAGTTTAGTACGTTCTCAGCAACAGATGTACATGAGTACGCAAGATTTTATGACTTAATTAATGTAATGACTATTCCACTAAGGCCGAATAGGTTTAACGCAAATAAGTCAAACCTTAAAATATTGGAAACTGGATTTAAGAAAAGGGCGTGTATCGTATCACCTGTTGAGCCATATACCTCACTAATCAAACCGGGTAAGAATTGTTTAACCGCAAAAAATAAGCACGACTGGTATAAACACATGGTACGACTGATTAATAATCCTGAATTAAGATATGACTTAGCAAGTCAACTTTATGAAGATGTACACGCATATCACATAGAACACATCGCACCAATAAGACAAGCAATATATAGACTATGTTAACACTACTATCAATAGCATTCATGAGTGTAATAGTTACCTCATTTATCACTTATCCCAAATGGTTAGACCGCAAACCTTTTAATTGCGTTATTTGTATGGCATATTGGTTTGCCTTTGCCTATCAAATTTATATTGGGGCGCAACTATTTGAAGTTATTTTATATCCATTCGCAGTAAGCTACATGGCTTATATGCTTAAAAAAGCTTTGTACCTATGAGAACATTTGCAGAAATATACGACATAGCACAAAAGGCGGGCATAGTAGCGGAATACAAACGTTACAATACTTTAATGACTGAGGCATTAAACTTAGGCAAAGACACCAACTCAATTAATTATAACTTTGATGAGCAACAAATTAAAGTTTTATTATCTTTGCAATACGAAATCACCGGAATAAGGCCCGGAAGTTGCAGCGGATGTATTCAAGATGTACTCCGAAACATGAACCGTTGGCTACAAAAGAACGAACCAAAACAACAAAACAATGGCAAAAAGCGTAAAGCATAGCGGACACCTTGGGGATATTATTTACTCGCTATCATTTGTTAAACAAATGAACGAGCCGGTGGATTATTATTTAGGCTTCGATAGGGTAAGTACAACACCAAATCACCCAAGCGGGAAGTACACAATGAATGAGTCAAGCTATGCCTATATTCTGCCATTGCTTGAACATCAAGATTATATTGGCGAAGTTTACAAACATAGAAACCAAAATATAGATTATGATTTGGACTTATTTAGAGATAAAGGATTTAGCCTTGGGGCGTATGACCTACGTAAGTGGTATGAGTTGGTATATCCTTTAACGAGCGTTGACATTAGCGAACCGGCAATAAAGTGTGATTTGCCTGTTTTGGAATACTTAAGCGATAAAATAGTAATTAATCTGTCACTCAGGTATAGAAATCAGCAAATAGACTATTCTAAATTAAAGCCGTATGAATCGAAAATAGTTTTTGTTGGTTTGGATAATGAATATATTATCTTTCAAGCCCTGAGCAAACTAAATGTAAAAAAGCTACACGTAAAGGATGCGTTACACATGGCCCAAATAATAAAGTCATGCAAACTATTTATTGGGAATCAATCAAGCAGTTTCGCAATAGCAGAGCAAATGAAGACACCAAGGGCTTTAGAACTATTTAGTGGAAGCCCGAATGTAATAGTAACAAATAACGGCATAGCCTATACAAATACAGAAACATTAATAAACCACATAAAACGTATATTATAATGGACAAAAGAAAAGAATTAACATGGTGGCATACCATAAATTTCCCAGATGGCTATAAAACAAAAGGCTTACATGACTATGATACAAGTGCAGGAGATAGGTATTTATTTCCAAATGTAAAAGGAAAAACAGTATTGGACATTGGCACGTTTGATGGATATTGGGCTGCAAGGGCAATGAAAGAAGGGGCAAAGAAATGTTTAAGCATAGACCTGAATGAGCGTGAAACGGCTAAAATAGCAGCCGAAGCGTTTAAGTTTACTTATGAATACGGCTACCGTTATAACATGAACTTACCATTTGTACTAAGTCCACAATTTGACATCGTATTAAACTATGGGGTAGTGTATCACCTATACAACCCGGTACAAGGTATTTTAAATTCGTTATTAGCAGCCAAAGAATTAGTATTGATTGAAAGCGCAGTAAACCAGTTAAACGGCAAAGGATTTAATAATTTAATCCACGATGGA
>Ga0315902_10007088_pt1 | contig 15376 bp, 9 predicted proteins | sample LakEriMetagenome_9_FD_203523 | JGI IMG/M metagenome (GOLD analysis project Ga0315902, IMG submission 203523) | Freshwater fungal communities from buoy surface, Lake Erie, Ohio, United States - Buoy 12 MA117 | ecosystem: Environmental > Aquatic > Freshwater > Lake > Lake biofilm | place: USA... | reverse complement strand
TACCGCTCGTCGGGCACACTCGGCCCAGGCGGCCTCACCGAGCTCGAGTAGTCGAAGCCCTCGCCGCGACCTTCAGTTCAGTCGAGAAAGATGAGCGGGATTTCGCGATCGGTTCGTTGCTGATAGCCGGCATATCCCTTGTACTTCTGTTCGACGATCGGCCACAAACGTGCCCGTTCCTCGGCAGTGGCAGTGCGGGCGGTCATGGACTTGGTGGGCCCACCCTTGAACTTCACCTGCACTCGCGAGTTGTCCACCAGGTTCAAATACCACGCAGGGTGGAAATCGTCACCGCCACGGGAAGCCACGATGACGATGGATTCGCCTTCCTGAATTGGCGATGTCAACATGACACTGCGGGGCTTTCCGGTCTTGCGACCAGTCGTGGTCAGCTCAAGCACGGGCATGTTGCCGGCCTCCCACCCCTTGCGACCGCCGGTGACGCGCAAGATGATGCGATGGGCGATGTTCATCGCTTTCAATGTGGCGTTGCTCGGCATCGTCGAATGGTAGCAAGGCTTGCCGAAAGAACGGCATTCAGACACCCCACACAATTGATGGTGCTAACGAAACGTAGTGAGCCACGAAACTGTCGCCTAGAAGGATCTGATCACATCCCGTAGCTCTGGCACTGACGAAATCTCCACCAAATTCTGGCGACTAGGAAAGTTTGCATCATCGTCGTACGGACCGAAGAAATCCACGATGATCTGCAGACCACCCTCGGAATCTGTCCCTTCAAAGCGCAGCAGGGCTCCGGAGGATTGATTGATCCAATACACGGTTCTTTGACCGTAGCGAATCACATCAACCGTCTGATCCCTAAGACTGTCCGATCGCAAATACGCCGTACCTTCTTTACGACGCAGCAACAGTTGATTTTCCCGATCTTGGCTTGAAAGCGATTTGACTACCCGAATCACATTGTCGATGCGCAGAGACGGATCAGCCGGCCTCAGAATGAACACAGGTTGCAGAGCGCCATGACTCAAAAGCACCGAGTCGAAGAATGGACGGCGCTCAGCCACTAAATCCCCGCTCCAGGCAACTTCAACGAGAGTGTGATCTGTGCCTTCGACAGAAACCAACGCGCGACCAAGTTTGCCCGACCAGTCCACAGTTCCGCGCAGGCGCAACATGGCACCACCTCGCTCCGTCACGGTGTTCACCTCAAAGAGGGACCTCCCCTGAAGATGGTTGAGATACAGAGCTTCTGCGAGCCGTGACGCCTCCGTTGCAGTTAGCGCCCGAGGGCCATTCGGGTCAGCTGTTCGACATCCCGAATTTAGGAGGAGCAGAACCGTAAGCAGAACAGCTGCCAAAACGTTGCTGCGATTTGCAACGGCTAGTGAGCCAAACCGCTTCATTCCCGAACGTCAGAGGATGAAGCCACGAACGATTGCTATGCCCAGCAACAGCACCGCGAGTCCAAGGACACGACTCGCCGGAGTTGACTTCCACTTTGCGCCATCACGGGCAAACCAATCAACGATGCCGAGCCCGAGCCCCGGGATACTCATAAGTACGAAAGCCCACTGCACTTCGTTGCTGTCGACAGTACGAAGGACCCACTCGCCCCACCAATGCATGACCAGCAACATTGCGACGATTCGAACGAGATTGCGTGGCACGAGCCGGTAGAGCCGCGGACTGCTGGGAAGTCGTGATGTCAACGGATCCATCAGTTTTGGTACCAGGAACATTGCCGTTCCCACAATGAGCCACCAATTCGCGCCAACAAATACGACCGCAATGAAGGCGAATACCCCGGCTCGAACCAGTCGCGAAAAGGTTTTTTGAACTTCGGTCGGTTCTGGTAAAACTTCATTTTCGATCAACTGAAGTCGCTGCGACACGGCAAGACGAGCGAAGTTTTCCAAACCAAACCGCAGAACTAGTACGAGCAGTGCCACGAGTTCTACGGTCCCGACTCGGTGCGACCACGGTGTGTCGTAACCGGAGAGATGCGGAATCGCCTTGTAGATGGAACCTGCAGCCCATGCGCCGAGCAGTGGGATGAGGATGAAGTCAACCAGTCGATTCCAGATGTAGTCATCTACGCTGGCCCGACGGTACGGTCGAACAGCCGACGCAACGAGACCGATGAGAATGATCAATCCAGAGAAACCGAGATAGCCACGAACTGCATCGGCTGAGTCGAAGCCGCGACCAATCAGCATTGCGACGGCATACGAAACCGAGGCGATAACTCCAGCCAAGGCGTCGAGAGTGCCGACAATGACGAGTGCAAGTACCAATGCCAACGCTGGGAGTGCCACCACGTAGTCGGTGTCATGTGCAGCAAGTACTCCAAGTACTCCAGCCACGACTGGGAACATTGGCCAGAACATACCGATGATTCCTCGCAGGTATGAGCCGTCGTCTAGAGAGCGGCCGAATGCCGGTGACAGCGGGGACACTCGATGTGCCCAATTGCGAATCCCAATGTCGAAGCGATCACTACACGGGGGACGATAAACATCACTTCGTACATCGAGCCCACCCGAGCCGGTGCCAGCTGCGAAACTTGCGACGCCTGACTCTTCGCGATCCTCCGCGTCAAGGCGCTGCAGTCCGATCTGTGAACGATGGCGAATCGCTGCGAGCGCGAGAAGACTGGCGAGCAGTGCGATTGTGGACGCATTGTCGAGTGGGAGTGGCGTGGATGGGTCACCAGATTCTTCTCCTGCCCTGGCTAGAACTTCAAAGGCAGGGCTCTCAGTGACATTGCCTCCTGACGTCCCGGGAGACTTTGCAATAATCGACCATCTGCCTTGTCTCAAGCCGTCGAGCAAACAGCCGCGGACAGTCTCGGATGCGATAAATGTGCACGAAACAATCTGCGTGCCGTTGGTTGCAGTCACAATTACCGGGGCACCCAGCTGTGCTCCATCCACGTCGACGGCGAGTCGCTCATCTTGAATTTCGCCACGAGGCGAAGCGGTGAGAGGAGCATCAGGAGTCGGTGTGTCGCTCCCCGAATCATCGTCTGTCAGCGGCGGTGGTGCGGTCGTGTTGGTTGTAGTGGTCGTGGTGGTGGGGCTTGACGTAGGTGTTGTGCCTCGCGGAGATGTGGTGTTGGTCGGAGTTTGAGATACGACCGTCGTGGCAACAACCGGTTGACGGGCGACGCTGGAGGTGGTGGCCGACTCCGAAGGCATCGCTGAACCAACGATTGTGATCATTGTGGGAGGGCTGGACGCGGATCGATTTCCGGCCACGTCGGTAACCATTGAAGTAACTTGCCATGACCCTTCGACAAGGTTCGACAGCTTGCAGGAAGTTGCCGGCACTACGTAAGTGCAGGTCTTGGTGACGGAACCATTCGTTGCCGTAATGGTGATGGTCTCACCGACCGAACCAACGATTGCGGAGATGGAAGGCGTGGAGTCGCTGGTGACATTGTCGGTACTTGATGCACCGGTATCGGACGAGGTGAGCAAGTCCGGCGCAGTTGGAGTCGTCGGATTCAGTCGGTCAATGGTGATACTGGTCGCAGGACTGGAGAGTGACTGTTCGCCGTTCGGTTTGGCGAGAACTGCCGTTACCAACCATGTCCCCGTTGTCAGAAATGGCATGGTGCACGATGTTGCCGCACCAACGACGTAGGTGCACGACTGCGTGTCGGCCCCGTTGGTGGCGGTGATGGTGGCGATATCCCCTGTGCTCCCACCGCTGGTGGACATCGTCGGAGTGGTGTCGCTGGTGACGTTGTCCGTATTCGATGCACCGGTGTCGGACGAAGCAAGTAGATCCGGCGCTGTGGGTGCGTCGAGGACAGTCATGTTCAGCGGTGAGCTCGGAGCTGACACATTTCCCGCTGTATCTGTGAGGGTTGCAACAACGGTCCAGTTTCCGAACGTCAGGGAAGGGAGAGCACAGGATGTCGCCACTCCGATGACGTACGTGCATGAGCGAGTGGTGGTGGCGTTACTGGCAGAGATTGTTGCAATGTTGCCGTTAACACCCCCGCCGGTCGACAGTGTTGGAGTGGTGTCGCTGGTGACGTTGTCGGTGTCCGAAATACCGGTGTCGGACGAAGCGAGGAGGTCAGGTGTCAATGGCTTAAGTGGTGCCGTGGGATCGATGGTGACAGAGGTGGCCGGGCTCGTTGCGGTGCGACTACCCGAAGGATTGGTGAATGTGCCAGTAAGACTCCATGTTCCAGTCGCCATTGTCGGAAGGGTGCACGAGCTGGCAGTACCGACGGTGTAGGTGCACGATCGCGATATTGAGCCGTTGGTGGCGGTGATGGTTGCGATGTCCCCCGAAGATCCGCCAGGAAGCCTCACTGCCGGCGTGACATCGCTCGTGATGTTGTCGGTGTTCGATACACCCGTGTCGGACGAGGCAAGTAGATCAGGCGCAGCGGTAGTTGCTGAGATCGTCATATTGAGCGACGCACTCGGCGTGGATGTGTTCCCTGCCGTATCTGTGAGTGTGGCCGAAACGGCCCACAGCCCGTCGGTAAGTGTCGGCAAGGTGCATGAGTCCTGCACGCCGATGACGTAGGTGCATGAACGCGAAACTGAGCCGTTGGTGGCGCTGATGGTTGCAATATCCCCCGATGATCCACCTGAAGTGCTGAGCGTTGGAGTGTTATCGCTGGTGACGTTGTCGGTGTCCGACGCACCAGTGTCGGACGAAGCGAGCAGATCAGGTGCTAACGGCACTCCAGGTGCAGTTGGATCAATCACGAGATTGGTCGTGTCACTCGGCATGGAGCGATTACCCGAGGGATCGGTAAGTGTGCCCGTCACGCTCCATGACCCCGGAGTCAACGACGAAAGCATGCACGATGTTGCCGAACCGATTTCGTAAGTGCAGGAGTGAGTGATGGACCCGTTCGTTGCAGTGATTGTCGCAGTGTCTCCCGTTGTTCCGCCCGAGACACTGAGTGTCGGGGTGGTGTCGCTGGTGACGTTGTCGGTGTTTGACGAACCAGTGTCGGACGAAGCGAGCAGATCAGGTGCTGACGGCGCCGACGGACGGCTACCTCCAGACGACGAGGGTGCGCTGCTGGTTGGTGCATCGATGAACATGCTCAGTGGCGGACTGCTGGCAGACGTATTTCCCGCCGGGTCGGTGAGTGTGGCAGTCACGCTCCACGTGCCGTCGGTCAGCGCGGCCAAGTCACACGTACTCGCCGAGCCGACCGTGTAAGTGCATGAGACACTGGTACCGCCTTTGCTGGCAGTGATGGTGACGACATCACCGGTACTTCCACCACTAGCGGACATGGTGGGTGTGGTGTCGGTGGTGTTGTTGTCGGTGTTGGAACTTCCGGTATCGGATGCCGCATCAAGGTCTGGGAGCGAGGGGGCGCTCGGTGCTGTTGTCTCGAGGGTCATCGTCATGGACGTGCCGGCGCTCGACTGGTTGCCTGCCGGGTCGGTGAGTCGTCCGGTGACGTTCCACGTGCCGGGAGTGAGCGTCGGGAGTGTGCATGACGTCGCCGCGCCGATGACGTAGGTACAGGACTGCGTCGTCGTGCCGTCAGTTGCAGAGATCGTGGCGGTGTCTCCGCTGGTGCCCCCAGGCAGCGAGAACGTCGGCGTCGTGTCGTTGGTGAGATTGTCGGTGCTGGACGAACCAGTGTCGGATGCCGCCACAAGATCGGGTGCACTCGTAGGAGCCGTCGGTGAAGTGGTGTCAATCGCGACGGTCGTTGCAGCGCTCGGCGAAGATACGTGTCCTGCCGCATTGGTGACGGTCGAGGTGATGCTCCAGTCTCCGTCGGTGAGGCCTGTCAGGTCGCACGATTGCGTGCCAGTACCGATGACATAGGAACACGTCTTCGTCGTGCCGCCTTTGACCCCGCTGATGGTGATGGTGTCGCCCGTCGTGCCGCCACTGCCAGTGAAGGTCGGCGTTGTATCGCTGGTGACGTCGTCAGACGAGCTCGAACCAGTGTCAGATGCCGAAACGAGGTCGGGTGCCCCTGACGGCGTGGCGGGAGCGCTGGTGATCGTGAGTGCCAGAGTCGAAGAAGACGCTGACGTGTTGCCGGCAGGGTCGGTGAGTGTGGCGCTGACCGTCCACGAGCCAGTCGTCAACGTGGGCAGGTCGCACGAGGTCGCGGTACCGATCGTGTACGTGCAGGTGACGGTGGTCGAACCGTTCGCTGCGGAGATCGTGACGAGGTCACCCGAGCTCCCCCCGCTCGCAAGTGAGAACGTCGGCGTGGTGTCGGTGGTGTTGTTGTCGGTGTTGGAATTTCCGGTATCGGATGAAGCTGCAAGGTCGGGGGCGCCCGGAGCAGACGGCGCTGTCGTGTCGACGGTGATGTTGGTAGCAGCACTCGCTGCGGACGTGTGACCGTACGCATCGGTGACGGTCGAGGTAACGCTCCATGTCCCCGCCGTCAGGGTGGGGAGATCACATGACGTGTCAGGCACCACGAAGGTGCATGTCTTGGTTGTTGCCCCGCTCGTCGCGGTGATGGTCACGGTCTGACCGCTCGACGCACCCGAAGCCGACATCGTCGGGGTCGTGTCACTGGTGATGTTGTCGGTGCTCGACGAGCCCGTGTCTGACGCGTCAGCAAGGTCGGGGGCGGCCGGCGCAGAAGGTGTAGCGACGACGGTGATGCCGAGCGTCGAGCCCGCCGACGAAACATTGCCGGTGGTATCGGTGAGCGTGGCACTCGTCGTCCACGAACCGGCACTGAGTGTCGGAAGGTCGCACGACGTCGCAGACCCGATCGTGTAAGTGCACGACACCGTGGTAGAGCCGTTCGTTGCAGAGATCGTCACTCGGTCGCCGCTGCTTCCGCCGCTCGCAATCGACATCGTCGGTGTGGTGTCCGTCGTGACATTGTCGGTGTTCGAACTTCCCGTGTCAGAAGATGCAGCGAGATCGGTCGCACCTGGCGCCGACGGTGCAGACGTGTCAACCGCGACGCTCAGACTCGATGACGCCGCCGACGTCTGGCCCGACGCGGTTTGCGCAGCGGTGATTGTCCACGTGCCGTCGGCCAGTGTGCCGAGATCACATCCACCTGTGGTGCCCGAAGCGGTGAACGTGCACGTAACGGACGTCGACCCCGCCTTCGCGGCGGTGATGGTGACCGACGCGCCAGAAATCAGTCCCGTGAGATTGATGGTCGGGGTGTTGTCGCTGGTGGTGTTGTCACTGTTGGAAGTACCAGTGTCGGATGCGTCTGCCAAGTCCGGCGTGCCGGTAGCGGGCATGCCCACGGCGGTCGCAGCTGCCGAGAGCGATGTCGCAGAACCTTGCGAGTTGGTGGCTGTTTCGGCGTAGCGAACATATGAACCGACGTCGGCCGCGGTGAGCGTGTAGGTAGACCCAGTAGCACCAGAAATTGCCGTGCAGTCGCCCGGAATCGTTGTACTAGTACTTCCCGCTGCCGATGTACAGCGATACCACTGCGAAGTCTCGGTCGGAGTGGGCGAGCCTGTGAATGTCGCCGTGCCTGTCAGCGTTTCGCCCTGCACTGGGGTGGTGTCGTTGATGGACGCCGCAGCATTCACCGCAGGTGGTGTTGATGACGCGGTGCCGCCCGCATAATAGTCCCAGTAATACCAGCCACCCCCACCAGGATCTGAAGACCGAATTCCCGACCATGTTTGCGTGGTGAGATTCGAAGCTCGGTTAGTGGTGTTGTTTGGAGTGCACGTTGCATTGCAGAGTGGCGAGTTCAGACTTGCAAAGCTTCCACCCGGAAGAAAGTACCCAGCCGCTGCATTTTCGGTGATCGTGGTGTTTGAACATACAAAGGCACTCGAACGAGTCACTGTTGAAGACACGAAGAACGGCCCCGCGGCTGATGGATTGGGATTGGTAATGGTGGTTGTTGGACCACCACAGAGCGAGACCTGCAAGTTGGCAATGCCTATGTAAAAGCGAACTTCAATATTAAACGTTGATGCCGCTGCACGATCTACTGGCTGTGCCACAACAAGTGCCGCGCAAGTGACGGCACCAAGGAGAATCGCGCGTAGCCAACGACCTCCCGCATGGTGTCTGGAAGCGTTCAGTAGCGCCCCAGACACGCCAATGAGAATAGGAACGGCACTTACTCCACAACGCAACATTCCCACTAAACAAAATTAAATAAACTTCCGATGATGTCGTCCAGAAAGACAACACTTTTAGCAACGCAATGTCACAATCAATTCATGCAGAAGTTGGTGCTGATGGCGGCTGCAATATTGACTTCAGTTCTCATCAGTTGCTCGAATCACAATGAACCTGTGGTGCTGATTGTTCCCTCCAACTACAACACGATTCAGACCGCTGTCGACGCTGCACGTTCAGGGGACGTCATTGAGATTGAACCGGGGATCTACAACGAAGAGGTTCTGGTCACCAAAGACTCAATTGTTATTCGTGGCAAAGACAGAAACCGTGTCATTCTTGACGGCTCCCATCGCTTGGCAAATGGGATTTACGTTGCAGCAAATGATGTCCGTGTTGAAAGTCTCACTGTGCACTCCTACACCCAAAATGGAATCCTTTTCAGCGGTGCAGATACTGCGGGCGCTGACATTGCTGCCGACAAAGTCGGCACCCCAGGCAACTCACTTGTCGGTTTCGAAGTGGGCTGGGTGACTTCGTACAACAACGGGCTCTATGGCATTTACGGTTTTGCGGCAAGCGATGGGATCATTGAGCACTCACTTGTGTCGGGCCACCCCGACTCAGGTGTGTACATCGGTCAGTGCAATCCATGCAGAACGGTCATTCGCAATGTCATCGCCGAGTTCAATGCAATCGGATATTACGGAACGAATGCTTCGGGGGATCTGTTCGTCATTAACTCCATATTTCGAAACAACCGGCTTGGCGTTGCGCCAAACTCACAGCGCGCTGAAGGTCTTTTTCCCCAGCAGGAGTCCACCATTGTCGGCAACCTCGTTCTCGACAATGACGAGGCGCGTGCACCGGTAATCGCCGAGGGCTTCTTTGGCGGCGGCATCGTCATCGGTGGCGGAGCAAAAAATGTGGTGCTGCATAATCGTGTGGAAGGACACTCGCACATCGGGATCGGCGTCATAAACTTCAACGGATTTGCTGCCATGAACAACAGAGTGGCTGGCAACAAGCTCGCCGACAACGAAGTCGACCTCGTGTTCATTGCAGCAGAGTCGGGAGGGATTTCCGGTAATTGCTTCTCCGGAAACTTCTACACAACTTCCCTACCACCGGATATTGATCGTGTCCTGCCGTGTGACGCAACACCACGAGTTGTGCCGTCGATCAGTCTTCGTGCAGCAGTGAGCCCGCCTGATGTGGACTATAGAAGAATTCCCCCGCCCAATGCCCAACCTGTAATGCCCCCCGGCGGCCATCTTCGACCTGCCGGCGTCCGCCCATTTGTTCCACCGCCCATCGACACCATCGTGCTTCCGTGATGCGAGCATGGCGCATTCGGTGGGTGCTACTAGGTCTGTCGTGTGCCCTTTCCGCCTCCTCATGTGCGGTGCAACCCAATTCTGCAGACATTCGATTCGTGGCGGAAATGATTCCCCACCACGAACTGGGAATGACACTGATTGATGTAGCCACCACGAATGCTGGTGATGTTCGGCTTCGACGGCTCGTCTTTGAGATGGGCAACTACCACCACCACGACATGATGGCACTACGCAATCTCGCAAAAGACTGGAATGTGAAGCCAGCATCAAGTTTTCCGGGTGAACTACCCAAGAAGCGCGTTCAGCTCTTGCGTCAACAGATGGGAATCGAGCATGACGTCGGATGGTTGCACCTCATGATTACTCATCACCTTGGCGCGTTACAGATCGCCGAGATGTCGATTGACCGTTCCGATTCTCCCGCTGTACAACGTCTCGCACGCGCAACCAAGGAAGTGCAGGCACGAGAGATCAATGAGATGAGACTTTTACTTGCGGAACTGTGCAAAATCAGCACCCTGACGGAGTGCACGAAATGAGATCACGGCTCACGTCGCTAATTGGCGGATAAGCGGACTAGACGAACGGTCGACATCGAGCGATGCCATTGCACTCCGACAAAAGTCGTCGTGCACGCAACTTGTTGTCAATGTGACCTCGCTCAAGTTGCTTTGGCGACTCCACGGCATGTGGTGGCGTACCAGCCCGACCAACTTCGCTGAGAATGCCCCACCAAACCCACCGTTGACGTGTGGTGCCACGTGGCGTACACGTCATCAATGTGATGAGATGAGGCGAGACAGCAGCATTTTCCCGAGAAACAGGAGAAGGGATGGGATCAAGCACCCATGTGGACTGCGGCGTCACGATCTCCTGGCGAATGAGTCGGTACACGAGCCAAGCATCTCGTGTTTGCACCACGATCTCGTCGCCAACAACCAGGTTCTCGATGTACAAGAAGGGTGCTCTCCCCTCTGTCCGATGTCCCACGACAGCAAAGTTTCCTGCCATGCCGGGTGTGGCCGACGACGGAAACCAACCGATTCCCAAATCGAGTTCTGTGTTGGAAGTTCCGCTATAGATGGGCATTCCCCACACCTGCTCACGCAGACGAGGAATGTACATCCAGCCCACTTGATATTGTCCAGAACGAGTTGCGGTCTTTGCTTGAGCACCGAGTGCATCTTGCTGCACAGCACCAGCGGCGATGAATGTGCCGCAGAGCAGTGAACAGGCGGCCAACATGGCGCGTCGTTTCCGCGTCAAAGAGCGACTGGTCATGTCGACTTACGGACCATCAACGTGCTGTCGGCAGCGAGCCGATCTTGACCACTCCAAAGTCGAGTGTCAGATCGCTTGCACCAGCCGTAAGCACTGCGGACATCGCCCGCCTTGTAGATGAATTCAACTCACGACCTGGTCGTTCCTTCGTTGTTGGTATGTACCGCTTCGGATAGACGATCGATACGACGTACTGACCTGGTGGAAGGTTTTTGAAGAGATACAACCCGTCGGCCTTCGTGGTCTTCGGCTTCACCAAACGGCCGAAGACGTCGTAAACAGGTGAGCCACCGACGGTAGCGATGGAAAGTTTTGCCCCTGCAACCCCGCGATCTATGCGACCTTGTCGTCCGTCGCCGTTGCGGTCACGCCACACAAAATTGCCGACAGATACGGAATCCACTGGTACAACTCCCGCATCAATGGTGGGATTTACCCAGACTGCCACCGTGTTCGGATCACTCTCTGCCACCGTGTCGCCTCGCGGCGACGAGCCAATGCTGAATACCGGCGTCTTGCCCGTTATTGCATCCGGGTTCGAGTCATTGGCCGAGGTTGACCCTGCTGATGATGTGGTGGTGAATCTGTATCCAGGTGGTAGCTCGAACACCGCGTAGTACGACCCAGGCACAAGGTTGTCGATGAAGTAGTAGCCGTTTCCATCCGTAGTCGCAGTTGCGGCACCGCCGGAGCGATTTTTGGCAGGCGACCCATCCGAGTTGTACAGAGTCACCTTGACCCCACCAAGTGGAGTTTCGCGCGGATCTTGAATCCCATTTTTATTGGTATCAATCCACGTGTAGTTACCCATGCCAACTGGCTCGACAACAGCCGCAGCAATAGTGGTCGTCGTCGGCGGTGCCGTTGTAGAAGTGGTCGGCGGTGCGACAGCAGGGTCATAAAAGCCGATGTCGTAGGTGTGGTCGTTAACTCCGGCTTCAAGTGAGACGGTCGTCAAGCGTGGATACGAATCCACCAATGCAGCATTGTTGTCGACTGAAGAATCCAGATCTGTCGTTGGATCAGTTGCGGTGGTTGCTGTCAGGGAATACCCAACAAGTGGCCCTGCGCCGGTGTAGTCGTCCGGATTGTTCAAGCAAATGACAAACTGCGACCCTGCACTGATGCCACCACCAATATGGTCGCCGTTTCCCCCAACTACTTCCGAGACGTTGGAAGAGAAGTAGTACTCGCCGTTGGCGTTGGTTACGGCAGTTCCCAGCAGTGTGGTTCCATCGATGGCGTACAAGCGGACCGTCACACCGGCGATGGGAGTTTCACCTGCGTCTTGGATTCCGTCTCTGTCGGTGTCGAGCCAGACACGATTCCCGATTTGTAGCGGAGCCTGATTGCACAACACCTCGATGTCGGACATGCCGTTGACTTTGCCGAAACCACCGAGTGTGTTGGGATTTGCCGTCTGCCCGTCTGGCGTAAACCCACCTGCATAGAAAATGACACCGCTGCCCGAATTGGGTGATCCGGATGGGCCGCCAGTGGAGTTAAGGAGAGAACGAAAGCCCCCCGCATAAAACGTCTTGTACGAGTTATCTCCATCTCTCGGATCAAATGCCGTGACCAATAGGTCGGGAAATCCTGGAGCGAGAGCGGTCATCCCAACAGTAATTTCACCGTGACCATCACGTTCCGTGTTCCACCAGAAGTCACCCCAGTAGTACTCCACGCCGTGACGCGCTTCGAAGTTTGCCGTAGTACCCAGTGCCACGGAGTTACCTGACGCATCAAGGCTCTGATATGGCCTCGTCGGAGTGCTCTGACAACCAGCAACGCCTTCAAATGTGTAGTCCGAAGCTGAATACCCTGTGCCCGTGCGACACACGCGATAGATGTCACCCGACGCGAACGCATAATAGGGCGACTCGGTTCCGTCCGGTGCCTCCGACTGCCATGCGGCCATGATGTCGGCGTTGCGGTCACGAAAAGCCAGAATCATCGACCCATCTCGATCGAACTCGATCTCACTCAGCATCGGTTGTGGTCGTGTGGAATAGTCACGAAGGTCCGAGTTCGTGGTGCCTGTGAATGTATCGGCATACGTCGTCGTCCACGGATTCCATGCCTTCCACGTCGGTCTGTCTTTGTCCAAGTTCCCCGGAAGACCCTTTTGAATTCGGCCAGACGTATTGAGTGGATGTGGACCGAAGAATGTCGACCACGTTGACGATGCGAGGTCATATTGGCGAATCGTGAATGACAGATTCGTGTTTGCGACAACGGCAGGCGATGCGGGTGTTTCTTGACTCCCATCACACACCACGCCCAAGTACAGCGCACCACGCCACAGTTTCACCGAAAATGGACGCCCTTCGCCGTTCGTACACGTGACGCCTGAGGTGATGTCACCGAGTGAAGTCATCGTGGTGGGCGCACCAGAGGCTGGCATTGGCACTTTGTACAAGTGCTTGCTGTACAAACTGACTACGTAGAGATTTCCGTTCCCGTCACTGGCGATGTCACCAATACCGACTCGACCAACTTCCTCGAATACGCCGACTTGACCTGCGACGAGATCGGAGTCGACACCATCATTTTCTGCACCACCATCTGCTGTCCCGTTGTTGAAGAACTGCAGTTTGCGAGCAGCGTTGGTCGGTATGTACCCAGGGCCAACTGGGTCAGGATTGGAGAACTCATTGCTGCCGGCAATCAATGTTTCGAGATCAACCAGAAACGACGTAGCTCCCCCTACAGCGGGCGAAGCTGCTGTTCCAGCAGGTGTAGTTACAAAGATGGCACCGGGCACCGGGTTGCCACCGGATTCGTACATCAGCGCATGACGACGAATGTATGCGGATTGATAGATGCGTCGCGTCGATGCATCCCAAGCCATGCCGAGAATGGAGCCTGTCTGAGACTGAGTTGCAACTTTGGTTGTGTCCCAGTTGTTATACACATCGTTCCAACCATGCGTAGTGGTGAATGGGCCGCCGTTGTATTGCGTCACCCATGCACTTGCCGCCCCGCTTACGTCACCCGCCCCCGACACCACTCCTCCCGCCACCAAGCGTGAGACACAAAGATGCGGATTGTTCTGACAGTATTCACCCGGCACGTTGATGCCGTAGTCCACATTGGTAGCACCAAGACTCACGAACTGAATCGACGTGCCACTATTTGTTCCAGAGAATGAGCTGCGAAATGCAGCGAGTGGACCTGTGGAAGGAACAGTGAATTCGACACGTAGATCAGTACTCGCATTGCCTGAGACCGACATGGTGTAAGTGCCGTTACTCGACGTCGTCGCCGTGCCCACCCGAGCTCCCGTTGAGTCGTATGCCGCTACCGCAATCCCTGCTATCCCTATGTCGGCAGCTTGCCCAGCGGACACCGTGCTATCGAAGGCTCCGTTGGAGAGAAAATCCTGATACACGCGACCCGACACCGTTGTCGCCGCCGCAACTGTGCTTGATGTGTACACCACGGATACCGACGTGAGCAGCACACAGCAAACAACCCAAAGAACAATTACGTCTCCACGACGACGATTTCCTAGAGCATGAAACTTCACGAGATCCTCACCAAACTGAACAGCTCAATGGACGACCTTGAGCGTAAAAGTTGAAGTGGAGAACTTCGCCTAAACAGTTTTCAAACTCGTTGAAAAATCTTCAAGCTCTACACTGCGTAACGTTCACAATCGCTTGCGTGAGTGCGGCCGCGAGTGTCGCCCGGGATTGCCGGCACAGCAGCACTACAGATGTGGTAGCGAAAGCGCCAAGTACAAGTGTTCTTCGTAGGGCCACCAAAGTAGAACTTAAATGTTTTAACAATGCTGAAGTGTGGGGTGCACACCTCTATGTATACTTTTTTCACAACGCCCTCTAGCTGCATATGTCCCTGCAAACGCTGCAAGAAACTTCTACTCGGCAATTGATACTTGACAGCGCCCGTCACGAGATTGATCTCAATGGCATCATCGGCTTGCGTCTCTCTGCTGTGGCGCTACGAGCAAACGTTTCAGTCCCGCTCATTTCTCGGTACTTCGGAAGTCGTGACGGTCTGCTCGCTGAGGTACTGGGGGACTGGTACGCAGAGTTTGTGCAGGGTTACCAAAGCATGGTGGATAGTTGGCTTGACTCTGCAGAGGTTGTAACGCTCGAGCAGTTTGCAATGTTGTCACCAAAGCCGAGCAATCCTGTTTTTCGCAAAGCACGGGAGTTTCGTTTGCAAGTGTTGGCTACTGCGGTAGAAAGCCCAATTCTAAGGAAGCGAGTGTCTGAAATTACCACACAGTCCCACCAATGGACGCTTAACACCATTCGACGTGGGAAGTCCAAGTTGCCGATGCAGGACCGTAACTTTGATGAACGAATTTTCTCACTACTGCTTTTCAACACCATGTACGTGTTCGCTGATTTCGTTGAGGGTGCTTCGATTAGCGAAGAAGAATACTCTAAGTTTCTAGTTCACCTCATCCGTGCCAGCGCTAGATTCAATCAATGATCGAGGTTGCCTGAAGGCAGATGACGACTGGTTCGTTAGACACCCTGTCACAATGACCAAAGAACGGTGTTCTCTGCAGGAGTCAAACCTGCGAACCGCGGTTTGGGAAATGTAGCGAGGTTTTCGACTCTTTCATCGTGAAGTTGTTCGGCATGGTGGTCAACCGTTCACGATTGCTTGCACGAGACCGGCGACCAGTGCCGCACGTTCGGGCATCATGTCGAGTCGCACGTGTTCGGTGTCGGCATGCG
>Ga0315902_10007086_pt1 | contig 15380 bp, 10 predicted proteins | sample LakEriMetagenome_9_FD_203523 | JGI IMG/M metagenome (GOLD analysis project Ga0315902, IMG submission 203523) | Freshwater fungal communities from buoy surface, Lake Erie, Ohio, United States - Buoy 12 MA117 | ecosystem: Environmental > Aquatic > Freshwater > Lake > Lake biofilm | place: USA... | reverse complement strand
ACCAGTTTCAGATTTTTCCGGAAGCCGATTTTTGGATAAACCGCGAATTAAAAACTAAACTGGGTTGGCCTATTGATCATCCCTTAGTCAGGCAGTTCGATCAGTTGGTGAGGAGACGGTTTTCCTGAATGTAAGCCAAGATCCGCTGGACCGCTCCTGTGCGTTTCCGAACATATTCTCCTGCGTTCCTGCCCATATCAATTGCCAGCGACTCATCCTGATCCCATTCGGCCAGGAGCTTCTGCAAGGCCTCAGCAGCGTTATCAATCGGTAAAGAGATGGATCCGTTGGCAGCGGAGAGCTCTAAGGCTTCTCTGTATTTTTCGATACGCGGACCGGTAATCACGGGCCGGCCAAAAACGGCCGCTTCCAAGACGTTGTGAACTCCTCCCGCATTGAATCCGCCCCCTACAAAATTGACCCATCCAAACCGGTATAGTTTTGCTAATAGACCGATCCTGTCAACAATCAACACATCCGATTCAAATCGGTTATCCTGTAGTATTTCTGAATATTTCTGTGCGCCTGGGAATAGTTTGAAGAGGCTATCAATATGAGCAGAAGATAGTTCGTGCGGCACGACGATCAATCGGATACCGGTTGAATGTGTCCAGGGCCGAACCGATGCCCAGAGCTGTTCATCTGCCGGCCAACTGCTTCCGACAATGATCGATCGGCTGTTGGGCGGGAACAATTCGGATCCCTCTATTTTATTATTTGAGGCAGCGATCTCCACCACGCGGTCGAATCGAGTATCGCCGGCTACTTCCACATTGGAGCTGATATCAACGTCATGCAGCAACCGCTGTGATGGATCGTCCTGAACGAAAATGTGATCGAACCGGGACAGCATTTTTCGTGGCAATTTTCCATACCAACGGAAAAAAGACATCTCGGGTCTGAAATAGGCAGAGATCAGTAGTAGTGGGATGTTTCTGTAATGCAGCTTCTTCAGATAATAAAACCAGAATTCGTATTTAACAAAGATCACCAGTTTCGGATCTACGAATTCAATGAATCGTTTGGCGGTTCGCGGACCGTCCATTGGTAAGTATTCAACGAAATCAGCACCAGAATAGTTTTTTTGATGTTCAAATCCGGAGGGAGAGAAAAAGGTCAGCAGGATTTTGTAGTGGGGATATTGCTTTCGAATGGACTCCAATACGGGTCGCCCTTGTTCAAACTCTCCCAACGACGCGCAATGCATCCAAACAAGGGGGGCGTTTCCTTGTATTCGCTCCAGTCGTTTGAAAATATCTTTTCTGCCTTTTACCCAGGCTTGGGCCTTTGGGTGAAAGGGCGCAGCCAATCCCAGTAGAACAGGATAAATCCAACAGAACAAGCGATAAAAAAGAAGGCTCAAGGAAAACAAATTCGGGTTCTCAACAAATGTACTCCAATGCCTCTTACCCCACCGAATTCGGTTATTTTTGTCCGACTTCAATTCTACCTATGCGACCCATTCAAATGGTTGACACCCGCAGTCAGTATCACCGGATCCGATCCGAGGTTGACCAGGCCGTTCTGGACGTACTGGAAAGCTCGGCCTTCATCGGAGGCAAACCGGTTCAGGCCTTTTCTGAGGAATTGGCTGCTTATCTGAAAGTGGCGCATGTGATCCCTTGTGCGAACGGTACGGATGCACTCCAGATCGCCATGATGGCGTTGGGGCTTCAACCAGGCGATGAAGTGATCACGCCTTCTTTTACCTATATCGCAACAACCGAGGTGATTGCCTTACTTCGTTTAACACCCGTATTTGTGGAGGTAGATCCCCAAACATTCTGTATCGATCCTACTTCCATCCGAGCCGCCATTACGCCACGTACAAAGGCCATTGTGCCTGTTCATCTGTACGGTCATGCCGCCCCGATGGAGGAGATCTTGCAAATTGCCCGCGAACATGATCTTTTTGTGATCGAGGATAATGCCCAGGCCATCGGTTGCGATTATCAGTTTTCTGATGGTCGTGTTGCCAAGACTGGCACCATGGGTCATATCGGCTGTACTTCTTTTTATCCCTCAAAAAATTTAGGCGCCTATGGCGATGGGGGGGCGATATTCACAAACGATACTGAATTAGCCGAGAAGTTGCGAATGATCGCTAACCACGGACAGCGGAAAAGATATTACCATGAGATCGTTGGGTGTAACAGTCGTTTGGATTCCATTCAGGCAGCCATTCTCCGGATCAAACTGCGTGAATTGGATGGCTACAACCAGGCTCGTCAAGCTGTAGCTGACCAATACGACAAAGCTTTTGCTGGTCATCTCCAGCTAACTACGCCATTCAGGGCATCTTATTCCAAACATGTGTTTCATCAATACACGTTGAAGTTGGCAAAAGGTGTCGATCGGGATGGGATGGTAAATTTTTTGTCAGATCGTGGTATTCCTTCCATGATTTATTATCCCGTACCTGGTCATCGACAAGATATGTTCGCTTCATTCGGGTCTGCTTCCCTGAACTTGCCTGTCACCGATGCTCTCACCGAGGCGGTGATTTCCCTGCCGATCCACACGGAAATGGAGGCCGATCAATTGACATACATCATCGAATCTGTTTTAGCTTATTTGAATTAATATGATTTACGAACAACTTCTTCGTAAAGAGAAAAAGCTGGCTCTGATCGGACTTGGTTATGTGGGTTTGCCGATCGCTTTAGCATTTGCACGTAGGATCTCCGTAATCGGTTTTGACATCAATGCCCAGCGCGTTGAGTTAATGAAGCAGGGGGTCGATCCAAGCAATGAACTGGAGCGGTCCGAGTTTGAGGGTTGTGATATTGAATTCACCGACTCGTTGGAGGTTTTGAAGCAGGCTAGTTTTTATATCGTTGCGGTGCCTACGCCGGTCGATGAATACAATGTGCCGGATCTGACACCGGTGCAGCGTGCATCGGAGACCGTGGGAAAAGTGTTGAAGAAAGGGGATTATGTAGTTTTTGAGTCGACTGTTTATCCCGGATGCACGGAGGAAGATTGTCTGCCTATCATGGAGAAAATCTCTGGTCTCAAGATGGGAATTGATTTCAAGTTGGGATATTCTCCGGAAAGAATCAATCCGGGTGACAAAGAACATACCCTTGCCCGCATCATCAAGGTAGTCTCCGGCTCTGATGCTGAGTCGCTGGACCAGATCGCAAAAACCTATGAATTGGTGGTGGATGCAGGGGTGCATCGCGCCTCTAGCATCAAAGTGGCGGAGGCAGCCAAGATTATTGAGAACACACAACGCGATCTGAACATTGCCTTGATGAATGAACTATCGATCATATTCGATCGGATCGGGATCAATACCTATGAGGTATTGGAAGCGGCGGGTACCAAGTGGAATTTTCTGAAATTCCAACCCGGTTTAGTCGGCGGACATTGCATCGGTGTGGATCCTTATTACCTGACGCACAAGGCCAAGGAGTTGGGATATCATTCAGAGGTGATCCTGGCCGGCCGGAATATAAATGACAGCATGGGCAGGTATGTTGCCAATAAAGTAGTTCAGCATATCATCCGCCATATCGGTGACCCAAGGCAGGCCCGCGTACTAGTGAAGGGCGCCACCTTCAAAGAGGACGTTAGTGATATACGAAATTCAAAAGTGTGTGATGTGATCAACGGGCTGAAGGAGTTTTTCCTTCAGGTGGATGTTGTCGATCCGCATGCCGATTCAGCGGAATTGATGCACGAATATGGATTTGGCTTGACAGAAGAGGTGGGCCGTGAATATGATGCCGTGATCATACCCGTTCCCCACAAGGCCTACCGAGGATTGGATGATGCCTATTTTGCCTCTATTACCAAGCCGCATGCGATGATCGCGGACCTGAAGGGGATATATCGAAACCGAATTAAGAGTCGAAATTATTGGAGTTTATAATGCAGATCGAAACCACATCTATTGAAGGATTATTCATTTTAACACCTCGGGTGTTTGAGGATGCACGGGGTTATTTTTTTGAGTCTTACAACGAATCAGTCTTTATCGAAAAAGGTATTTCTTGCCGCTGGCTGCAGGATAATCAATCGTCTTCGTCTAGAGGTGTGATCCGTGGTTTACATTTTCAAGCACCACCTTTTGCACAGGCTAAACTTATCCGTGTGTTGCAAGGCGTGATCCTGGATGTGGCCGTTGACATACGAAAAGGATCGCCAACCTATGGTAAGCACATAGCAATCGAATTATCGGCCGAGAACAAAAAACAGTTTTTGATCCCCCCGGGTTTTGCACATGGTTTTTCTGTGCTCTCTGAGCGGGCGGAGGTGCTCTATAAATGTGATGGCTTTTATAATAAGTCTGCTGAGGGCGGATTATACTTTGGCGACCCTGCTTTGGGGATCAATTGGATGATTTCTGAATCGGAGGCTATCATTTCAGAAAAGGATCAGGTACTGCCGCTGCTGACCGATTTAACATCACCCTTCTAATCGAATGAAAAAGCTAACGATAGCTGTTACCGGTTCGCAGGGTCAATTGGGTCGTTCGATCCATGAACTTGCAGTTGACTATCCGGAATTTCAGTTCGTGTTTTTATCACGATCCGATATGCCGATTCATCATTTTGAGCTGGTGCGTAATTTTTTGGCGGGGATCAAGCCGGATGTGGTGATTAACGCAGCGGCCTATACAGCGGTGGATCGGGCAGAACAAGAGAAAGACCTGGCCTATCAAGTGAACGGGGAATCAGTTGGGGTATTGGCGGCCTGGTGTGCTGGCCATGGGGCTCGGTTTATTCATGTTTCAACGGATTATGTGTTTGACGGGGAGTCTGACAAGCCTTATGTGGAGACGGATGCTACGGGGCCTCAATCCGTATATGGGGCTTCTAAACTGGAAGGGGAGAAGCAGGCGTTTCAATTTTGTCCGAACAGCATCGTCATTCGGACTTCCTGGGTGTTTGCCCCGTTCGGTAAGAATTTTGTTCGCACGATGTTGGGACTCCTCCAAGAGAAGGAATCGATCCGTGTGGTGAACGATCAAATAGGTTCACCAACATATGCTCCAGACTTAGCCAGGGCCATACTCGATATTTTGCGATCCGGAAAATGGGTTGCTGGCATTTATCATTTCAGCAATGCGGGCAGGATCAGCTGGTTTGATTTCGCAATTGAGATCCGAGCGCAGATCGGGGCGACTTGCAAGGTCGAAGCTATACCGACATCTGATTATCCTACGCCTGCGAAGCGTCCACGCTTTTCTTTACTGAATACTGATAAAATCAGCGAGGTATTTGGATTGAAGCCTCGGGATTGGAAGGAGGCGTTGCGGGCGTGTTTAGCGAAGCTTCTTTGATCAATTATTACCTGATCATACCAATCCATGAATTCTACACAAAATTCATAGGTCAGAAAAAAATGGCTGTCTTGGAGAGCAGGGCCAGGGCAATGATGCTGAAGAAATGAAATCCGATGTAAATGTAATCGCGGCGTCTCAAGGGGCAGGTGTTGAGGTAGGGATCATTTGGCGAAAAAAGTAGAACGACCAGCGGATGCTGGTCGTTCTAAGTTGACCCATAAGGATTCGAACCTTAACAGACAGAACCAAAATCTGTAGTGCTACCGTTACACCATGGGTCAATCCGAAGAGGTTGCAAAAATAGTGTGGAGCGATGTTTCTCCCAAACATTTTCGGAAGGGATTTACGCAGACTGCACCAGGTAGTATGTCTTTTTACCTCGCTGAACCAGGATGAATTCATTGTGCAGGAGCTGCTGCGTATTGATCAAGATGTCGGCAGTCTCCACCTTTTTCCGGTTGATGCTGATCCCCCCGGCCGCTACCATTTTTCTAGCTTCTCCTTTACTGGGCAAGATCCCGGTTTGGGCAAGAAAGCTGACTACGTCGATCCCGTTTATAAGATTGGAGCGATCCAGCGAGCAGGTAATGACCCCTTCTATCGCAAGGAGGTCTTCGCGACTTAAAGACTCTGCCGGAGCGGACTGTTGGGCAAACAGTTTTTCCGTTGTCAATAACGCCGTTTGCAACGCTTCTGATCCGTGTACATACTCTGTAAGTGCAGCCGCCAGATTTTTTTGAAGCGTTCGTTTGGAAGGGTTTTGATCGTGTTCCATCTCCAGATTCGAAATGGTGGTCTGGTCAAGGAAGGTGAACAGGCGTATCCATTTTCGGGCGTCGGCATCACTGGCGTTCAGCCAAAACTGATAGAACTGGTAAGGGGATGTTTTTTCGGGCGACAGCCAGATGTTACCAGTCTCCGTCTTTCCGAATTTTCCGCCGTCGGCTTTGGTAACCAAGGGGGTAGTAAAAACGAATGCCTGCGCGCCTGATTTACGGCGGATCAGTTCCGTTCCGGTGGTCATATTGCCCCATTGGTCGCTTCCCCCCATCTGGAGTTTACAATTCTTATGTTGGTGGAGCCAGTAAAAATCATATCCCTGCATCAACTGGTAGGCAAACTCGGTATAGCTGATCCCTGAGTCCCCTTCGATACGTTTTTTCACACTGTCCTTAGCCATCATGTAATTGACAGTGATGTGCTTACCGGTATCGCGTAGAAAATCAATGAAGCCGATCCCTTTGAACCAGTCATAATTGTTAACCAGTTCGGCGGCATTCGGTTTTTCTGCAGAGAAGTCTAAAAATTTCTCGAGTTGGGCACGTACACCTCGAATGTTGTGGTTGAGGGTTTCCTCATCCAGCAAATTTCTCTCCTCACTTTTACCGCTTGGATCACCGACCATCCCGGTAGCCCCTCCGATCAGGGCGATGGGTTTATGGCCGGCTTTTTGCAGGTGAACCAATAAAAGGATGGGGACTAGGCTTCCGATGTGGAGGCTGTCGGCGGTAGGGTCAAATCCCACGTAGCCGGTGGTCATTTCCCGGTTCAGTTGGTCTTCGGTGCCGGGCATGATGTCCTGTATCATGCCTCTCCAACGTAGTTCTTCGAGCAGGTTCATGCGGTTAATACGATGATTTACAGTTTTCTAGCTGGGAAACAGCTTTATAGACGTCAAAAGTAGGTTAGTTTGCTGAGAGCTCCTTCAAATGGATTTTGTCAGTAATTTTGAGTAGTCTCTCCAATGTCCTTTCGCTTATCCTTGTTCGTTGTAAACCAATGACATGAGTTTGAAAAACATCTTTCTCCTAGTATTGTCGAGCCTGTTGGCGGTTACGACTTATGGTCAGTTTCGAAAATACTCGAATGAATTTCTGAATATCGGTGCCGGTGCTCGTGGATTGGCTATGGGAGGTGCGCAAGTAGCTTCCGTACAAGATGGTACAGCGGGGTATTGGAATCCGGCGGGTTTGATTGGCGTGGGGGAAGACCCACAGATCAACCTGATGCATGCTTCTTACTTTGCCGGTATCGGCAAATATGATTATTTGAATTTCGCCAAATCATCGTCTGATAAAAAGCGCGCATTGGCGGTAACGGCCTTGCGGTTTGCGGTCGATGATATCATGAATACACTTTTTCTGGTGGAGCCGGATGGTTCATTGAATTATAATAATATCCAGGCTTTTTCTTCGGCAGATTATGCCTTTCTGATTTCCTATGCGCAAGAGTTGAAAACAAAAAAAGAGGGCCGGTCCTTGCGATTCGGTGCCAATGCCAAAGTCATCCATCGTAGTGTGGGCAAGTTTGCCAAGGCTTGGGGATTTGGAGCGGACCTTGGTTTGCAATACAGGAGTTCTACTTGGCAATGGGGGATCGCGGCGAGGGATGTAACCACCACGTTCAATACTTGGTCGTTTCGGTTCACGGATGCCGAGAAAGAAGTATTATACTTGACGAACAATGAAATACCTGTCAAGTCCTCGGAGTTGACCGCACCTCGATTGGTACTGGGTGTGGGGCATCGGTTTTCGCTTGGTCAGACAACAAATCTATTAGCGGAACTGAATGCTGATCTTACGTTCGATGGGCGTCGCAATACGGTGTTCAGTTCGAATCCGGTGAGCGTAGACCCGAAGATGGGTTTGGAGCTAAGCATCAAGGATCAATTTTTCTTGCGGGCGGGTGTAAATAATTTTCAACGGGCTTTGGCAGATGGTGACACCTTGAACCAAAAGCGAGTATGGATCTTTCAGCCAGGTGCCGGTGTCGGATTCCGTTTACAGCAGGCAACGATCGACTATGCTTTTATCAATCTAGCCAATCAATCCAACCCGTTATTCACGCATGTTTTTTCGTTTCGATTAGACATAAAGCCTAAAAAGAACCGGCTGGCAGTTGATTAAAATCCTTCCATCCATGAAACGTTTTTTATTTTTTGTACTCTTGACTTGGTCTGGATTCGTTCAGGCTCAATCATTCAATAACGAGTGGATCGATTATAACAAGACCTATTATAAGTTTTTTGTTGGTTCAAATGGTTTGTATCGGATCAATCAGTCGGTATTAGCTGGATTGGGTATTGGGAGCACACCGGCTGAACATTTTCAGTTATGGCGAAATGGGGAGCAGGTGCCCGTATTTACATCCGTGCCAACCGGTCCGCTTAGCACGACTGATTTTATTGAGTTTTACGGAGAGATGAATGATGGCCGACCGGATAAGATCATGTATCGGGTAGCAGATCATCAGTTGAGTGATAAATGGAGTTTGGAGACCGATACGGCGGCTTATTTCTTAACGATCAATCCCACTGGTAACAATTTACGGTTGACGGCCACTCCTAATAATCTGGTAGCTGGAGCCACACCGGAACCATTTTTTTATCACACGCAGGGGGTTTACTACAGACAACGGATTAATCCGGGCTATGCGGCGATCGTGGGATCTGCTGTATATTCTTCTAGTTATGATCAGGGGGAGGGTTGGACATCCACGGATATTGGTCAGGGTACGGTCCGCTCAGAAAATTTGACCGGACTTTTCCCATTTACCGGTGCTGGGGCCAATACGCCGATCCTGCGGGTAAATGCGCTTGGGAATGCACTGAATCCTCGTCGGTTTACCATTTCGGTGAATGGGACTCAGTATGATGACGTTACCATGGATTATTTTGATTATGTGCGGCGTATGGTAGCTATTCCGGTAACGGCATTTGCGGGTGGAACAGCTGCGGTTGAGATACGAAACATGAATACTTCGAGTGATCGCATGGCGTTGGCGCAAATCGAGTTGCTCTACGCTCGTCTGTTCAATTTCGGAGGTGCGAATCAGTTTGCGTTTCAACTTTCCGGTTCGACGTCTGGGAATTATCTGGAGATATCAGGATTCAATCATGGTGGTGTGGCACCGATTTTATATGACTTGACCAATGGTCAGCGCTACCTCTGCGACATCGCAACTTCAGGTGTGGTAAAAGTGCAGTTGTTACCGGCATCTGGTGTTCGACGGTTACAGTTGATGTCGCAGGCGACGGGTATACCCCAATCGGTCACTTCGGTTACGCAACGAAATTTCGTTAACTATGGTTTGCTGGCGAATCAGGGAAATTATCTCATGATCTCGCATGCCTCATTGATAGGTAGTGTAGGAGCGACCAGTCCGGTCGAGGACTATCGGGCTTATCGTAGTTCATCGATTGGTGGAGGGCATACTGCCAAGTTGTATATGATCGATCAGCTGATTGATCAGTTTGCATTTGGGATCCGATTGCATCCGTTGTCAGTCCGAAACTTCATTCGTTACGCACGTGTCACTTTTGCAGCACCGATTAGGAATGTTTTATTGATCGGGAAAGGTGTGGAGTATGTTTCAAACAGAAATAATTTGGCGAATCCGGATCTGAACAAGCTCTCGTTCATTCCAACGTTCGGTTCACCCGCCTCTGATATCTTATTAGCCGCCGATGCGGGATTGGATGTACGGCCGAAAGTTCCCATTGGACGCTTATCTGTAATTAATGCAGAGGAAGTTCGTTATTACTTAGATAAGTTGATTCAATATGAACAGCAATTAGTTTACCAGTCTCCATTGATCAGTGAAAAGGCGTGGACGAAAAATGTGGTGCATGTCATTGGATCTGGGGATGGCACCCTGGGAGATTTACTTACAACTTCGATGAATGGCTTCACGAATATTATAAAGGATACCTTTTATGGAGCCAATGTGCATACGTTCAGTAAATTAACAACCGCCCCTGTAGAGCAAGCGAATTCAGCAAGGATGTATAATTTATTTGAACAAGGGATAGGCATGCTCACGTATTTTGGTCATAGTTCCGCGAGCACTCTGGAATTTAACTTGGATAATCCGGACAGTTACAACAACACAGGGAAGTATCCATTATTCGTGCTTCTTGGCTGTAATGCTGGTAATTTTTACACATTCAATCTGCAACGGCTTTTTTCTAGAGAGACCATCTCCGAAAAGTTTGTGCTAGCTCCACAAAAGGGAAGTATAGCCACTATTGCCAGCACAGGATTGGGTATCGTTAATTATTTAGATATATACCACGGAAATACCCTTAAAGCGGCCTCTAGTTCAAAGTATGGCGGTTCCATCGGGTCAATAATGCAAAAATCCATCTCAGATGTATTTGACCTTACGACCCAAGATGACTTTTTTGCGCGTTTCCATTGTGAACAGTCCACGCTGCATGGAGATCCGGCATTGACACTCAAAGGAGCCTCACCGAAGCCAGACTATGTAATTGAAGACCAACAGGTGCGTATAAGCCCGAGTTTTGTATCGGTGGCTGATGCTAGTTTTTCAGTGGAGGCGGCTATTCTAAATTTGGGTAAGGCTTTGAATCGAAATGTAGTAGTCGAGGTAAAACGTACATACCCAGATCAATCTACGCAGGTTATCTTGCGCGATACCATACCGGGGATCCGGTTCTCGGATACAGTTCGTTATAACATACCCATTCAGGCGCTTCGAGATAAGGGCTTGAATAGGATATCAATCTGTGTGGATCCAGATAACGTCGTAGAAGAGTTGTATGAATCCAACAATTGCATAACAAAGGATGTGTTCATTTATGAGGATGAAGCTCGTCCTATTTTCCCCTACAACTTTGCAATTGTCAATACACGGAATATCAAATTATCAGCTTCTACGGCGAACCCATTCGCTCCCTTAAAGCAATATAGAATGGAGATCGACACGACTATGCTTTTTAATTCTCCATTTAAAGCAAGCCAGACTATCTCCAGCATCGGCGGACTGCTAGAGTTTGCGCCGAACTTAACTTTTATTGACAGCACTGTTTATTACTGGCGCGTGGCTCCATTACCTTCAGGAGGGGAGCCGATATGGAATTCCTCCTCATTTTTATATAAGTCAAATTCCTCGGCTGGATTTGGCCAGTCGCACTATTACCAACATCAGATATCGGAGAAAAACCGGATTAACCATACCCGAGGCGCCTGGAAATTTGATACTGTCCAAAACACGCTTATGGTATACAATGGGGTGTGGGTTACGGCTGTCACTCAAGACGCTGCCATGTCCATCTCCGTCAACAATGAGCCGTACATACGGCGCACTTGTTATTGGTCTCTTGTATTTAATGTATTTGATAAAAAATCTTTCAAGCCCTGGAAAAATGCTGTGTTGGGTACGGGGGGATTGTATCAAAGCCTGAACCCAGGATGTTCTCCTTCACGCATTTGGAATTTTGAGTACAGTAATGATTCTTCGGGTCGTAGAAAGGCCAGGGAGTTTTTGAGTCAGGTTCCAGATAGCAATTTGGTTGTATTTCGTCTAGTTGCCATTAACGGAGTTCCTTTCGAATACGTTGATCGTTGGAAGGCGGACACACTTGTCTATGGATCAGGAAACACGCTTTATCATGCTCTTCGGGCTCAGGGGGTAAATGTGATCGACTCCCTGAATGATTTTAAAGTTTTAAGTGCTGTATTTGTAAAAAATAATGCTTCTTATCCTGTTTGTCAGATCATTTCACAGGGAAGATATGATGCGATTAGCTTACCAGCGACCTTTCAGACAACTGATTCTACCGGCACTGTAACTTCTCCTGTTTTTGGTCCGGCAAAGGCGTGGAACCAAGTTCGCATAAATGCACAAGGCGATAATCCGGCCGATTCTGCATTTATACAAGTGTTGGGCGTCCGTGCCAATGGGAATACCAGTGTACTTTATGAAAATCCTGCAACAGTTACTCCTGTAGATATCAGTTCCATTTCAGCTTCTCAGTATCCATACTTGAAGTTGCGTTTATTGACTAAGGACACCAGCCTGTTCACACCTTATCAGTTATCCAACTGGCAGTTGTTGTACGATCCGGTTCCAGAGGGTGCTTTATTGCCCAATACTGAATTTCAGTTTTCAGACACCCTGGATTTAGGGGAGCCGCAGCATTTAAAAATTCCATTTCGGAATGTTAGCCAGGTCTCATTTGACAGTCTCCGCCTTAAATTGCAGGTTATTGATCGTATGAATGTTACACATGCGATCCCTTTACCACGTTTGAGGGCCTTGTCGGCTAGTGACACTGTGCTTGTCAAGTCCTCAATACCGACAGCTTCTCTTCCCGGATCAAATATTGCATTACTGGATGTTAACCCCGATAATGATCAGCCCGAGCAGTATCATTTCAACAATGTGTTAAGTCGAAACTTTTATATCCGCCCCGATAGCATTCAGCCAACGCTAGATGTTACTTTTGATGGCATCCATATCCTGGATCAAGACATCATCTCGGCTAAGCCCATTATTCGGATGCTGTTGAATGATAATTCCCGATGGATGTTATTAAATGACACGGCTTTAATTTCAGTGCAGGTTCGTTATCCCAATGGACAATTGAAGAGATTTTATTTCCGAGGCGACACATTACAATTTATTCCTGCGACCAGTGTGCCAATTGCGAACAATCAAGCGGAGATAAACTTTGCTCCATATTTCTCCACAGATGGTGAATATGAATTGATTGTCACTGCTAAGGACCGTAGTGAAAATAGCGCTGGGAATTTATTTTACAAGGTCGCATTCAAGATTATTAATAAGCCGTCTATTAGTAACCTAATTAATTACCCAAATCCATTCACCTCCCAGACTGCCTTTGTATTTACGCTTACCGGCAAGGAGCCACCCGCTCAGTTCAAGCTCGAAATATTAACCGTTACCGGTCGTGTTGTTAGAGAAATTACTCAAGCCGAGTTCGGCCCGTTGCGTATTGGTCGGAACATATCTGCGTATCGTTGGGATGGAACGGACCAATTTGGAGAGCAGTTGGCAAACGGCATTTATTTATATCGGGTGGTGACACACCTGGATGGTAAATCGCTTGATTTGAATCCTAATCAACTCACGGAGCGATATTTTTCCAGAGGATATGGAAAAATGTATCTCATGAGGTAATGATGCCGTTAAACGCATTTATCTGGAGTCAATTGTTTCTGTAGTTTTGCAGCGTGTCAAGGATATCTATTGATTTATCGTCCGGCAGTCTCAAAAAACAAGAAATTGTTGTTGGAATTGATTTGGGGACTACGAACAGTTTGATCGCTTGGATTGATCCAAATACCAAGACACCCCAGATCATTCCAGCCCCTAGCGGGATCCCTACCGTTCCTTCCTTAATACATATCGATTCCAGTGGCAATATGAAAATTGGGGAATCAGTACGGGATATGATCTCCACCGATCCAACATCGGTGGTGTATTCTGTAAAGCGGCTTATGGGGGTGACCCAACAGGATATTTTATCTGATCCCGATCGCTATCAATTTGCCTATCCCATCCGTTTTTCAAATCTGCCCTCGGGGGTACAAATCGCTTTAGGACCCAATGGATTCACGCCCGAACAGCTTTCTGCAGAAATCCTTAAAGTACTAAAGCAGAATGCAGAATTACATTTGAATCAGCCGGTTCAAAAAGCAGTGATTACCGTACCGGCTTATTTTAATGACTCACAACGTCAAGCTACGCGTGAGGCTGGCCGTTTGGCGGGCTTAAATGTATTGAGGATTATCAATGAGCCTACGGCTGCCAGCTTGGCCTATGGTATTGGAAGAAATGATTCTGGAACTCGAAGGGTTGCTGTTTATGATCTTGGTGGTGGAACTTTCGACATTTCCATACTTGAAATAACATCTGGGATCTTTGAAGTATTATCGACCAATGGGGACACTCATTTGGGGGGGGACGATTTTGATCGGAAAATTGCAGCTTATTGGGCAGCAGAAATGGGGATGACTGATGAATTCGTTGTCGAGCGGGCCGGTGAAATTCGAGTCATGGCCGAGCATGCTAAATGTTTTTTATCAACCCACGACTTTTTCAATGGCACGATAGGTAATTATCGATTGACTTTATCAAGAGAAACTTTTGTGTCATTGATAGACTCCCTAGTCTCACGTACTATAATCTCCTGTCAGCATGCATTATCTGATGCTGGTTGTTCTGTTGACAGCATTGACGAAGTGGTACTGGTCGGAGGTTCGACTCGTGTACCCGCAGTGGTTGATCGAGTGGCTGCATTTTTTAAAAGGCCGGTGCGTCATCATATAGATCCAGACCAGGTGGTAGCGTTGGGGGCTGCAGTACAAGCTGATATCCTGGGAGGGCACAACAAAGATCTCTTGCTACTGGATGTTACGCCTCTATCACTTGGAATTGAAACAGCAGGCGGGCTGATGGATGTTTTGATTCCCAGAAACAGTAAAGTGCCCTCACGAGTTACTCGACAGTACACAACCCAAAAAGATGGTCAGAGTGGGATTCGCATATCCGTATTCCAAGGCGAGCGAGATCTGGTTCGAAACAATCGAGAATTGGCGACGTTTTCACTCAGGGGAATTCCGTCCATGCCCGCCGGTTTGCCCAAAGTACAGGTATCTTTTCAAATTGATGCGGATGGAATTTTAAAGGTCTCGGCGAAAGAATTAAGAAGCGGATTGGAACAGTCCATTTTGATCAATGAAAAATTAGGACTGGATGACAATACCGTAGAACAAATGATTGATGAATCCATACAGCAGGCCGAGGCGGATAGATCAGACCGGCTCTGGGCAGAACTGAAAGTAGAGGCGGAGCAACTGTTGGATCAGACCATTTCTTTTTTGGAAAAAAACAAGGCACACATAAAGTCTGAAGAATTAGTTTTCATTCAACAGGCGTTGAATTCAATGAAACTTGCCATCAATGTTGCCGACCCTACGGCGTTGAGATTGTGCATGGATGAATTGGATGCTAAGGCCCGGCCTGTAGCAGAACGAGTGATGGACCTTTCGGTTGCCGAAGCACTGAAAGGGCGTCGATTATCAAATCTTGATTCAGAGTAGTTTGATATTTATCAACTGCGCACGATAGTTTAATTTCATACTTGGTGCCGTTTGATTTGGATTTCCCCTTATCTTCGCCCTCCCAAAAGGAGGTATACCATGCTAATCATCGACTCAAAAGACTGCGAAAACATCGACAAGGCGCTGAAAAAGTACAAAAAGAAGTTCGAGAAGTCCAAAACTCTTATCCAACTTCGTGAGCGCCAGAGCTTTACCAA
>Ga0315902_10007085_pt1 | contig 15380 bp, 14 predicted proteins | sample LakEriMetagenome_9_FD_203523 | JGI IMG/M metagenome (GOLD analysis project Ga0315902, IMG submission 203523) | Freshwater fungal communities from buoy surface, Lake Erie, Ohio, United States - Buoy 12 MA117 | ecosystem: Environmental > Aquatic > Freshwater > Lake > Lake biofilm | place: USA... | reverse complement strand
GGCGCCGCCACTCCGCCAGGAAGCCACGAGCGCGAGCGAGTGGATCACGGCCAGATGGAGATACGGCTCCTGCCAGCCGCCACGCCCCATCCCCTCGCTTCCGCTCGGGGCTTTTTGAAAACCAGACGGCGCCGCCACTCCGCCAGGAAGCCACGAGCGCAAGCGAGTGGATCACGGCCGGTGTTCAAAACAGACGCCGCGTCCCGGACGCGTCACATCCCGCGGGCGGCGAGCAGGTCGTCGAAGTCGCGGAGGTGGTAGGCCACCTTCGCCTTGTCGAGCACGCGGCACAGCCCGCGAACAGCGACTCCCATGCCGTCGGGGCCGCTGGTGCCGCCAAACTGGCCGCCGCCGCGAACGTGCGGTTCGAGATCGAGAAACACACCCGGAATGCCGCGGCGGGAGAGCTTCTTGGTGAGCGTGGGCAGCATCCCACGGAGGTCGGCAAGGATCTTCTCGTGGCCGCCGGCGCCGATGTCGGCCGGCACGAAGTGCGCCAGGGCGTCCTCCTCCACGTGCTTGCCACGAGCGGCGGCCTTCACCGGTCGGTAATCCTTGATGTGGACCCAGCCGAGCCCCGGCTTCATCGCCTCCCACTGCTTCCAGACCTCGTTCGTCGAGAAGCCCTGCACGATCAGGTTGGCCGCATCGAACACGAGCACGAGCCCGGGGTGGTTCACGCGGCGATGGATCTCCGCGAGCAACTGGCCGGTGCGGCCCACGAGGTTGGCCTCCACCTCGAGGCCGAAGGTGAGGTCGGAGCGGTGGCAGGCCTCGGCGATCTTGCCGATCTGGTCGACCGCCTGTTCGAGGTGGTCCTCGGGCTTGGCGTCCTTCGGCGGGTAGAAGGAGAAGCCGCGGATCAGCTTGGTCTCGAAGGCGTGGGCCAGTTCGCAGGCCTTGGCGACGTCCTTGGCGAGGTACTGCTTGAAGGGCACGTAGGCGTTCTTGGTACCGTCGGCCTTGTCCAGGAGCTTCACCTTGCCGATGGGCGAGGCGATCGAGGCCACGTTGAGGCCGTATTCGTCCTCGAGGTGGCGGACCTTTTGGATCTCGGCCATCGAAAGCTTCATGACGTTCTTCACGCCCTTGCCCACGTCGATGTTTCGCAGGCTGTAGTACTCGAGGCCCAGGGCGGCCAACGCCGAGAACTGCTCGACGGCCGAGAGGTGGAAGGCGGCCTCGTCGGCGAGCGCGGAAAGGAGCACGGCAGGCTGGGCCACGGTGGGGACTCCTCGGAGTGCGGAAGAACGGGATCGGCCGACTCAGGCCTGGGCGGGCAGGTGCTCGCCCGATGGATGCGACACGACCAGCCGCGAACTGATCCCGCCCCGCGGCGTGAAGGTGGCCACGAGCGTCATCCGGCGGGGCTGGAGCACGGCCACGAGGTCGTCGAGAATGCGGTTCGTGACGTTCTCGTAAAAGATACCCTCGTTGCGAAACGCCTGGAGGTAGTGCTTGAGGCTCTTGAGTTCGACGCAGGTCTTTTCCGGGACGTAGCGAAAGGTGAGCGTGCCGAAGTCGGGCTGGCCGGTCTTCGGACACACCGACGTGAACTCGGGGCAGACGATCTCGATCAGGTAGTCTCGACCCGGATACTGGTTGGCGAAGGTCTCGAGCTGGTCGCGGGAAGGCTTGATGAAGTTGCTCATGATGGTCGCAAGTGTGCCATGAAAAACATCGACACGATAGCCGCACGGGTTGAGGCAGGGCAGGGGATGGGCCCGCGGCGGGCCGTCGTGCTCCTCTCGGGGGGCCTCGACTCGGCGACGGCCGCCGCGTGGGCGGTCTCCGGCGGACTCGCCCTCTCGGCCCTGTCGGTCGACTACGGCCAGCGGCACCGGGTCGAACTTGACGCCGCCCGCGAGGTGGCCCGATCACTCGGCATCGTCGATCACGTCGTCGCGCAGGTCGACCTCGCCGCCTTCGGCGGCAGCGCCCTGGTCGATCCGGCGATCGCCGTCCCCCACGCCCGATCCGACGCCGAGATCGGCCACGGCATTCCGGTCACCTACGTCCCCGCCCGCAACACCGTCTTCCTGTCGCTCGCCCTGGCGATGGCCGAGACCCGCGGCGCCGACGCGATCGTGCTTGGCATCAATGCCGTCGACTACAGCGGTTACCCCGACTGCCGGCCGGAATACCTCGAGGCCTTCGCGCGGATGGCGACGCTCGCCACGAAGGCAGGCGTGGAGGGGAGGCCGCTCGAGTTTCTCGCGCCGCTCGTGGATCTCTCCAAGGATGCGATCATCCGCCTCGGCCTTTCGCTCGGCCTCGACTACGGCCTGACCACGAGCTGCTACGATCCGCTCCCCGACGGCCGCCCCTGCGGCACCTGCGACTCCTGCCGCATCCGCGCGGCGGGCTTTGCGACGGCCGGCGCGGCCGACCCGCGATGCGATCCGGCCCGGTGGCGCTAGCGCGGAGCGACCGATGAAGATCTCGGAGGTGTATGCGTCGCTCCAGGGGGAAGGGCTGCTCGCCGGCACGCCCTCCACGTTCATCCGCACGAGCGGCTGCAACCTCCGCTGCGTGTGGTGCGATACGCCCTTCACATCGTGGAAGCCCGAGGGCCGCGAGATGGCCGTGGCTGGGGTGCTCGCGGTGGTCGAGTCGCTCGCCCCCCGGCACGTCGTGCTCACCGGCGGCGAGCCGCTGCTCCACGACGATGTCGTCCCGCTCGCCGTCGCGCTTCGTCGCGGCGGGTTTCACGTGACGGTCGAGACCGCGGGCACCGTGCTGCCAGAGGCCGATGGGCCGCTTTTTGACCTCGTGTCGATCAGCCCGAAGCTCGCCTCGTCGGCTCCCCCGGCCGACACGCCCGGCAACTGGGCCGCGCGGCACGAGGCGGCACGGCGGCGGGACGACGTGCTCCGGTCGCTCGCCGCATCGGGGCCGCACCAGTTCAAAGTCGTGGTCGAAACGGCCGCCGATCTCGACGAGGCCGTGGCATGGATCGAGGACCTCGGTGAGTGTGTCGATCGCCGCCGCGTGTTCTTCATGCCGCAGGCCCGGACGCCGGAGGAGTTGGCGGCACGGACGGCGTGGCTGGAACGCGAGTGCCACCGTCTCGGCGTGCGACTCGCGCCGCGGCATCACATCACCTGGTACGGCGGCCGCCGCGGCACCTGAGCATCGCACTTCCCGGCCGCAGGAAGCGTCATCGCGTAAGCGGTACGATCAGGGCTTCAGGAAGCGTAACCGCGTGAGCGGTACGATCGCGCCCCGCTATCCCCATCGCTCACGCGATTGGGCTTCCTGAGACCGCGAGCGCAGGAAGCGTCATCGCGTAAGCGGTACGATCGCGCCCCGCTATCCCCATCGCTTACGCGATTGGGCTTCCTGAGGCCGCGAGCGCAGGAAGCGTAACCGCGTAAGCGGTACGATCGCGCCCCGCTATCCCCATCGCTTACGCGATTGGGCTTCCTGAAACCGCGAGCGCAGGAAGCGTAACCGCGTGAGCGGTACGATCGCAGCCCCGCTATCCCCATCGCTTACGCGATTGGGCTTCCTGAAACGCCGCAGGCGTCACGCCGGCTTGGCCGGCGCGTGGCCCCGCGGGCCGAAGGCGAGCACGGTAGCGGCGCCCACCGCCACCACCAGCATGCCCGCGAGGAAGAACGGGCTGATCGAGGCGAGCGGGGTCTCGTGGAGCGCCAGCGTGGTGAGCGTGTTGATCACCGGCGCGCAGCCAAACACGACCGGCATCACGGTGAACGGCTTGCCCCCAAGCGTGAAGGCAAGGATCGTGCCGAGCGCCCCGAGGGCCCCGAGCGAACCGGCGCCAAGGCTCCAGATGATTCCGTTGGCGTTCCACTGGCCCGTGTCGCCGAGCGGCACGAGCAAAGCCAGCGGCACGAGCACCGCAATCAGGAAATACGACACCCCGATGCAGATGAGCGGCCGCAGGCGGCTGCCCTGCATGCCGGCCTGGCCGCGGTGGAGCACCGGGCCGTAGGAGCCCCACGACACCATCGCCAGCGCGATCGACGCCAGCACGGCGATGAGCCGTTCGGCCTTCTGCTCGACGGTCGGCTTCGCCGGTGCGGCAACCGGCCCGGCCTCGGTGACGGCAGCGGCAATCGGATGCGGCGGCGGCGACTGCGGCTTGAACACGAGCACCGTCACGGCCCCGGTGATCACGAGCAACAGCCCGGCGAGAAACGGCGCCTTGAGCTGGTCGAAGGCCTTGTTCATCGCGGCCGTGAGGAGCGTGTTGATCACGGGCGCCCCGCCGAACACCAAGGGCATCACGTAGATCGGCTTGCCGCCGAAGTGGAGTGCCAGGATCACCCCCAGCGCCCCGCACGCCCCGGCCATGCCGGCCAGCAAGCTCCAGACCACGCCCTTCGTGGTCCAGGCTCCCTTCTCGCCGCGGGCGAGCAGCACCAGCGGCACAAGCACGGCGATCACGAAGTAGGCGATGCCGACGCACACGAAAGGCCGAAGCGGCGAGTGCATGTCCTCGCGGCCGAAGTGGAGCACCGGGCCGTACATCCCCCAGCACATCGCCGTCAGGCCAATCGCCGCCAGCATGCCCAGAAACTGCAGCATCGTGTCGCTCCTCGATGAATCGGTCCGGCGGCAAGCATACCCGCCCGATGAAATCGACCGGGAGTCATGCCCGTCCACTCGGGACGCCGCAGGAAGCGTAACCGCGTAAGCGGTACGATCGCAGCCCGCCATCCCCATCGCTCACGCGATTGGGCTTCCTGAGACCGCAGGAAGCGTAACCGCGTAAGCGGTACGATCGCAGCCCGCCATCCCCATCGCTCACGCGATTGGGCTTCCTGAGACCGCAGGAAGCGTAACCGCGCAAGCGGTACGATCGCAGCCCGCCATCCCCATCGCTCACGCGATTGGGCTTTCTGAGGCCGCAGGAAGCGTAACCGCGCAAGCGGTACGATCGCAGCCCGCCATCCCCATCGCTCACGCGATTGGGCTTTCTGAGGCCGCAGGAAGCGTAACCGAGCGGTACGATCGCAGCCCGCCATCCCCATCGCTCACGCGATTGGGCTTCCTGAGACCGCAGGGAGCTTGCTCATGGGGGCGAGCCGAGTGCGGCCAGCGTGGCGGCTCCCACCTCCTCCACGCCGATCAGCCGCATGCAGTCGTGGTGGCGGAGCGGACACTCGCCGCGATCGCACGGTGAGCAGGACAGGTCGCGGCGTATCTCCACGCATCGCTCCGGGTCGGATCGCCCGCTCTGCGGCTCGGTGGGACCGATGATTGCCACCGTGGGCACGCCGAAGCCGGCGGCGATGTGCCGCGGGCCGCTGTCGCTCGACACCGCCGCGTCGGCCCGCGCGTAGACCGCCTTCGAAAGGCCGAGCGGAAGATCGGCCACGTCGGCGAGGCCGCGGACCGCCGGACTCGCGGCGCGGTCCACGACCGCCCGCGCCTGCTCGCGGTCGGCGGGGCCGCAGTGCACGAGCACCCGCACGTCGGGCACGCGATCGACGAGCCAGCGGGCAAGTGCCGCGTGGTTGTCGATGCCCCATGTCCGGGCCGTTCCATTGGAGCTGTTGTCGTTGAGGACCACGAGCGGCCCGCCACGGCCGGGAAACAGGCCGGCGAGAATCTCGTCGCCGCGGGCCTGCATATCGGCATCGACCGCGAGTTCCATGGCGAGCGAGCCGCGTGGCACACCGATCGCCTCGGCGATCTCCATGAAGGCCACGGGGGGCGGCACGTTCTCCTGACGCCGCGGCGTGACGACGTCGGTGAGCAGCCAGCGGCGTCGGTGACCCGCGTGGCCGACGCGACGGCGGGCGCGGCCCGCGAAGGCGAGGGCCGCCGACGAAAGCGAGTTCGGCAGCACGAGCGCGATGTCAGGGCGATCGCGGCGGAGGGCCCGCGCCGCCGCGTTGAAGTGATGGTCGGGATTCCGCCCGTGGCGATCGTAGAAGACATGGCCGTCGAGCCAGCCGGTGCCGTCGAGCGTGTCCGCGACCACCGGCCGCATCACACCGGTAACCCGCGCGCGGCTGCCGAAGTGCGACTTGATGCCGCGGAGCAAGGGGGTGGCCATGACGGCGTCGCCCACCCATCGCGGCAGGATGACGGCAATGTGCATGGCCGAAAATGTAGCCGCCTGAGAGCCGGATGGACGAGTCCAGTCGGACGGGCACGCCGCCGCCGTCCTGCGCCGCGTCACGCCGTGGGCCGCTGGGGAATCGCCGTCCGGGCCGACGCCAGCCAGCCCGCCAGGATCGCAGAGGCCAGCGTCAGGCCGCCGGAGGCGATGATCCACGTCAGCGGCAGCCGCGCCGTGCCCCCGGCGAGCGCGGGCCACACCGCCACGCCCCCGGCGAGCGTACCCGCGACGACCCCGAGCCCGACCGACACCAGCGTCTCGAGGGCCAGCAGCGACCGCACCCGCAGGAGCGTGAAGCCGACAGCCCGCAGGACGGCGAGGCCGCCGAGCCGCTCCACCACGCCCTGCACCTGAACCGCCGCCACGCCCGCCGTGCCGAGCAGCAGCCCGAGCGTGCCGAGCGCCTGAAAGCCGGCGAGGAACGTGTTCTGCACCGCCTGCAATCCGCGCAGCCGCTCGATCGCGGGCTCGAGCGTCACGCCCGCGTCGACCCATGCGGCCCGTGCCGCCGCCGGCACGGTGGTCCGCAGCGCCGGCTCGAGACCGGCAGCGTCGAGGAGCGCCATGCCGTAGCCCGACCGCGAGGGGAAGATCCGCTGGAAGGCTCTCTCCGACACGAGCACGCGGCCCTGGAGGATGCCTGGCTCGAGGAGGCCGACGATGCGGAACTCGATCGCGTCGCCGGTTTCATCGGGAAGCGTGAACCGGCTGCCGACGCCGCCAAGTCTGAGCCCCCACTGCGCCGTCGCCTGGTCGAGCACCGCGGGCACGGCCGTGTCGCCATTCCAGTCGAGGCGGTCGATCAGCCGCCACGGGTTGCCCTCGGCCTCCGCGTCGAGCGGCGCGTGGCTCACGAATCGGAAGCCGCCGCGGTCGACCACCGCCGGGCCGACACCGACGACCGTGGGCCGCGTGGTCGCGTTGAGGTTGGTGCAGCTCGCGTCGTCACCGTCGCTTGTCCGCAGCATGGCGATCGCACATCCCGCCAGCGCCCGGTCCTGCTCCGTCGAGAGACCGAGGCTGCCGCGTGTCGCCGGATCAGCGGGATCGATCGACGTTGGCTCGCCAAACGTGGCGATCGTGGTCCAGCCGCCCGTGGGCGAGCGTCGATCGGTTGGATCGGCCGGGGGCCGCACCGCGAACGCCGACACCGCCACGACGAGAAACTGCCCGCAAGCCACGATCGCGGCGATCGAGAAGGCGCGGCCCGGACGGGCGGCGAGCGTGCGGGCCGCGAACTGGACGAGGTCGCAAGCGGGCTGGCGACCGCGGGACGACAAGCCCATGCGAACGATGGCGAGCAGTCCGGCGAGCGCGGCAAAGCCGGCCGCGAAGAACAGACCCACGGCCGCGGCGGCCGAAGCTCGACTGGCGGCCGCGGCGGCGACCACTGCCCCCGAGAGCATTACCGCGGCCACGAAGGCCGTCGTGCGGCCGCTGCCGCGGGTTCCGGCAGCCGGGGCAGTGCCACGGAGCAGCGTCAGGGGTGGCTGTCGCCCGGCCCGCGCGGCGGCGACCGCAAGAGCGGTGACGGCCAGCGCCAGCGTCGCGGCCGCTCCCGTCAGCGGGGCGATCACCGAAACGGGTTGCGGCGCGAAGACGGCCGCCGATCCGGCCGCGACGTCGCGATCCCACGCGCGGCCGAGGAGGCCGACGAGCAGCCGTGTCCAGAGCGGCCCGAGCACGGCCCCGACGAGGGCCCCTGCAAACGCGGCCGCACCTCCCACGAGCAGCAGGACCGCCGCCAGCCTCCGCGGCGGGAAGCCGACAGCCGCCAGGGTGCCAAGCGTTCGCGACTGCGCTGCGACCAAGAGTCCGAAGAGGAGCCATACCAGCAGCAGGCCCGCCACCACGACGAACGAGGAGAGGGCGAGAAACAGCCCGCCAAACGGCGTCGATCCCTTCGCAGCCGCCTCGGCCTCCGCGCGGATCGGCACCACCCGCATGCCGGCCCGTTCGGGATCGACTCCGGCGGCGATCCGCGGCGGGAGGTCGACGGTCGTGGCGGCATCGCCGGCCACGTGCCACGCGGTCGTCGCGCCGAATCGGCTGCCGGCGAGCCGCCGCGCAGCCGCGAGCGACACGAACGCCTTGGGTGTCGCCCGATACTGCTTCCAGTAGCGATCGTCTTCGTCGTGCGGCGGCACCGTCCGCACGCGGGCGGCATCGAATGGGAACGGCGGATCCCAGTCGGCGATCGAGTCTTCGTCGGTCACTCCCTCGACGTCGGGCACCAGCGAGCGATCGACGGCCGCCCCCGACATCTCGGCGACGCCGGCGACGCGAAAGCTCTCCGTCCGCTCCTCCACGCGACCGTGGATCGTCTCCGGCATGAAGGCGGTCACGACGACCAGATCACCCGCGGCGACGGGCCGTCCCTGTGCGGCGAGGTCGTCAGCCATCCAGCGGTCGATGATGATCTCATCGTCGAGCGGCACGTCGAACGGCGTGCCGGCGGCGTCGACCAGCGGCCCGGCAGGCAGCGTGGTGGCATCGATGCCGAGCACGGTCGAGTAGGGAATGCGGGCCTTCGCACGGCCGCCGTCAGGCTCGAATGGCACGATCTCGTTGGCCAGGAAGGCGAGCGTCGCCCGGCCGCCGGCGGGTCCGAGCACCAGGCCCGCCGCGCGGTCGATCTCCGGCGGGATCACGAGCCGACGGCTCGAGAGCCGCACCGCCGCGCCGGCATCGGCGGAACGATCGCCGGACGGCGCCGCGACGACGGGCTCGAAGATGACGCCGAAGTCGTCGAGGCGGGGTTTGAGCCGGGAGCGAATCGTCGCGGCGACGTCGCCCATCGACGCGCCCATCGACGCGCCCGTCGACGCGCCCAGTGACGTGCCCGACGCAGTCACGAACACCGCATTGGCGACGTCGCCCTCGCGGAGGATCGCCTGGGCGTCTGTCAGCGACACCACCGCCAACGGTTCGACCACCTGCACGGGCCGCAGCGAGAATCGCCCGAGCCCCTCGTCGGCGACAACGGCCGCCACCCGCAGCCGGCGGCCGACCGACTCCGGCACGCGGCGGCCCAGCGGGCTGTCGGCCGGGACGGCCGACCTCTTCGGCAGCCGCAGCACCACCGTGTCGCCAGCCGTCACGCCGAGCGCCGAGGCGAGCCGTCCGTTGAGGAGCACCGTCGCCTCCTCGAGCGGCGGCGGCGGTGGCTCGAAGCCGAGGCCGGCTGGATCGTCGCAGGCCAGGAGCGTGGCCCGCGACGTCGCCGCGCCTTCGGTGGTGGCGGCGAGCGTGATGGGCAGCACGAGGGCGGCCGTGCAGGCCAGTTGCAGAGGTTCAGCGCCGCCGGCGGCGGCGAGTTCGGCGGCAAGCGAACGACGAAAGAATCCGTCGCCCAGCACGGCGGCGTCGATCCGGCCGAGCCGGCCGACGGCGAGCCGGCGGAGGCCGGCCTGGACCGCGTCGCCCACCCCCAACGCACCGGTGATCGTCGTGGCCACCACCGCGCAGGCGGCCGCGAGGGCGAGGAGCTGGGGCCACCATTTGGCCGCGAGCCCGCGAGCCAGGCCCACGAGCGACCGCACCGGTCCGCTCATGATTCCAACCGCCCATCACGAAGCCGGCGGATGCCACCCACGCGGTCGGCGATCGCGATGTCGTGCGTGACGACCACGAGCATGCTCCCCGACTCCGCCACCAGTTCGACCATGAGCGCCGCCACGTCGCCGGCGGTCCGTGAGTCGAGCTGGCCGGTCGGCTCGTCGGCGAGCACGAGCCGCGGGGAGAGGAGCAGCGCCCGGGCCACTGCAACCCGCTGCCGCTCGCCGCCGGAGAGTTCGCCCGGCCGGTGCGTCATGCGGTCTGCGAGGCCCACCCGCTCGAGCAGCCGCGTGCCCCGGGCGACGAGGTCGATCGGCACGCGACCGCTCGCCAGCGCTGGCACGAGCACGTTGTCGAGTGCCGTGCAGCCGTCGAGCAGGTGGTGGTCCTGAAAGACGAAGCCGATCCGGCGGTTGCGAAACGCCGCCAGCGCGGTGGCATCGGACGCATACGGGTCGACGCCGTCGAGGGTGACGCGGCCCTCCGTGGGCGGCTCGAGTCCGCCGGCGATCGCGAGCAGCGTGCTCTTCCCCGATCCGCTCGGCCCCATGATCGCCAGCCGGCCGCCCGGCGGCAGCGACAGCGTCACGCCCTCCAGCACGCGAACCGGGCCATCCGCACCCGGGTAGTCCTTCGTGATGCGGTCGAGGTGGAGCACGGGTGGAGCGTCAGCTGGCGGAGCGATATGCGTCGAGGCGACGGACGATGTCGGCGGGGATGGCGACCGCCTCGGGCTTCGCGCCGGGCCGCATCAGGCAGCGCACCGCCACCACGCGGCCCCGGGCGACGCTTCGCCCCTCGTGCGCGAACGCAAACGCATACGTCACGCTCGTGCGGCCGATCGCCTCGACCGACACGGTGATGTCGAGTTCGTCGCCGAAGCGGACGGCGGAAGCATAGTCGCACGAGGCCGAGACCCGCGGCCAACTCGCGTCAACGCGAACGGCAATGCGACCGCCATCCTGATCGGCTGCCTGACCGCCATGCTGCTCGGCACCGCGATCAACCACGGCCACGCCGGCGGCGCGGAGCAGTTCGTGCTCCACCGACTCCATCCAGAAGAAAAACGCGGAGAAATGAGCGATCCCAGCCGCGTCGGTATCGCGAAACTCGACGCGACGGCGGGTCGTCAACGGTCCCATCGCGACACCACGACCGTACCGGGGAACGGCGACTGCAGGCTACTCGCCGACGTAGGGCAACAGCGCCATGAACCGAGCGCGCTTGATGGCGCGGGTCACGGCATGCTGGCTGGCGGCGGTGCACCCACTCTTCCGACGGCTCAGAATCTTCGCCTGCCGGTTGACGAGTTTGCCGAGGAGTTCGAGATCCTTGTAGTCGACGTACATCGGCCGCGGGCGGGCGCCGTCGATGAAGATCGGATCGCGCCGCTTCACCTTGGCACGGGGCTTGGCCTTCTTGCGGGCCATCTTTGCCGACTTGGCACGGGGTCCTGCGAAACTCATCTGGGTTCTCGAACGTGCTCGTGTGGGTGGACGGAACAATCGCCTCGGAGTGACGAAGCGACGGACACTATAACACGCTCGCGGGAGCCGGGCAGGGTCCACCCGGCTCCCGCGATGCGATTTTGAACGACATCGGGACAACCCGAAGGCCGCCCGCAGAATCATCCGAGACTAGTAGCGATCGCCGCCGTAGCCGCCGCCGCCGCCACCGCCGTAGCCGCCGCGGCCACCGCCGCCGCCGCCGCCGTAGCCACCACGACCGCCACCACCGCCGCCGCCGTAACCACCACGGCCGCCGCCACCGCCGCCGTAGCCACCACCACCGCCGCCACCGGCACGCGGCGTGCGCTCACGGGCCTCGTTGACCGTCAGGGGACGACCGTTCATCTCGTGCCCATTGAGGGCCGAGATCGCCGCCTGCAGGCCTTCGTCCGTCTGCATCTCCACGAAGCCGAAGCCGCGCGACCGGCCCGTTTCGCGATCAGAAATCACCTCGGCGCTCTGGACGGCGCCGTGTGCAGAAAACAACGCTTCGAGATCGGCCGACGTGGTGGACCAGGGGAGGTTCCCCACGTAAATCTTCCGGGACATAAAACTCAACCTCAAGAAATCGGGAACTGGATCACGAGCCAATCATCGACAGGGCGACCTTCGCCGAAGCACAAACCGCAGTTCCCGGACGGAGAAGAGTGCGGACGAGAGTCAGTCGAACATCGAAAGTTATAGCATTTCGAACCCCGCCCCACAACACCGACGGGGGGCCGAGGGCGGCCGGAGCCGACGCGATTGCTTCTGGTTTCAGCGGGGCAACCCGGCATTTCCGCCCTCTTCCCGGGGTTGCCACTCGCCGCACCAGTCGCGGCCGTCGGTGTGGGGCCAGATGCCCACGAGGGCGAGTTTGTCGTCGCGGATCGCCGGCAGGGCGGGGGGCATCCGCCGACACTGCCCCCAGCCGGTCCCATCCCCGACCGACGCCTCGGGCCGCCAGAAGCAGCACGAGCGGCAGGACTCGGGACGCTGGGGGACATCGTGAGGAGACATGCCGACATTATAGAGCGATAGATCGGCGGCCTGACAGAGCGACGGCCTGCTCGAGTGGCCCCGCGGCACGAACCACGCCCTAACCGGGGTCTCGGCTGGCTAGGCGATCCCCTCGGCCCTCATCGCCTGACGATCGGCGTCCGACGGTCTCGCGACGGTGCCAAACAGGAAGTCGCCGATCGGAAATGCGACGTTGAAGTTCTTGTCGGGGTAGCGATGGTGCAGATAGTGGTGCCGAGCCACAGCCCGGTACGCGGCCCACTTCGAGAAGAACCGGTTCTCCGGCTTGTGCATCTCGAGGTGGATCAGGTTCCAGATCGTGTGGTGCAGGCACACCACCAGCGGAAAAATGATCGCGGGCGTGTAGAGCGAGAAACAGGCCAGCACCAGGGTCACCGGCAGCGACTCCACGAGGCCCTCCACGATATTGAGCCGAATGCCACGGTCTTCGCCGGGCGGCACCGGGTCGTCGTGAAACGTCTTGCGATACTGCGTGTGGTGCTCGACCGCGTGGCTCGTGAACATCTTCTGTCGAGCCCGCAGGCCGCGTGTGAGCGCACTCCGCGGCTTCTTGTGCATCAGTCGGCAGTGCACCTGATGCTCGATGATCGACATCAGCACGACCATCGCCACGAACCATCCGGCGATCCAAGCGGCTGCTTCGAGCATCGTGCTCCCTCTGCGGGTCTGGCCATCCCTGGGTCGATACCGCTGCGGCGGCCGCAGCGGATCCTTCGGGGAGCAAGACGAATACCAGACCCGCCAGCGGGACGTCAGCCCAGTTTGCCGCCCGTATTCCTGCGGCCAGTCGCGAATCGGGCCGCCGTCGTCGCCGCCCGCCTTCTCCGCCGGCACCCCCACACGCCAAGCCCCATGCCGATCGCGGCGGGGGCGAGCATGCCCGGCTCCGGCAACTGCACGACCGTATTCGAAATCCCCAGAATAGAGCCCGTGGCGTCTGCCGTGATCGTGTCTCGCACCCAGATGGTCTGGATCGGCGGCAGGCTCACGGTCGAGCCCGAACTCGAGTTGATCAAGGTTAACGACCACGTGCCGGAGCCCGGGGCCGTGCCCGTCGAAAACGCGTCGAAGGTGGCGAAGATGTCTTTGGTGATCAGCGTAGCGGTGCCCGACGCATTCACGTCGAGCGACATGGACTGAAAGTAGTTGTCTGTGCTCGTGATCAAGAGCTCGTACCCGACGCTCAGCGTATACGGACCGATGTAGGCGCTGAGAGCGTCGATGGAGAGGGAGTGGGAGTCCAGCGGGATGTTCGATGAGATCGTGAAGAGCTCCGCATTGCTCCAACTCCCGCTCTGCGTGAGGTACGTGAACTGCTTGTCACCCGAGGTCTGAGTCGGATTCGCCGCCCAATCGGCAAGGCTGCCGATGAACGTGGATTGGGCCGATGCAACTCCGGCAAGGAGCACGAAGGACGACATGCACGCAGCCGCGATGCGCCGCATGGGCAGGATGCGATTCATGATGGATCCTCACTGGGGTATGGAGTGGCAGCAGTCCCGACACTCGGACGAGCGCCGGAAACCAACAGGCCGTCACAGGACGCGTCGCTCATGACCGTTCGCGTGAACGCGATCAGCCACCCCGAGCGACGCCCAGGACGAATTCGGAAAGAGCCGAACCCATCCTTCTCGTGTTTCGAGAACAGACCCCGGTGCCGGCATGCACGCCCAATGACGTGAGTTGCCTGCCCCGGTGCCGTGATTCACTCTTGTCGCCACCAGACCGCAAGGCAATCCGGCCGGCAACGCGATCCTCTTTTGTCGCGCATTCCCCGTCAAACCACCACCCGACACGTGGCGAAACCCGCCAGCCGGGTCGGCGCGGTGTGCCTGCGGTAGTCTACCGGCATGGCCGCCAGCCTCCTTTTGCTGCTCGACGACATCACGTCGGTTCTCGACGACGTGGCAACCATGACGAAGGTGGCTGCCGTCAAGACCGCGGGCGTGGTGGGAGACGACCTGGCGCTCAACGCCAAGCAGATCGCCGGCGTGCAGGCCGATCGCGAACTGCCCGTGGTTTGGGCCGTGGCCCGGGGATCCGCGATCAACAAACTGATTCTGGTGCCGATCGCCCTCGCGGTGAGCCTGTTGGCACCGTGGGCGATCGTGCCGCTGCTCATGGCGGGCGGTGCCTACCTCTGTTACGAGGGCGTCGAGAAGATCCTGCACGCGTTCCTGCCCCGCATTTCCCACGGCCACGCCGGGGCGAACGAACGGCCCCGCGACGTTGAGCCCTTCGAGGGAACGACGGGCGAGCGGCCGCGAATCGCGGGTGCCATCCGCACCGACTTCATTCTGTCGGCAGAGATCATCGTGATCGCCCTGGGAGTGGTGGCGGGGCAACCGCTGGCGGTGCAGGTCGGGGTGTTGGCGGCAGTGGCCACGGCGATGACCGTCGGCGTCTATGGACTCGTGGCCGCGATCATCAAGATCGACGACCTCGGCCTGCTGCTGGCCCGGGGGCGGGGTGCGAGCCGGAGCATCGGCCTGCTGCTGCTCCGCACCGCTCCGGCGCTTATGCGGTTCCTCTCGATCGCGGGCACGGTGGCGATGTTTCTGGTGGGAGGCGGCATCGTCGCGCATGGCCTGCCGTGGATTCACCACTTCGTCGAAGGGCTGGTTGGGCATGTGCACGACCACGGCTCGTCGGGTGGCCCATGGTGGCTCGGCCTGGCGATGAAATCGGCCGACCTGATCGTGGGCGTGCTCGTGGGCCTCGTCGCAGCGGGCGGCACAACCGCGTGGCGGACCGCCGCCTGGCGTTCGGCCGGCGACACGACGCATTGATCCTCTGCCGCGCCGCCTGAGCGGCGAGGCGGGGCTAGCTGCAGGCGGGCGACGGCGTGGGGCGCGGCCAGAACAGACGCGGCGCCACACCTGGCATCGCCCGAGGCCTTACGGCCTTCGGCTTTCACGAACCGGGAACGCTACGGGGTCTCCACGGATCCTGCGCGGCCGCCGTACAAGCCCAACGCCGTGAGGCGTGGGGCGCGGTCAGGACGGGCTCGGCGCCATGCATGGCCGCGCCCGAGGCCTTACGGCCTACGGCTTTCACGAATGCCGTTTGTACAAGCCCAACGCCGTGAGGCGTGGGGCGCGGTCAGGACGGGCTCGGCTCCATGCATGGCCGCGCCCGAGGCCTTACGGCCTTCGGCTTTTACGAATGCCGTTTGTACAAGCCCAACGCCGTGAGGC